>ULXF01064348.1_pt1 | contig 55060 bp, 53 predicted proteins | sample 1961041 | NCBI WGS metagenome assembly ULXF01 (sample SAMEA4835832, study PRJEB28245) | human gut metagenome | biome: gut microbiome; material: fecal sample | place: Denmark | collected 2008
CGCATAAGGTATCTCTCTGCCTGCTTCGATAGCCACCTTGACAGCTGTCTTGCTTATGTCAGGATCTTTGTATTTCAGCAGGCTGTCATCATTGACCTTTGCCCACTCCACAAATGCTTTCGGGTCTGTTATCTCGGTGCTTTCCCTGCCCTTTGTAATGCTTATCTTAGCCATAACGCCCTCTATTTTGTTAAGGCTGACCCTCTGCATACTGTTCATAAGATAAGCTTTAAGGCTCTCTGCCTGCTTGACCTTCTGCTCACGTCTTACTTTGAGGGCTTTCTCCTCTGCTTCAAGCATTTTCGCCTCGCTGTTCAGCACCTTAACATAAGCCGCAACGTTCTCCGCCTTGTCCGTAAATTCAGCCTCAACGCATTCAAGGGTATCAAACCACACCTTTTCAGCCTCAGCCTTTTCCTCTGCCGTAAGCTCGGCATTTTCCGTCATATCCTCAAGGCTGTCAAAAAGCCTCTGAAAATCGTTTGTAAGCTCATAAAGTTTCATTTTTTATACCTCCAGTTTTGAATTGATTATATCCGCAAGCTGTCTTGCTTTCTGTGTGAAAAGTCCGTAATTGTCGCTGTCATTATGCTCGTTCACAAAGCCCACAAGCCTTGTTACGCTGTCAACAGCGGTGGAAAGATAAGCCTTGAATATGGCTTTATCGTCCTGCGTTGACGTGATCTCTGTTTTCCCCGAAAGCTTTTTCTCATACTCCGCCTTAGTTCTGTCAAGCTCCTCACGAAGCTGTGAAAGCTTGTCCTGCTTGTCCTTTTCAGCCTGCTCAGCTTTCTGCAAAAGCTCTCTGCGGTCTTTCAGGCTGTCCTCTTCAAGCTTTGAATACTTCTCCGACCAGTCAAGATCAACACGCCGCATAGCGTCTTTAAGGTTTGCCACCTCTTTGCTGTCCGTTTCCACAGCTACCTCGATAGGACGGTTCTCAAGCTCCTTTATCTCGGTTTCAAGCTGACGTATGCGCCTGTCTGCCTTATCTCTCTGTTTCGAGATCGTATCGCAGATGTTGTTCATATCCTCAAGCCTGTGACTGAGCATATCTGCCTTGTCAGCCTTGATCTTAAGCTGTTTGACCTTTTCTTCAAGCTCTCTTACTGATGTATTTTCAAGATCGGTGTTCTCGGTAAGTTCAGAACGTTCGTCCTCAGAAAGCTTGGTGAGAAGTGTTAGTTTCTTTACTCCAATTAGTGAACTCGAGTTCACTAATTCTTTCGGCAACTTCTCGACAATCGAAATGTAGTTATATACTTGTCTGTCCGAAAAACCTGTTTCAGATTTACAGTAATCATTAAATTCCGAATACCCAAGCTCCTTGTAAAGCCTGCTGTCCCTCATTTCCTTAAAGCCCATACACATATCGTAAAGGCTCTGCTGTGCAAGCTGAGCTGAGGTCTTTATCCTGCGGTCAAGCTCAGCTGCCTTGATATATTCTGCCGATAGTTCGTTCATGCTGTTTTACGCTCCTTTCGTTTCTCAGCGAACACCCTGTCAAGATACCGCTGATACTTCTGTTCAAAGTCCTTTATCTCCTGCGGTTTATCCTCACCGCCGTTTTGTACCACGTTGTTTCTATATCCTCTGCACTGCACGATACCGCCGTATTGGTTCACTTCAACAGTATAGTAAGGCTTGTCAGGCTCAGAAACTTTTCTCAGAAACATTATACTTAGCTTCCCCATAGCATGGCGTTCTGCATATCCGCCCACACAATGGGAAAGTATCCTGCCCTCGTTCTCTATCTCTTTCAAACTGTGTGGCTGTCTGACAAGCAAGCCGTCTGCCGAAAATTCAAGGCAGACACGCTCTGCAAGCCTTTTCGTGAAGTTCTGCAAAACAAGCTCGTCATGCTCATAGTTGATGATCTTAGTGAGCCTGTTGTGCATTGTCCAGAAATCGTGTGGCAATGCTATCATTGTATCGTGAATGTTATACTCCAGTGTTTCACACTGCTCCAGATAGTCGCTGTAATCAAGAGGTGTCATTTCCTGCTCGTGTATGTATCGTGCCACCCTTTGCGGTGTAAGACCTGTTATCCTCACAAGACGTTCAAGAGTGCCGTGTTCGTTCTTAAAGGCCTTTGCTATATTCAGTAAATCTTCCGGTCTGAGTTTTGGATATTCCTCACGATAGTCAAGATACTGCTCCCACAGATGTTCGCTGCCTTTGAGCACCTTGAACTCCGTCTTGTTCAGTCCAAGCATTTTCAGCAGGTCATTGCTTTTCCAGTTCACACGCTGAGAGAGCAGGAACTTTTCCTGATATCCCCACCAACCTGTGTATCTCACGCTTGTCACGTCATAGCCCTGTTTCATAAGATACTCGAGATTAGGGTGCTTGCAGTAAGCGTGCAGATAGCTCATCAGCATATTGCCGTGATAATGCTGATACTGACTGTAACGCATATCCGACTTGTCTATGGCTTCCCAATTCAGCACCGAATAGGAATTATCATAGTTGTATCCCATACAGCACTTGCAAAAGACAGGCTCACGGAAGTCATTACGCACCGACCAGTTAATGCCGTTATCACTGCCGTATCTCACCGATCCGTCACGGGCGAACACATACCGCTGTCTTTCCACAAGGTCACCCGTTGAGTATCGGTGAAAGCAACGTGCAAAAAGCTCAGCGCCCCTTGTGAGGAACACCGCATAATTCTTAGCACCTCTGCCTTTCATCTTATCCATAAGCTCTTTATCCACCGCAGGAAAGCAGTATATAAGAGCCTCTTTTCTTGTCTTTTTCATACTGCTACCTCAGAAATCAAGCAAGCCGTCAAGGGATAGGCTGACAGGCGGTTTTGCTGTTTCTTCGCTGTCCGAGCCGTCGCCCAGGTCGATAGTCATATTGAAATGAACGTCCGCACCCTTGAAGTAAAAGCTTACAGCTCTGCGGTAGACCTCGATATCCGAAATACTTTCCCTTACACCCTTAACAGCGTTTTCCGCACACTCGGCGAAAGTCCTGTCCGTCTGCAGGACCGCCTGAGCGAACTCCTCGTTCTGCTCACAGAAAATTTTGAGAGCCTCAAGAGTAGGCTTTGCAACCGCCTGCGCATACTTGCCAAGCTTAGCGGCAGACAGCTCCTGCGACAGCTTGTCCTGAGCTTTCTTTGCGTTAATGTTCATTACCGTCACCGTCTCTCAGTTCTTCAAGCTTACATCTTGTGTCGAATATTTTTCCGTATGCCTCTCCGATATCAAAGGCTCTCTGCTCACATTCTGACATTCCCTCATAAACAGTAAGTATATTTGAGCAAGCTTCATCAGCAGTTTTGTATGCTTGACAAATCTGCTCTTTTGTGCTATTATCAATGTGTATGTTATCGGTATCTTTTGATACCACCTCCGAGCTTGTGCCTGTTGCCGCAGGTGCAGGCTCGGTTTTCATGTATTCGAGAATATGATTCATGAAATCAGTGATACAATTACCATGTCCTGCAAACGGGCATGATACACAGTTGTCTACTATACAGCATTTAGCCGTAGTAATTATCTCATTTTTCGTCATCTTTATCCTCCTTAAACTTTTTCTCCCAGTGCTTTTCAATGGCACCAAGTACTATGTACATCACTACATCTATCACTGCAAGCACAGCTATTGTTATCAGCAGTATCAACGCCATTTTACCACTTTCCTTTCATTTCAACTTCGACCTTGACCACGGGTCTGCCTGCTTCTCTCACCGCCTGCTCCAGTTCCTCACGAACTGTGTCTTCGGCGGTTTCTTTTATGTTTCGATACAGCCCATAGATCACCAGTGCAACCAGTGCCATACATAACGCTATGGCAGATGCATATCTGATGATCTCCAGCGTTGCTATCAGGTTGTTCATTTTCTCACGTCCTTTCATTTAAACGTCCTGTGTTTTAAGCTATCCACTCAGGGTGTTCAGTCCTCGCCGTTTCACAAAGCTTATCCCAGAGCGATGGGTCACGCCCGACCATATCCTGCAAAGCTCCTGCAAGCTTGCGTCCGATACTGTCCGCAGCCGCCTGTCGCTCCTGCTCCGTGCAATCGTCCCAAAGCTTGTAACTCTTGCCGCCGTCGAACGAAACGTGCCTTATGACCTTTAAAGGCGGATATTTCGGCATTTTTATCACCTCCCTGCTAGATTTTATGGGGTTTCGGGGTTGTACTATGACTTGTTACCCACATTCTTAAAAAGCTCCCCAGAGATCTGCTTGCTTATGGCTCTCCTTATCTCACCGCAAAGCATATCAGGCAGTGACTGCATATCGCTGATAGTCAGCTTTTCTTTTGCACACAAGGTAAGTGTCTTGCCACAAGCTGTAAGTATCCTTTCCGTACTCTCGGACGTTATGTCTGAAAGTTCAGGATAGACAGCGACTATTTTGGACTGTTTCATTCTTATCACCCTTTCTCAATCATTTGTTGCATTTTCTCCTCAGTTGTGATATAATGGCTATATCTTACAAAGAAAGGAGGTTTCTGCAATGAATAAAGTTGATCTGCCAGAAACATTTTATGAACTTCCCAAAGATCGTCAGAGCTTTTTATTATCTTGGATATCAAATAATCTCAGGCCAATCGAAAGCACAAATACTCGTTATACATCTTACAGTATTAAACATTGGATTGAAGAAGAATATCCAAACGAATATTTTACTAATGGCGAACTTAAAGGAGCTATGCTCGAAGCTAATTATAGAACTAACAACGAAAATGCCTTAAACTGGTGTTTCAACATCTCTGAACGCTCACCTATTATAGTCAAGCGAAAAGCTCAGATGAAGTAATTCTTTTGGTTATCATTTCATTGAGGGAAACGACTATGCTCACAGTATTGTTGTTTTCCTCTTTTTCTATTTCCCAACGTTCAACAGCTTTATAACCAAGCTCTTTTAGTTTGTGGCAAAGTGTTGATTTCCCCGTTGGTCCTTGCTTACCCTCGACAATGATACAAATATCTTTATCAAGTAACGCCAGTAATTTCACAACTTCTTGCTCTGAAAAATATTGTGATAACACTTTTCTGAGTTCCATATTCTCACCCCCTCTTTAATCACTTGTTGCATTTTCTCCTCAGTTGTGATACAATGGCTATATCTTACAAAGAAAGGAGGCAAACTTATGAATATTACAAAGGATTCTGAAAAGGTCATTTGTTACATATACAAAATGTACCTTGAACGCCGTAAAAATGGTGAATCAAAGGCTGAATCACGTCGTTTTGAAATTGACTTTTATAAAAGCGATAAAGACTTATCAAAATGGTATGACAGCGACATTTCAGATTGCATATTGGAACTCGCAAGAAATGGATACATCAAAGTTTACATTGGCGGAGATTTTGATATTCTCGATCAGACCATTGTGTATATGGAAAACCGATTTAAAAACGGTCTTTCCGATGTACTTGACCTTATTTCAAAATTTGTCCCTTGATCTTATCACCTGAATTTTCAGGTGATCTTTTTTTGCCATTGACGTAAAAGTCCTCAGATATAGTCAATGACCAAGCACCATTAAATTCAAGCTTAAAGTACGATACATCTGACATATCTTTTCCGTTGACTTTTAATTCTCCTTTTTCAACGTCTAAACTGAGCGTTGAAAGATTTTCGTTCATTCTTATCATCCCCTCTTCAATCACTTGTTTCCTTTAAGAAACTGTGTCTGCAAAAAAAATATCAAGTATCTTTTCTTGCGTAAGTTTCAGCACTTTGGAGATATTTGCGATCTCAGGCTGCTTGAACGCAGTTTCCCCTTTCATACGAGAATACAGCGTTTTCTTGTCCAAGCCTATTAGCTCAGCGAGTTTTGGAATGGTCAGACCACACCTTGCTATCTCCGCATTAAGGTCATTAATATTCATTACTTTCACCGTCCTTTCCTGCCTTTGTTTTCTTTAGGACACTTTCAGTATATCATATCAAATTAGCATTGTCAACCCCTTTAGGAAACTTTTTTCACTTTTTTTGAAAAAGTAGTTGCATTTTAGAAATTTATATGTTATAATATAATCAATCCAAATCAGGAGGTCACAAATTATGGACATAGGAAAACTTATAAATAAAAGAAGAACAGAACTCGAACTTACTCTTGAAGATGTGGGCAATGCTGTTGGCGTTAGCAAGAGTACAGTAAAGAAGTGGGAAGACGGCTTTATATCAAATATGAAAAGGGATAAGATAGCCGAACTTGCAAAGGTGCTTAAACTCAATCCTGTTTCACTTATCACAGGTGAAGAAACTGTTGAGGATACGTCTGATAGCATTTTCAATGACTTTGACAATATTAGACCGCTTGCACTTAAAAAGTTTCCTATGGTCGGCGAGATAGCTTGCGGCAAACCTATTTTTGCAGACGAGGATCACGAGAGCTACATAATGGCTGATACTGATATCCACGCTGACTTCTGCCTTAAAGCTAAGGGCGACAGTATGATAAACGCAAGAATATTTGACGGCGATATCGTTTTTATCAAGCAAATGCCAATGGTCGAAAACGGCGAGATCGCAGCAGTAATAATTGATAATGAGGCAACGCTGAAAAGGGTCTATTATTATCCTGAAAAGCATAAGCTTATCCTCAATCCTGAAAATCCTGCGTATGAGCCGCTTGTGTATATCAACGAGGAGCTTGACACTATACGCATTCTCGGCAAGGCTGTTTGCTTTATGAGCAGCTTGTGAGGAAGCTTTAAATGAAAACTTACGAAAACGCACTCCAAATAATTGCCGACAACTACGCTATTATTGGTAAGGAACGGCACGAACTAGCCGCTATGGTCATTGATAAATATAAAAGCTCTACTGAGCCTTTTGATATTCTTGGCGTTGCTTACGCTTACTTGTGGCAAGGTGCAAAGTTCAGACAAGATGCTATTTCTTATTTTGAAAAATATTTGTCTGAATACTCGGATATAGATTTAAATTGTCACTGTATAAAAAGGTGGTCTGTCTACTCCGATTTAGCAACGCTCTATGAAAAGGAATATAAATATCAGAAAGCAATTTTCTGTTTGCAGAAGTGCATTGCTATTGACGATCATTCAAATGCCGCTGATTATACGAGAATTGGTGATATTTTAGTTAAAGAGGATATGAGCAAAGCGGAAGAATTTTATGTAAAGCTTTTAAATGACCCTAAACTAAATAAATACCAAAGACAGTTTGCCTACGCCCTTAATGAGGTTATAGAAAAGAAAAATCGGGGATATGTTTACAGACCTCGTAACAAAAAGCAATAACTAACTATAATTTAATCACAGAGGTGACAGAATGGCCTCAAAGAAACACAAATCAAAGCCAGTCAGTACCGCAAATACTGATAGGAAGAAAAAAATCTCGCCCCCAAGTGCTACCAACACTCAGAGGCGAGCAGAGCGGATACTACCAATATCAGCTCAAAACGAACAAAACCCAATCACCACAAAAGGGCTTATTCTGCCCTTTTATTATACTGCATATTATTAAATATGTCAAGAAAATAGGAGGAAAAAATCAATGAAGATCGCAGCGGCTTACGTTCGTGTTTCCACCGAAGAACAAACAGAGCTGTCCCCTGACAGCCAGGTCAAGCTCATTCGTGAATACGCTAAGAAAAACGGCTATATCGTGCCGAAAGAATTTATCTTTCACGATGACGGCATTTCGGGACGTTCCACCGCCAAGCGGCAGGGCTTTAATCAGATGATCGGCACAGCTAAGCTCAAGCCAAAGCCCTTTGACGCAATCCTGCTGTGGAAATTCAGCCGTTTCGCCCGTAATCGTGAAGACAGTATCGTCTATAAATCAATGCTCCGAAAACTTGGTATCGACGTCATTTCTATCTCTGAGAACGTCGGTGACGACAAAATGTCCGTGCTTATCGAGGCTATGATAGAGGCAATGGACGAGTATTACAGCATTAACCTTGCCGAAGAAGTCAAACGTGGTATGACGGAAAAGTTTGGGCGAGGTCTGAAAGTTTCAGGTCCTCCGCTGGGCTATGATATGAAGAACGGCGAATTTGTGGTCAATGAGCAGGGGGCCGAGATCATCCGCCGCATATTTGATATGTACGTCAACCAAGATATGGGCTACCTCAATATCGCCCGTGAGCTGAACGCTGAGGGCATACGCACCCTGCATGGCAATGATTTTGAGACCCGCACTATCGCTTACATCATCAAAAATCCCGTCTATATCGGTATGCAGCGTTGGACGCCCGGCGGAGGTGGCTCAAAGGGTCACTACCGCTCTGCCATAGCCGATAAAGTTGTTATTACTCAAGCTCACCACCCTGCCATTATCGACAAGGAGATTTTTGAAAAGGCTCAGCAGAAAGCTGCAAAGACTCACAGACCATACGAACGCAGTGGATCCACCAAGCACGAGTATATGCTCAGAGGCTTACTGAAATGCAGTTCCTGTGGCTCAAACCTCACAATGGCGTCGGTCAAAAGCGGCACTCTGCAATGCTATCAGTACGCTCACGGGCGGTGCAAGGAATCCCACGCTATCACTATCGGCAAGATAGACAAGGCGGTCATAGAGGACATACAGGGGCTTGTGGACGGCACAGCGACCGATTACAAGCTTGTTGACCAATCCCCTGTCAAGCCGAAGAAAGACACGTCCAAGTTTGAGACACAGCTTGAACGAGAGCGAATGAAGCTCGAACGAGTTAAGGCGGCATATGCAGACGGCATTGACACGCTGGAGGAATACAAACGCAACAAGTCGGAAGTCCTCGCCAGCATTGCAGAGCTGGAAAGCAAGCTCCGCCAAGCACAGCCGCCAAAGCCACAACCCACAGCCGACCGTCTGCCTGATCTGAAAGTCAGAGCGCAGGAAGTCCTCAAGGTCATTACCTCGCCTAATGCCACACCTATGGAAAAGAACAACGCTTTACGGAGTATTGTTGACAAAGTTGTCTTTGACCGCAAGACGTCAAGCATTGAGATGTATTATCTGTGCTGAAACGGCGTATTTAGGCGGTTTTAGAGTGGGTATAACTTTTTGAAGCTTGGTGGCCCTGACGGCGAACTTGGTGCAGCGCTTCGCTATCTCAATCAGCGTTACTCAGCCCCCTGTCGTGAAGTGCAGGCGATACTCAACGATATCGGCACAGAAGAACTTGCCCACATCGAAATGATCGGCACTATTATCTATCAGCTGACCCGTGACCTCTCCCTCAAGGAGATAAAAGACAGTGGCTTTGACACCTATTTTGTTGACCACACTACAGGCGTTTACCCTATAGCCGCCTCTGGTGTACCATTTTCTGCGGAAATCTTCCAAAGTACAGGTGACGCTATTGCTGATATACACGAAGACCTTGCTGCTGAGCAAAAAGCCCGCCTGACCTACGACAACATTCTCAGGCTTGCTGACGATCCCGATGTCCGTGACCCTATCAAGTTTCTTCGTGAACGTGAGATAGTCCACTATCAGCGCTTCGGCGAAGGACTAAGACTTATTCAGGATATGCTTGACAGCAAAAATTTCTACGCTTTCAATCCTAGCTTTGACAAATAATAAAAAAGGCGGGCTGTTGTTATCAGTCCGCTTTTTTGTACATATATCAAAAATCTTCCTTGTCCATCTGCTTGCCGCTCCTGCTGACCTTTTTATTAAGTATCAGCGAAAAAGCCAGCGTTGCGGCTATGAGTGCTATCATCACAAGCACAGATTTTATTGTCAAATGCTTCAACTGTGCTCCAATATATGTCTGCACAAGCATTTCAGGCATCACTCCCATTATCGAGCCAAGAAGATATGGTCTGTAAGGCATTCGCAGTGCGCCGTGTATCATTGAAACAAGGTCGCCCGGTACAACTACCACTGCCCTTGAAATGTAGGAGGCGAACAGATTATTGTCATGCCCATAATTTACAAGCTTCCGTGCCTTAGGATATTTCATCTCAATAACACGCATGATATCGCCACCCGATATCCTTCCCACAAGATAAGGAACAGTAAAACAAACCGATAGTCCTATTACGTTCAACAAAATGCCCACCCAGAACGGATATATTGCACCCACGCACACAAAAATAGCCGCAAGCGGGAATACCACCGACAAGGACTTTAATCCATAAAATCCCAGAATAACAAATGCGGCAAGCCACAAATTGTCCGGGCAATAACTGAGTATCTCAGAAAACTCATGGTCTTTCAGAAAAAGAGCACAGCAAATTATTATGATAATAGTTAAAGCAAAGGGTACATATCTTCCATATTTTCGCACAAAGCTATCCATAACTCCTCGCTCCTCTCCGATTCTTTAGGGTATTATACCATATTTGAATGTTCAATTAATTATCAATCAATGAAAACTGTGTTACAACTTTCGCTGTCAAAACAAATTTATACTTTATCGTTCGTCAAATTGACCAACCATTCTCATTTTTGCACAATATCCCACTATCACTATAATTTTTATAAGTAGAATTATGTCGTCTTATGTCGTGAAGTGTTCTTAAACAAGTCGATTTCTGTTTTAATTTATGTATATCTGATTAATAGGTTAAATTTGTACAATATTGCTATTGACCAATGTACCAATTAATGTTATAATTAATTATAAGAATTATTTGGGAGGTATTTTTATGAGATACACAGTATACAACAAAGCAATGAAACGACCAGTTTTTCAAACAAATGACCTTGAAGAAGCCATTGACTATACACGCCGCCACCCAAGAAAGTCAAGACGACACTGCATATACGATGACAAACTAAAAACTTTTGATATAAAAAAAATAAGACTTGCCGCAGGAATATAAAACGCACAGGGTGTAGAACTCTGTGCGTTTTTGATGTATTTATGAATAAACAAGTCTTACAGTCACTCTGCTGTAACCACTCCATGTGCAGGTAAACAAGGTCAGATCCCAGTCACTGCCACCGCCTTTTATGAGCGATGGCGAATCCCAGCCGCTCAGCAGTTCGCTGTTTGTGACAGTATAGTTAAATTCTCTGCCGTAAACATCGGTGAAAATGACCTGGTCACCTGAGCTGAGCTTATCCAGCTTATCAAAAAAGCCTGTGTAATTGTGAGCGCAGATTATAAGATCATTGTCTACACGTCTGCCGCTGTACTGACAAGCTGCAGTATTCATTGCAGCATAGCTCCAGCCACGAGTCACAGGAAACTCCTGCCCCAGTGTCGGGAATGAAATCAAGCCTATATATGAGTTGCCGTCAAGCACGATATCCTTATCAGGGTCATCTATCTCGCTGTCCATGGATCGACTATCGTCAAAAATGTCAAAGGGTGAACTGCTGTCGCTGTCATCTGAACTGTCTGAGATCTGCGTTTTCAGGTCACTCAGCACAGCCTCCATCCTTTTATTACTTTGCTTTTCATGAAAATAGTTGTAATAATTAAGGGATAATGCCGCCGCTATCAGCATTATCCCCATTATTATCAACAAAAGTCCTAGCTTTTTTTTAGTCACTATTTTTTCTCCTGTTGTAAAGGCGAGCCTATGTGGTTTCGCCTTTATTTCTCTTTTCTGCTTACTCTCCAACCTGCCACGATAAGGATAACTCCACCGCCTATAAGTACAGGCACCGGCCAGTTGAGCGAACCAGTCTGTGGTATATTGTCAGACGTTGAGCTTGATGAATCAGAGCCTGACGAGCTGCTGTCAGGTGTGCTTGAACTACTATCTGTATTACTCGAACTGTCTGACTTATATGTGTTCTCTATAAGAAACAGCTTGTCATTGTTTTTGGTAACAACTGTGTAGTTGGCAGGAATATCTATCTCCTTAACTGTCCACTCAGCCGCAGAATTGTCTTTCCAAAAATGCTCCCAATTGTTGTCAGCGTCAAGAGTAACAGTATCGAAAAGCTTGCCATCACGATATATCTCCACCTTGATATTATCAGGTATGAGCTTTTCCTGACCATCAGGAACTATCCACGACTTTCTTACACCATAATCACTGTCCCCTGCTGGGATCTCTTCGTATGTGAACTTGGTGTAAACTGTTATCTGACCCTCAGCCACGATATCCTTATCTATCTCGATAAGTGACGGAGAAGGTGTAAACTTAGCTGTTGTGTTTTCAAAACTCTTGCCTGAAACAAGATACAGACCCACAGAATCAGCAGAAAGCTTTACTTCACCGTTTGCGTCCGTCTTGCCTGTTGAAACTGGTGTTATGCCATCGGTTTTTACGTAGTTGTCGAGCGTATCAGCGACAGCCTGCATTTTTGAAGCGTCAGTAAAATCAGACATATCTATAGGATAATCGCTGAACTCGCCGGTAAGGACAAAGTCAGCTTCTTTGCGCTCACCGACCTTATATATGCTCCACTCGGCATTACTAACAGTCGTTGTATCATTTTTGCACACTATATCCACATTGATATTATCCGCTGCAAAAGCTGAGATCGTCATGCTTCCCAAGGCTGAAACAGCCATTGCCGCCGTACACAAAACAGCCTTTGCAAGCTGAGAAAATTTAAGTTTCATCTTTGCTACTCTCCTTATCAGGTAGATTTTCAACATTATCGTCACTCTCTGGCTTATCCAGCATTGCCACAAGCTCATCATGAGAGATTTTTTTGCGTTTTGAATCCACAAACCACCACACAAGTAGTACCACAAACAATGGTATTGCTACAAAAGGCACGACCACAAGAGAATTGAGCTGAACAGCGTCTGCCGTTATTTTTGAAACACTCTTTGTATCGTCCGCAGTTTCAACTCTCTTTGCACGAACAAGAAGCCTGTGAGAATTGACTCCGTACGGTGTGCAGGTAGTCAACGTAACATGATCCTCACCTGGAATAATGTTCAGCTTATCCATTTCATTAGGCAGAACTATATAAACAGCCTCGACCTCATATGTATAGACCTCTTTCAACACTGTTATAGTGAACTCATCGCCCTCTGCAAGCTTATCAAGGTCGCTGAAAAGCTTTGCCGACGGCAGACCTCTATGTGCTGAAATGACCGAATGAGTGTCCGCTCCGCCAACAGGCAGGCTCGAACCCTGCAAATGTCCCACAGCGACATTTAACACGCCGTCACTTGTGCCATGATAAATAGGCAACTCCACCCTTATAGTCGGAATGGAAATATAGCCCATAACACCCGTCCCCGTGATATCTAGGATATCCTCATAGCCCTTGACCTTATCATAATCCACAAAAGGTCGGGCAAGCTTTGCTATCTCTTCATTATATTTTCTGGCACGGCTGAGTATCTCTTCATTCTCCTTGTCAGAAAGGTCATTTGCCACTTTCTGATAAGTCGCCACCGCACGGCTTTGCGTTTTTGAATTCCACCAATCGCTTATTGTTGGATATAACATCACGGAGAGCCCCACAAGCAATAACAAGACCAATAAAATTGTAGTTGATTTACCGCTTTTCTTCCTCATGGAGTCCTCCCTGATGCCTGCCGACCGAGATCGGCAGGACAAAGGTAAAAATAAATTCAAAAATTAGTCGTTCTTAGCTCTCTTCTTAGCAATGAGAAGCACACCTGCGCCCAGTACGATAGCTCCGCCTACACCGTAGAAGATCTGAGTACCGATACCGCCGGTTGTTGGGAGTGAGCCGCCCTTCTGGTTTATGATCTTAACTGTTGAACCGCTTGTGCCTGAATCAGTGCCGTCGAGCATACGAATGGACTGAAGTGTATTAGCAGGATTATATGTTGTGTCAAACTTGAACTCATATGGATCAGCTCTGTTATACTGAGCAGGAGCTTCTATCTCAACAAGCTTGTAAGTTGTCATATCATCAATGCCCTTGATAGTGAACTCACCTGTTGCGTCTGTTTCGATATAATCAACAGAGCCTGCCTCACTGCCGATCTCAAGTCTGTAAACATTGTCAGCTATCTTGACAAGTCTGATAGCATCGTTATGAACATTTCTAAGCTGGAACTTAGCACCTGCAAGAGGCGCGCCCTTTTCGTCTACCTTGTTACCAACAAGTGAGAATGTCCAGTCATAAACTGTGACCTTAGGTGTTTCACCTTTCTCCTTACCTGTTGTGTCCTGAGGATTGTTTGAATATGTCAGATAAGCTGTGTTAGGGTTATTGTTCACGCTGTCAGGAGCAGTAACTGCTACCTTAGCTTTTTCATTGAGCTTAGCAGAATAATAAGTTTCGATCTTAGCAACTGTAGGATAGTTCTTTACAAGTTCCTTGATATCGAAAGTAACATAGAAAGACTCCTTATAGTCGGTTGTACTGCTGTCGTCGCCAACTGTTGTGTTAGGACCTACTGTAACAGAAGTGATCTCCTGACCGTCAGCGTCATAGTACTTGTATGTAAGGTTATCATTGAATGTAAAGCCCTCGCTGAGCTGGTCACGAACTGTGTATGTATACTTGTCATAAGCTGATACATCGCTTGGTATAGTTGTTGTGATCTTGAATTCTACATCGTCACCAATTGCGTTGTCGCCAACATCGCCCCATGAGTCATTCTCATTATGCTTGATCTGCTTTGTAAGTGTTGGCTTTGTCCTCTTTGGAGTAACGTTTGTTGTACCTGAAACGTTAAGAATAAGAGCTGAGTTAGCCTTATCAACACCATTATTTTCTGTTGCATCGACAACGAGATAATAGCCAGCATTTGGAAGCGGAATAGTGTACTCACCGTTATCTTCATAGGCGGTTACAGACTTATTGTCGATGATGCAGCCAGAAGCGGCTTTTGCAAACTTGGCAGTATCTTCCTTTGTCCAATGATCTGCGTCTGATATTATCTTTGCAACGTCTGCTGCGCTCTCGGCACTGTCAAACTGTGACATATAAGTGCTAAGACCAGAAGTTTTCAGGCTGGTAAGCAGAGCATCGCCATCAATGCCTTTGCCCCACTTGATAGTATTTGTTGCAGATGCCTGGTCAAAGATCTGATAAGCCTTATATACTCTGTTTGTATCAGAATCCTTGATAACAATGTTATTAACGCCAGCATCAGTAGTAGCAAATACTCCGAATGCTGATGTTGCAGCAATAGCTGAAACTGACATAACGGTTGCAGCAGCAAGAGCTGCGAATTTCTTCATCTTCATAATTATTTATCTTTTCATATTTGTTTATTTACAGCGTTTTTTTGCGACGCTTTGTAACTAAAAGTAATGTTGCAGCAACAGTGACTGTTCCGCCTGCTGCCACGAATGGGATAACACCCATGCCGCCTGTTTCAGGCAGCTCTCCCAAGGTTTCCTCAGAGTTGTTATAGACCTGAACATACTGATCACCGTTCTTTGTCATATCAATGCAATTCTCATTTTCTGAACCATTGTATCTGTAGTAAGCTTTGTATGACGATGTGCTTATCGGCTGACCGTTCACGTCTGTCTCCTCAAACCAATAGTAATACTTATTGCCCTTGATGTCATTTTTTTCAAGAGAAACGGCATTTGACCAGTTGTTATCAGCCGTGAGCGTTATCTGCTTCCACAAGAATACTTCGCCGCTAGGTATCGCATCTTTATTAGGAACAGGTGTAACGTTCGTCTTCTCAGGTGTGCCAAGATCATTAGCTGTTACTGCGTATGAACAGCCACTATCGCCCTTAAGTGTAAGTTCAACAGTAATATCTGAAGTGATATTATTCAGATTTAAAACAAACTGACTCTTGTCCCAAGACGGTGTAACGTAATCACTAACGCTGACATACTTGCTATCACCGCTCCACATAGGTATAGGCTTGCCGTCCACCCAATTTTCACCTGACTTATAGATGTCAGCCAGAACAGCTCCTGAACTGTCAAGAACTCTGACACGTCCCTCAGTTTCACCGATATTTATCCATGACTTTGTCATATCAAAACTGAACTTAGCCGAGCCATACATGGTATACTCAGAGGCAAAGCTTCCGTTCTGAGCCATTTCTGCACCATTGCTTGTAAGGATCTTGAATTTAACATTCTGTCCCTTATCCATTGTGCCTGTAAACTTGTTATATTTTTCAGGCACGTCAGCCTTATTTGTTGACCTATAGATATTGAACGTTACCTTATCATTGGTATGGGTATTGCTATCGCCGTCAGACCATGCCTTTTGCAGGCGAACATCCATATTTTCTACCTTCTGCGGGTTCTTGGTATTGACGATCGTATCAAAGCCCGTGGCACTGCCGTTATTTGAATAAGTATATGTAACGCCAAAGCCGTCAGGTATATTCTTTTCAAGAACATAGTAATACTTGTCCTTGTCAAGACCGTCAAGAGTTACCGTCCAATTCTTAGACTTTTCCAGAGAAACAGTTTTTATAAGTTTGCAATCTGTTGGTATTCCGTTATCTCCATTCACTCTTGAGGTTGAATTTGGTGCAACAGAGGACTCATAAACATCTGCCTCGATCTTGTCGATACCAGCAGGAAGCTCGCTGTCAGCAAGCTTGTTTCCAAGCTCATCACGCCATTCCTTCGTAATGTTAAGTCCCTTGACGTTCGTAACTGTAACATCAGTGTTTTTGCTCATTGCCGTTGCACTGTATACAGCCTCATAACCTGTTGCAAGATCGATCTCTTTGATATAGTAGTAAAGCTGCTTGTAATCATTGCCGACCTTTGTATATCCAGGAAGCTTTGTCCACTCATGTTTCCAATTGTTAGCTTCGTTAAGAGTTACCTCATCACTGCCCCACTGAATATCATCTGGAACACCGCTTAAAACCTTAGTTGTAGACGAGCCAAGAAGAAACTTTACGCTCTCTGCCGAATGATTGCCGTTTCCATCGCTCCAAACCTTGCTTGCAGTTATCTTAAACTCTTTCAGCAGATTTGTTACTCTGAACATATCTCCGTTCTTCACGAACTGATATCCGTCCTCACCGACTTCACTTGGAACTACAGCCGGACGCACTTTAAAAGCAAAATAAATAGGAGTTTCGTCAAGAAGATAACCCTCTGGACTTTGCTTTTCTATAAGCTTATAAAGATGGCCCTCAGTATTTCCGGTGCCTGCGACAGGTTCAAGGTCAAGGTTGTATGACCCGTCAGAATTTACATTGAATGTCTGCGCCTTATCCTGTGCTGAATTTCCCCAGATAACTGATTTTCTGTCTTTCGCAGCATTTTCTTTGAAATCTACTGCCGGGAGCCAATCGTATGTACCATTTTCCAGCTTAGTGTATCTGTAGATCTCAAAAGAAGCCTTAAGCATAATACTATAGTCTCCGCTGTCTACCTTCATAAGCTTAAATGGCTCAACAGTTGTCGATGACGCCTTTGACTGATTTATCAACTCAAACTCGGAATCATTATCTTCACTGTCATTTACAGCAGAGCCGTTTGTGTCAAATGATATATTATTGAACACATGGACTTTATAGCCATCGTTCTCAGCGTCCTCATCATTTGCAGGACTTCCTGTATAAATGTAAACTAATTTCAGGTGACGCTGATCTGGAACGTTTATTTCAAGTTTCTTTACAAAATCTCGTGTCTTCGCTGTCAGTGCGGAACACTTTACAGCCGAAAGCATTTTTTCATTGCTGACTTCAGTGTTTGAAAAGCCGCTGCCATCCCTGTATTCATATTCGACTCTGAAAACACCGCCCGCCTTCTCAGAAGAAACCTCTTCCACAGGGACGGATATGCTTGAGCCAAAATCTGACCACTCGCTTCTCTTGTTGGCAAAGGCTTTTACTTCTTTGAAGCTGTTGCCGTCCATATAGCCATAAGCCACATAGTAACTCTTTATATTTCCGTTTTCGTAGCCTTCAGGCAAAGTTAGATCAATAGTACCCTTAGCGCCAACAATACTTTCACTTGGAATAAAGTTAGCGATAAACTTGCCCTTTTCGTTGGTAATAACATCTGCACTGCAAGAAACTGTGCTGTCAACTGCCTCCGGATCTGATATCACATAACTGTAATCACTCACAGCAAGCTCTGCACCCGTATCTGCGTCAAATACCTTGATAGACTTCAGATCCATATCAACAGCGGAATTGCCATTTATGCTTACCGTTTTTGTCTGAATGTTACCCTGAGCGTCCTTTGTCTTAACTACAGCCGTGCCTCCGCACTTGATAACATCGTTGAGAGTTATCATTCCGTTTGTTGAGCATTTGAGCTTTTTAGGGTTAACATCAATGGTATAAGTTATCTCACAGCCGGTGGACTTCGGAGAAGAAGTTTTCTTCAAGTTCTTTTCCTTAACTGTCTGCGTCTGGCTTCTCTCCGGATATTTTCCAGCTTTATCCTGAACTGTGTTTTTGAACGCTGCAGTACCATTCTTGTAAACACCATTCTTGACATCATCAACCTTTACAAGAGTGCTGTAATAGAACGTCCAATATGTAGTGCTGTATCCGGTTTTTACTAGGTTTATCTTATTTGTACCCTTATCATAGGAATATCTAAACTGATACCAAGAAGTCGTCGTAAGCTGATTGGTTGAAGAACTGCCGCCAGTTGAATATTTCAGATAATCATTATTCTCATATAAGATCATGCCAGATGGCAAAGTATCCACGATCTCGACATCTTCCTCATACTCATAAGTGCCGTCCTTATTGACATCAAGCCGCCAATCAAACCTGTAATACTCAACACCATTTACAGTAACAACAGGCAGGCTGCTAAGATCATGCACTGTGTCACCTGCTGTGCTGCTTGCAGCGTCATACTTTTCATAAGGTGCTTTGGAGCTGTCGCCTATAGTAAACTTAGTCTTATCTGCACTAGGCTCGAATGTTTCACCTTTATAAGTAGCCTTGTTATTTACATTTATAATAGTACCTTCGTCAAGACCTGTTATATCTACAGTACTGCTATACTGTATCTGCACAAGGTTTATATTGTCAAATTCTTCACTATCATTGAACTTTATCTCAAACGAAGTGTTGTCGGCATTAGGTACTACAGTGTAATTTGAACTGTCAAGCGGTTCATAGCTTCCTGTTCCATTTCTCTGAACATACATGATAATGGAATCAGTGTCAAGAACGCTCTTTATTGACTTACCATCATTTGACGTAGCGTTCATTATATCGCTTATAGTCTTGCCCCTAAAGGAACCGTTTGACTGCTTGACCTCTACCTGCCACTTATATGTAACACTGCTTCCGTCCTGAGAAATGCCAAGAACTGTTTTTGACTTCTCGTTTACAGGCTTATAATAAACTGTCTTGTCAGAATGGAATCCGTCAATACCTGCAGTATTTTTCACTGCATAATTTCCATTGCTGTCAGGGTCGCCAAGATCATAGTCAGCAACCTTTGTTTCATAGGAAATAACTACCTCGTTATTGTCACCTATTCTGTCAGGCAAAACAAGCTCACCGTCACTTGCAACTGTTGCATCAAAGGTATCATTTCCAACCTTTATGCTGACAATCTGTCCTGCTTTAAGCATATTGTCAGTTATTGTCTTGCCTTTAAGGGTAGAATTTTTGTCATTACATTTAACAGTTACTTCCCATTTGAGTATACCTAACGTGTTATTATCTATCCAACCATTTTTTGATATCTGATACCTATTATAAACAGTTTCACTTGATGTGATATCATTCCATGGTTCGCTGTTATCAGGTCTTTGCATTTTAACTGTATTTGTAGTTTCCGCCTTGTCAGGATCGATAGCTGTCACATACTCGATAGTAATTTTTGACGCTGTTGTTTTATCGTCAAACGTAAGCGTGTTTCCGTCAAGTGTGTACTTTACATCTGAACCATCATCAGCTTTAAGTGCAAAGCTTCCTGTCTTTGCATCAGGAAATGCTTCATCATAAAGGTGATAGCCCTTTAGGTCTGCACCGCTAGGGTTGCTTACAACAATTTCCCATGTGACTTCGTTATTGTCGTAGTCAACATTCTTGCCTGTTTTTGAGATCTTATCCTTCTTTGACTCAGAATAAATAGTTTTATCTGCTTTTACTCCATTTCCGTCCTTATCATATGTGGTGGATTTGTTTTCCACCTTACCTGACATAACGAAATTCGGGTCGCTTGTAGGATATGGAGTCGTGTAGCTTATGGTAACATTTTCTTCGCTGAATCCATCGCTGAAAACAAACTTTCCGCTTGACGCGTCATAGCTTCCTGCACCCTCAGGTGAAACAGTGAAGCTTCCGTCAACAGCGTCCTTAAAAAGCTCGTCCTCGATCCTGTCAAGAGGCTTCTTTGCAGGATTGTCAACTGTGATAGTCCACCTAACTCCGTCAGCAGTTTCGCTTGCGTCCTTTACGGCAGACATAGTGAGCGGAGTAAAACCGTCTATTTCAACCGTCTGACCGCCTATCTCAACAGTGGTCTTATCACCTGTATCTGTATCCTTACGCTTTACATTACCCTCAAAGCTTGCCTTACCGCTTATAGCGTCCTTCTCGTTTTTCTGTTTATATCGCTCGTCAAACTCAATAAAAAGATACTTCTTTCCATCTATCTCGTCGACTCTGTACTTACCTGAAATTCCATGTCCTTCATCGAAGTGAGTATCCTCGACATCGCCCCAGGTTCCGTCTGACGGTATACCGCCCTCGGGCAGGCTAACATTATCATCGATAGGGAAATAAATATACCTATTGGTCATTTCGCCCTTGCCAAAATCAAATTCCACATTAAATTCGATCTTTTTAGATTGGTCTTTTCCTGAACCGACCGCATCATAGGATTTTATCGTGACGCTATTCGCATCCTTATAAGAATAGCTTCCGCCGTTATAGGAAACGTCTCCACCTGCCACGGAAGTACCCTCAGTGGCACTTATTGCAGGCATAACAAGACTTGCCAGCACTGACACTGTCATAACTACAGACAGCACCACACCGAACAAGCGGCTGCGTTTTTTCCTTTCATTTTCTTTTAGATATTGCCGAACTTTACCGTTAAAATTCTGCAAAACGGATCACTCCCTCCGAAATTATACACTATTTATAATAAACGCTAGTCCACTGTGCCTATCCTTTTAAAAGGATATATCCTCAGTGAGACCTTTCCAAGCACTGCTTCCTCAGCAATACAGCCTATCCTCTTTGTACGGCTGTCAACAGACGTAGATCTGTGGTCGCCCATAACGAATATTCTCTCGTCAGGCACCTGATAAGGCAGCTCGATATCACATTCTCCCAGAGCTTTGCCGTCAACATACGGCTCATTCAAGGTTTTTCCGTTGACGATAACAGTACCGTCCTCCTTGATATCCACCACATCTCCTGCTGTAGCGATAACACGTTTCAACAGTATCTTATTATTATAATAAAACGCAACTATATCGCCCTTCTGAAAGCTTCCACGCTTTCTGCACACCACCAGCTCGTCGTCATGCAAAGTCGGCGTCATACTTGTACCCGTTACTCTCAAAACAGGCAAAAATAACATTGATATGATCACTGCTGCCGCTGCCACAACAAGAAGCGACGCCACGGTGCTGCGGAGTATCCTCAGATATTCCCGCCTTTCATGATGCTTTTTTACCACCCGCTCAAGTGTCTGCACATCAGGAAGCTCAGGTTTTTTTAACACCTCGTTCTTGCTATCTGCCGCCATGATCTTCCTCCGCTGCCGGCTGCTCAACAACCAGCTTGTGACCTGTCAGTGCAGCTACCTGCCGCTCCAGCCTGTCAAGTCGGTCAGTGATACTTTTTTTATCTTCGAGCTTTTGAAGAAGCTTTTCATTCTCTGCGTTAAGCTTATCATATTCTTTTCGCAGATAAAGCATTAACTCGAGCAGCTCATTTTTTGACAATTTTTCAAGCGCCTTATCCTTCAAAAGCCTCACCTCCGACGCAGTATGCCTATATATTTACAAGTATTATATCACTTGATTTTCCATTTGTCAATCCCACAATATATCATATTTGTATTTTATTACATATGAATACACTGATAGTTCGCACAATATTGATTTATCATTTTCACAGTGCCGGCAGATGATAAAACGGCATATTTATTAGCCTTGAACATGAAACAATACGAAACCTGCGTTTTTACGCTAATTGCAACTTTCCCCAAAAAAATCTTTCCTATTTTGATTATAGCAGCCTGCATAGTCAATATTTTAACATTGTATACTAATACTGTATTTATTAATATTTTGTAAATTTTGATAAATAACTTTCTATCATTTGCCAAATATTAATTTAGTCCCAGATCGGCCCTTATTTAACGGCAGATGTTCACTGCAAAGCAAATAAACTTTAAATAGCTACATTGACAAGCTTTCGAACTTTACACGTTCAACAAAACAAGAAAAAAATCGGCAAATTTCATGTATTCACCGATCTATCATCAATTTTGCTTTCTCACAACAGCATATTCATCATCAAGCCTGTAATAAGGACAGCTATATTCGCTGTCGCTCATTGATCTGTATGCTTCGTCCTCGTCAAGATCGACCATGCAGCAGTAACATTCACAATCCTCATCAAAAACGTAATTCACACAGCTTTCACAACGGCTGACTATTTTCTTCGCCTTTGTCATAACAGCCTCCTATTTAAGCACCTTTTTAAGTATACTATTTATAAATACAAGTGCGTCCTTCATTTTTTTCATATCACTATCTGAAACGCTGGAAAATTTACCAAGTATATCATCAAGTATCTCGTTTTTCATCTTTTCCATAAAGCGCATAGCTTCGTCAGTGAGCCTGATGTTGATAACTCTGCGGTTATCGGGATTTTGCATTCTGATAACAAAGCCCTTGTCAACAAGCTGTGCCACAGCCCTTGTTGCCTGCTCATTAGAAGTGTTTATCTTGCTTGCAAGCTGTGACATTGTGAGCGTTCCCTCAATACATAGTGACAGCATTATTATCTGCTGAGTTCTCGTTATATCATACTTCTTCTTATCAAACGTATCAAATACCAATTTTCTGCTGAGAGGGTATATCTCATACATTGACATGATACATTCACGACGTACATTGTCCACCATTTTTACTTCCTCCACATAAAGCTAATTACAACATATTTTCGTTGATTTTTCCACACACAGTAATTATAACATACGCTTCTCATTTGTCAATAGCAGAATTATATCAACATTTGATTTTGTTAAGTTATTCTTTTAGGGGTTTTGTTGATGAATATAGATCATATGCGCACGACAAGTTTTAGAATTTTACATATTAACAAAAAGTTCAGTCAAAATTTCTGTAAATTATAGCTGCCAGCTTAACACAAGACGGTAAGAATGTGGTATAATAGTTAATGAAGTAAAAATAGATTATGGAGGTTTAAAGTATATGTTGTGTACTGAGTGTAAAGAAGAGCAAGAAAAACGTATTCCTAACGAGGAAAAAGAAAATGCACAGCCCGCCGAGAAAGTGTGCAGCGACGTACATACAACACTGAAATCAAAGCGTTCAGCCGCTTTGATACTTTTGACTGGTGCTACGCTTATGCTTATAATGGTGTTCATTCTTTTTTGGCTTATCATGTTGCCGAATCTGCCACAAGACAACAGCGTCCTTGCGAATAACTGTGCAAATATATGCCAGACCGCTAAGGAATATATCGGGATCTGATCTTCAAGACGACCTGCTCCTGCCTTCGGGCGGGAGTTTTTTTTGTTTCATGGCGATTTTACAAGCTTTTTACGGCACCTGCATTGACATCATATTCGTTTGGCGGTATAATAATACAGTATGATATAAGATGCCTTTCTTACGATAGGAGTTAGGAGAAATAAGAATATGAATAACAAGGTCTACGATAACAGAGAGTTATCATGGCTTAAATTTAACGAGAGAGTTCTTGAAGAAGCTCAGGACAGTGCTACACCGCTTCTTGAAAGATTGCTTTTTCAGTCGATATTTGCAAGCAATCTTGACGAGTTTTTTAGGGTGCGTGTGGGCTCGCTTTATGATTCCTCGCTTGTGGACGACGATCATAAAGACAACAAGTCCAAAATGCGTCCATCTGAACAGCTTTCAGCAATATTTGAGCGTGTTCATGAGCTTATACCAATAAAAGATAAGACATACAAAGCTATCTGCGAGGAACTGGAGCTTAAAAATATAGTACATAAAAACATAAAGGCTCTCACTGAACAGGATAAGAAATTTCTTGAAGCTTATTATGCCTATGAGGTCAAGCCGTTTCTTAATGCCTTTATTATCGATAAAAGACACCCTTTCCCGTTTCTTGCAAATCAAAGTATTTATGCGGTCGCAAAACTCGCTTCAAAATCTGCCGTCACAGTGGGTATAGTTAGCTGTAACGAGAAATTCCAGCGTGTGATCTTTCTTCCTGATGACGAGGGGTGCATAAGCTATATCCTTGTAGAAGAGCTTATTCTCCATTATGCTGACAAAGCATTTGAGGGCTATAAAATAGAAGAAAAGGCTCTTATGAGAGTGACACGAAACGCCGACATCGACGTTGACGAGGGCTTTGACTCGGAACTTGATTTCAGACAAAATATGTCTGAGCTTATCAACAAGCGTAAACGCCTTTGCCCTGTGAGATTGCAGCTTTCAAAGCAAATATCCGACACTGTGCTGAACGAACTGCTTTCAAGGTTGGAGCTTTCAGAAAAGCAAGTCTTTGTGGAGAAAACTCCCCTTGATATGTCCTATGTGTTCGCTGTGTTTGACAAGGTGGCAGACAGAAAAGAGCTTTTCTTCCCGAAGCAGGAGCCTCAGCCCTCTGCGATGATAGATCCGTCAAGGTCAATGATAGAGCAGATAGACGAAAAGGATCTTTTTCTGCACTATCCTTATGAGTCCATAAAGCCTTTTATCAGGCTTCTTGACGAGGCGGCTAAGGACGATAGCGTTACGTCTGTCAAAATGACTTTGTATCGTGTGGCGAAGAACTCCAAGGTAATAAAGGCGTTGTGCAACGCCGCAGAAAATGGTAAGGACGTGCTTGTGCTTGTGGAGCTGAGGGCACGTTTTGATGAGGAAAACAATATAGGCTGGTCAAAGCTTCTCGAGGAGTCAGGCTGTCATGTAATGTATGGTCCGCAGGGACTTAAAGTCCATTCAAAGCTTTGTCTTATTACAAGAAAAGTTGGCGACAGCGTTAAGTACACTGTTCAGGTGGGTACAGGAAACTACAACGAAAAGACCGCAGGGCTTTATACCGACCTTTGCCTTATGACATCAAACAATGACATTGCTCAGGATGCTTGCGAGGTGTTCAGAACGCTGTCAATGGGCGAGCTTGTGGAAAGCTCAAAGGCGCTTATGGTCGCTCCCCACTGTCTGCAAAATAAGGTAGTGGAGCTTATGGATAATGAGATAAGCATTGCAAGAGCAGGCGGTGAGGGATATGTTGCCGCAAAGCTCAATTCTCTTACTGATAAGGTGCTTATGGACAAGATAATAGAATGTTCTCAGGCAGGCGTGAAGGTAGAGCTTGTTATAAGAGGTATATCCTGCCTTGTGGCAGGCGTGGAGGGCGTTACTGACAATGTGCAGATACGCTCAATAGTGGGCAGATATCTTGAACACGCAAGGATATATATTTTCGGCACAGGCGTTCGCAAAAAGGTATACATATCCAGTGCAGACTATATGACAAGAAACACCACAAGGCGAGTTGAGGTCGCCGCACCTATCCTCAGTGAAGAAGTAAAAAAACGTGTCCTCGATATTTTTGACACCCAGATGCAGGACAACGTAAAAGCAAGGATAATGCAGCCTGACGGAAAATATGTCCGTGCAGAGCGTGGAGATATCGCCATTGACGCACAAAGCAGATTTTACGCTGAAGCATACGCCAATGCACCAAAGCCTGCTCCTGTTAATGATTCAAAGGCTGTCGAGCCTGAAAAGGAGAAAAAGGGCTTTTTAGGCTGGCTCAAAAGGCTTTTCAGAAGAAAAAAGAAATAATATACAATGCGGTCATAGTGATATGGCTGCATTTTTTATACAAAAAAGGGACAGACTTTCGCCTGTCCCTTAAATTTTTATTCATTACTTCTTATCTGCAAAAGCGTTGTTGATAGCTGAAACAAGTCCCTTGATAGAAGATACGATGATATCTGAGTGTCTGCCGACGCCCCAATACATCTTATCACCGCAGGAAATTCCAACATACGAAACAGCCTCAGATGTTGACTTTCTTTCAAGAGCGTGTTCTGTGTATGTTTCAACGGTAAAATCAAATTTCAAAGCCTGCTTGATAGCATTTGCCACAGCGTCAAGACGTCCGTTGCCCTCTGCTGTATGATCGTCTGTTACGCCGTTTACTGAAGCTGTGATAGCGGCGCAGATAGTGCCGTTCTGCTTCTGAACATAGTGTGCTTCAGGAATGTCAACAGGTGCGCACTTGTTGAGGTACTCGTCCTTGAATATCTTATAGACCTCATCAGGCATAAGCTCCTTGTGCTTGTGGTCTGAAACAGCCTTTACCTTGTAGCCAAAGTCCTCTCTCATCTTCTTTGGAAGATCGTAGCCGAACTGATTTTGGAGGATAAAGCCTATTCCTCCCTTGCCTGATTGCGAGTTTATTCTGATAACGTCACCGTCATACTCTCTGCCAACATCATGTGGATCGATAGGAAGATAAGGAACTGTCCACTTGTCACAGTTCTTTTCTTTTCTCCAGTTCATGCCCTTTGCGATAGCGTCCTGATGTGAGCCTGAGAATGCAGCGAATACAAGTGCGCCTGAATATGGGCTTCTGTCATAAACCTTCATTCTTGTAACTCTCTCGTAAAGTTCTACCAGTGCAGGCATATCTGAGAAGTCCAGCTTAGGGTCAATTCCGTGAGTGTACATATTAAGTGCGATAGTAACGATATCGGCATTGCCTGTTCTCTCACCATTGCCGAAACAAGTACCCTCTATTCTGTCAGCACCTGCAAGCAGACCCATTTCGCAGTCTGCCACTGCACAGCCTCTGTCATTATGTGGGTGAAGTGAAACTATAACGTTCTCTCTGTTGTGAAGAGTGTCGCACATATACTCTACCTGCTGAGCATAAACATGAGGCATTGACATTTCAACTGTTACAGGCAGGTTGATGATGACCTTGTTATCAGGTGTTGGCTGCCAGATATCGATAACAGCGTTGCAGATATCTCTTGCAAACTCAGGCTCTGTGCCTGTGAAGCTCTCAGGAGAATACTCGAATACGATATTGCCCTTTGCGTGCTTCTTATACTCGTTACAGAGCTTTGCACCGTCTGTAGCTATCTTGATTATCTCTTCCTTAGACTTTCGGAAAACCTGCTCTCTCTGTGCAACAGATGTTGAGTTATAAAGGTGGACAACAGCGTTCTTTGCGCCGTCGATAGCTTCAAATGTTTTCTTTATGATATGCTCTCTTGACTGTGTGAGCACCTGAATAGTAACATCATCAGGTATCATATTTTTCTCGATAAGTGTGCGGCAGAACTCATACTCTGTTTCAGAGGCGGCAGGGAAACCTATCTCTATCTCCTTAAAGCCTATCTCAACGAGCTTTGTGAAAAACTCCAGCTTTTCTTCAAGGCTCATAGGAATGATAAGAGCCTGATTTCCGTCTCTCAGGTCAACAGAACACCATGCTGGAGCATGGTCAACATACTCTTTTTCAGCCCACTTCATGCACTTTACAGGAGGCATATAATAGCCTCTCTCATACTTTTCTACGTTTTTCATGTCAGATCCTCCTTATAAATATAAAGCCGATAATTATTTTGATAGTGATGTGGAAAAGGGCATAAAAAAATCGCCGCTCCTACCAAAAAGGAGAGACGAGCTTTGCCGTGTTACCACTCTCATTCATATACGGCTCACACCGCATATCTCAGCCGCATCTATCAATGCGTATCTCTATAACGGGAGAACCCGTGAGCGGCTAATAAGATTTCACCGTTCAGGCTCGGGGACGAGTTATCACAAATTCCGCATACCGTCTTGCACCCACCGACGGCTCTCTGTAATGTCAGAACTTTGCTTTTGTTCCTGTCAACGCCTTTGTCATATTGTTTTTATTATACCCATACTTCCCGCTTTTGTCAATAGGACAATTGCTAATTTAACAATTTGTTAATATTCGGTGCTAGATCGTTTTCCCTGACGTTAAATGTAGGGGCTGGCGTCCCCTGCAAAATAATCTTAAAATATTCTTATTACGCTTTTCAAATGCTTAAAAGTATCTTAATTAGCTTGTCTGTCGGTTGACAAAGAATAAGCAATGGTCTATAATAATAGATGCTGGCTGAGGGGGTTACCACTCATACTTTTGTACAAAAGGGGATCTATAACATGATATTTGAAAACATTAAAAAGCTTGTAACATATGGTCTGGAAAGCGGACTTATTGAGGAGAGCGACAGAGTTTATACTACAAACAGGCTTCTTGAAGCCCTTGACCTTGAGGAATATGACGAGCCAGCGGAGGAGTTTTCTGACGTTGATCTTGAAAGCACTCTCAAAGAGCTTCTCGATTACGCTGTGGAAAAGGGCCTTACAGAAAATTCTATTGTATACAGAGATCTTTTCGACACAAAACTCATGGGGCTTCTTACTCCAAGACCGTCAGAGGTAGACACAAAGTTCTGGGGACTTTACAACCACCAGTCTGCAAAGGTCGCAACTGACTATTTCTACAAGCTTTCGCAGGACACGGACTACATAAGAAGATACAGAGTAAAGAAGGATATGCGCTGGATAGCTCCAACTGAGTACGGCGACCTTGATATAACTATCAATCTTTCCAAGCCTGAAAAAGACCCGAAAGCCATTGCGGCGGCAAAGCTTGCAAAGCAGTCGGGATATCCTAAGTGCCTGCTGTGCTATGAGAACGTGGGATATGCAGGACGAGTGAACTCCCCTGCAAGACAGAACCACCGTGTTATATCCCTTAAAATAAACGGCACAGACTGGGGACTTCAGTATTCCCCATATGTTTATTACAACGAGCATTGTATCCTTTTCAATAAGAAGCATACTCCTATGGTAATAGACCGTTCGGCATTTGAGAAGCTTTTTGACTTTGTTATACAGTTCCCGCACTATTTCATAGGTTCAAACGCTGACCTGCCTATCGTTGGCGGATCTATCCTTTCGCACGAACATTTTCAGGGCGGTCATTATACTTTTGCAATGGCGAAAGCACCTGTTGAAGAAAAGATAGTTTTCAAGGGCTTTGAGAACGTTGACGCAGGTATCGTTAAATGGCCTATGTCCGTTATCAGGATAAACAGCGAGGACAAAAACGCTCTCGTTGACCTTGCTGACAAGATACTCAAAGCTTGGAGAGGCTACACCGACGAAGAAGCGTTCATTTACGCTGAAACTGAAGGCGAGCCACACAACACTATCACCCCTATCGCAAGAATGAGAAACGGCAGATATGAGCTTGACCTTGTGCTTAGAAACAACATCACAACCGAGGAATATCCTCTTGGCGTTTATCACCCGCATCAGGAGCTTCATCATATAAAGAAAGAAAATATCGGTCTTATCGAAGTAATGGGTCTTGCAGTGCTTCCGTCAAGACTTAAAGGCGAAATGGAGAAGCTTGCTCAGGTTCTGGTCACAGAGGGAACAGAGGGTGTACGCCGTGACAAGCTGATAGAAAAGCACGCTGACTGGGCTGAGGAGATATCAAAGAAAAACAATATAACAGCCGAGAACGTTCACGAGGTCTTGCAGAAAGAAATAGGCATCGTGTTCGCAAAGGTGCTTGAACATGCAGGCGTTTATAAGAGAAACAAAGACGGAAAAGCTGCATTTGAAAGATTTATAGACTATGTGAACAACAAGTAATAAAGAAAGAGGTGAACGCCCGTATCTCGCAGGAGAGATCCCGCAAGGGTGCGGGCATTTTTATGCTCAGATTTACAAGACAGCATATAAAGGAAACAGCAATAATTCTGGCAATAGTCATTTTTATAGGCACACTGTGGTTTTTAGGCTACAAAAGGCATATAAGAGATACGATCAATCAGGCTTATGACGTTACGCCTATATCCGCCATACAGTTACAGCTTGCTTCATCGTCAAAGGCTGATAAGCTTATGATAGTGGCTCACCCTGATGACGAAGTGCTTTGGGGCGGAGGACATCTTTATGATAAAGGCTATCTTGTTGTGTGTGTAACAAACGGAAGAAATAAGGTGCGTTCTCAGGAGTTCAAGGACGTGGTGACTGCCTCGGGCAACGAGTGTATAATGCTTGAATATCCTGATAAAGTCAGGGGTAAGCGTGACGATTGGGCGCTTGTTAAGGACGGTATCGAATCTGACCTTGAAAAGATAATGACCTGCAAGGATTGGAAGCTTATAGCTGTGCATAATCAAAAAGGCGAATATGGTCATATCCACCATGTAAACGTGCATAATTACGTCACTGAGATATACGATAAAAACGATATCCAGTGCGACCTTTACTGCTTTGGCAAGTATTACAAGGCTAGTCGTCTGAAGGTGGTGGGCAACACTTTGCCAAAGATATCAAAAGAGAGATACGAGTTCAAGAAAAAGCTTGCGGATATGTATACCTCTCAAGAGAAAACTGTAAACAAGCTGTGGCATATGGCTTATTATGAGGATTGGACGCTATATAAACGCTACAGCGAACACCCTGAAATGAAAAAACAAACTGCAACTGCGCTGGGAGTGGCTGTGAATGAAGCTCAGTAAGAAAAATATAATACATCTGTGTGTGCTTACAGGGATATATCTTCTGTTTGTCCTTGCGCTCACAAGGTTTAAATACGCCTATGGCTCTGAGCTTGATTGGGGCGGACAGCACTATGCTATCCCTGATTATTTCAGAAAGCTCTTTTACAAAACAGGGGACTTTTTTCCCTCCTTTGCTCCGAACATAGGTTGTGGTGAGAACATTTATAATCTGTCATATTATGGGCTTTATTCGCCTATAATACTTTTTTCTTATCTTCTGCCCTTTGTGAAAATGTCCACCTATATACAGATAGTATCCATAATAGGCATTATAGCAAGCCTGTGGATATTCTATATATGGATGCGGCAGAAATTCACAGACAACACAGCGTTTGCACTGAGCTTTGTGGTTCTCTTTTCAGCGCCCCTTATCTTCCACAGTCACAGGCACATAATGTTCGTGAATTATATGCCGTTCCTGCTTTTAGGTTTTATGGCTATCGAGGATTATTTTGAGGGCAAGAGAAAATACATGGTGACGCTTTGGGCATTTTTGATGCTCATGACAAGCTATTTCTTTGCAGTGTCGGGTCTTGCGGCAATGGCAGTGTATGGCGTTTACCGCTGGCTGAAAATAAATGAAAAGCCAACTTTCAAGAAATTCTGCAAAGACGGAACAGCATTCGCTTTCAGGCTTATCCTGGCAGTGATAATGGCGTGCGTGCTTATCCTGCCGACACTGCGCTGTATGCTCTCAGGCAGAGAGGCAGGCAACAGCCATGTTGATCTCAAGTCGTTCATACCAGGCGTAAACTTGAAATTCCTGCTCTATTATCACTACTCAATGGGACTTTGCCTTTTCACAGTGCTTAGCATAATATCGGCGGTGTTCTCAAAACAACGCTATAGAAGATTTCTCGGAATCGTTATGATGGTAATAGCCACCTGCCCTATAATAGTCTATATGTTAAACGGCACACTGTATGTTGACCCGAAAGTTCTTATACCTTTCCTTCCTCTTGGTATGCTCCTTTTCGGACACACCTATTTTGATATAATAAGAGGAAAGCTAAAGCTTAAACCACTTGCAGTGATAACCCTTTTAGTTGCATTGGCAGGAGTTTTCTGGTTCAAGACCACCAGAAAAGTGGAGTTTTATATTATCCTTGACTTTGTTGTGCTTATGTCGAGCCTGTTTGTATACAGACGTTGCAAAAAAGAGTTCATACTTAATATAGGAATGTCCCTTTGCCTCGTGGTATCCACAGTATATGCAAACTTTGCAGACGAGCTTGTGCCTTTAAGAGAGCTTGAATATGATAACAGCAGTGATATGAATACACTTGCAGATTATGTCGGCTTGCAAGAGGAGATATCGAGGACTTCAAACTGCGTTGACGAAGTGAACACAGTGAACATGATATATAATGCAGATTATTACACCATGTCAATATATTCCTCACTGCACAATAAAGATTACAACAAATTTTATTACAGCGAGATATACAACGAAAATTCATACCGCAACACTTCCCTGACCACTCAGACACGAAGCCTTATTGCAGATATGTATTTTTCAAACAGATATCTTATCACCGACGACCCAGTAAAGGCAGTGTCAGGCTACAAGAAGATAAAAGAGAGCGGAAGCCTTTCACTTTATGAAAACAATGACGTTCTGCCTTTCGGATATGCTACCAATGCTCTTATCGGCAGAAAAGAATATAATTCCCTGAATTATCCTTACTCAGTGGAAGCTCTTTTCAATAATATAATAGTTGAGGATAAGACGGAAAAGTCATTTTCATCTGATATCAAAAAGGTACGCTCCATCAACTTTACAGAGTGCGACCAGATAAAGCGTGAATGGGGAAAATACACCATTGACGCTAAAAAGCCTTTCACTCAGGAGATAACGCTTCCCGAAACGCTCACGAACAATGAGATAATGTTTGTATCTTTCAATGTGAACAACGATATAAAGGGTGGCAGAAAGGACGCTTGGGTGTCCATAAACGGCAATAAAAACAAGCTCACTGCACCTGATTGGAAGTATTACAATAATAACAGACGTTTTGAATATGTCATAACCACAGGTCAGGACTATAGTGCAGACAGCGTTAAGGTGAATTTCTCTGACGGCAAGTATGAGATAACCAACGTTCGCTGTTATGTCATCGACAAAGACAGCCTTGTGCGTGACGTTGACCCGTTCATGATAGACAAGAAGACCTCTCACGGAGATGTGATAAACGGCACTATAGACGTTAAAAATGACGGCTATTTCACCATTTCCATTCCGTATACCGACGGCTTCACCGCCGAGATCGACGGCAAAGAGGTGCAGTGTGAAAAGACCGACACTGCATTCCTTGGCTTCAAGATACCGAAGGGCAGCCACAGCATAAAAATAACCTTTACCGCACCGTTGCTCCACGAGGGCATAGTTCTCTCAGGGGCAGGCTTGCTGATATTCATAGCATGCGTTATTATTGACAGAAGAAAATCAAAAGCTTCAAAGTAGGAAAAAAATAAAAGCGACAGAAATCTAGATCTGTCGCTTTTTTTGTCGTATGTTTAGGTTTGTCTATTCACTTATTACATAAAATATGATAAAATAACAGAGTGATTGTGTGACTTTTGTCAAAGATTCTGTCTGAATCCCTCACCAATGGTAACATTTTCGTATGCAAGTTCACGCATTTTCAGCATTACGTCATGTGGAGTTTCTCTCATTCCGCCCGTTGCCCAATCTATTATTATTCCGCAATAGCCATGAGAATAAAAATCGGCAAAGAACTTCGCCTTATCGGAACGCTTTCTGGTTATAGCAACAGCGTGATAGAAAAATCTGATGAACAGCTTGTGCATACTTCTGAAAAGATAATGCTCGAATATCTTTTCGTTGCTTTTTAGCGTGTTTGAGTAAAAGCGCTTGTCTTTGAGCATATTTACGAGAAATCCTTCAAGACGCTCATACCAGTTGTCATAGTTTACACCTTTGGTTATGTCAGCGAAAAGCTCGTGAAGATAGATATAGCTCAGAAGCTCATATTTATCCTGAAAATGGTAATAAAAAGACTGGCGGTTAAGACCGCACTCACCTGTTATATCGGATATGGATATTTTATCAAAGGGTTTTTGCTCGCAGAGTTTTTTCAGTGAATCACACAAAGCACTTTTGGTTATCGCAGAGCTTGACATTTAACTACATTCCTTTCAGATTCATAACGACAAAAGGTCTTTTTTGAGGAAAAATCAGACTAAGCTGAATTAATGTCAAAAAAGCAGACAATTCGCGCTAACTTTTATTATATCATAAATTTATGAAATTTCAATAACTTTTTATAAATATTTTATCATTATCATATTTTTCACAGGGGGAAACGGCATGAAAAACAATATCATCACAGAATTTATAAATGGTCAAAGCTGTAGAGCGTATGAAGCCCTGGGGGCAGTAAAAATAGAGAACGGCATAAGATTTTCCACCTATGCGCCCCATGCAAGAAAGGTAGAGCTTTGCCTGAATGGAGATATTATCCCTATGGAATGCGATGAACGTGGGGTATGGAGCGTTGAACGCCCTGCAAAAGAGGGTGACATTTATCAGTATGTTATCACAACGCCTACTCTTGAAAAGCACTACCGCTCAGACCCTTTTGCGGTGTACAGCGAGGTAAGGCCGAAAAATGCGTCTGTGGTGTATGATATTGACAGCTATAGCTGGAATGACCAAGAATGGCTCTCAAAGCGTGACAAATGCTATGAAAAGCCTATGAACATATATGAGGTACATTTCGGCTCGTGGCGCATAAAAGAGGGAAAAGAAGAAACCGACCGCTTTTACACCTATGAAGAAATGATAGACCTGCTCATACCTTATGTAAAGGAAATGGGCTATACCCATATCGAACTTCTGCCACTGACGGAATATCCTTATGACGGCTCATGGGGCTATCAGGTGTCGGGATATTTCTCCGCAACCAGCCGTTACGGCGACCCTAGAGGGCTTATGAAGTTCATAGACGCTTGTCATGCGGAAAATATCGGCATTATTCTGGACTTTGTACCCGTACATTTTGTCCGTGATTTCTATGCCCTGCACATATATGACGGAAGCTTCCTCTTTGAAAGCGACAACGAGTATGACAGATACTCCGAGTGGGGTACTGCCCTATTTGACTACACAAAGCCCCATGTGCTTAGCTTTGTAAAATCCTCAGTTAATTTCTGGATAGAAAAATATCATGTTGATGGATTGAGATATGACGCAGTTGCAAACCTTATCTATCGTCACGGCAATACTGATGACGCTGTGAACGACAGCGGTATATGGTTCTTGAAGAACACTAATTACACCATTCAGAAAATGCACCCTGACGTTATGCTTTTCGCAGAAGATTCCACAAACTACACAAAGGTAACTGCCCCTGTTGAGTTCGGCGGACTTGGCTTTGACTATAAATGGGATCTGGGCTTCATGAACGATACCATCAATTATATAAAGACTCCGCCTTTTGAACGCAGAAATCATCACAATAAAATGACTTTCTCCATGAGTTATTTCTATAATGACCTTTTCATTCTTCCTTACTCCCACGACGAGGTAGTTCACGGCAAGAAAACCATGGTGGATAAGGTGTTCGGCAGTCAGCAGGAGCAGTTTGCTACCATAAGAGCACTGTATACTTTCCAGTTCACTCACCCCGGCAAGAAACTCAACTTCATGGGCAACGAGCTTGGCGAATATCTTGAATGGCGTGATGAAAAAGAGCTTGGCTGGAATTTGCTCACATATCCTATACACGATTCATTACACGAGTATGTGAAAGCACTCCACAAGCTTTATCTTGAACAGCCTGCACTGTATAAGTCCGACTATAATTCCACATCTTTCCGCTGGATAGACGCAGACAACAAAAATCAGTGCATTTATGCCTACCGCAGAAGCGACCCTTCCGGCAAGACGCTTTATATGGTGTTCAATTTTTCCGGAAGCTATCAGAACTATAACCTGAAGGTCGAGCAAAATGGAGCCTACAAAGAGCTTCTCAACTCTGACCGTGATATATATAGTGGCTCAAACTGCATAAACAGCGGTCTTTATACCACAAACTATAAGCTGCCACTCAGACTCGCACCTCTCAGCAGCGTTATAATTACCACAGAATGAGAAAAAAATATTAAAAATCATAAAATACTATTGCAAAATGGCGAAATATGCGTTATAATATGAGTGTATGTAATATACAACATTTACACCAAAATCATTTGAGAGGAGTTATGTAAATAATGGTTTATTCTCACGAAGTTGAAACAATGTGCCCTATCGCTCAGGGCGTTGCTCACGGTGCAGCTCCAATTCCAGAAGAAGCAAAGTGGGTAAAAGCTAAGGAAATCAAGGATATCTCAGGCTTTACACACGGTATCGGCTGGTGTGCTCCACAGCAGGGCTGCTGCAAGCTGACACTTAACGTAAAAGAGGGCGTTATCCAGGAATGTCTCGTTGAAACTATCGGCTGCTCAGGTATGACACATTCTGCTGCTATGGCATCAGAGATCCTTCCAGGCAGAACAGTTCTCGAGGCTCTTAACACAGACCTCGTTTGCGACGCTATCAACACAGCTATGAGAGAGCTTTTCCTCCAGATCGTTTACGGTCGTTCACAGAGTGCATTCTCTGAGGGCGGTCTTGTAGTAGGCGCTGGTCTTGAGGACCTTGGTAAGGGACTTCGTTCACAGGTAGGTACTATGTATGGTACACTTGCAAAGGGTCCTAGATACCTTGAAATGACAGACGGCTATGTTACAGGTCTTGCACTTAACGAAGATGACGAGATCATCGGCTACAAGTTTGTAAACTTCGGCAAGATGATGGACTTCATCAAGGCTGGCGACGATGCTAACACTGCTTTTGAGAAAGCACAGGGTCAGTACGGCAGAGTAGCTGACGCTGTTAAGATCGTTGACCCAAGAAAAGAATAAGGAGGATTTGTTACAATGGCTTTATTTGAATCATATGAGAGAAGAGAAAAGCAGATCCTTGCTGTTATCAATCAGTACGGTATCAACACTATCGAAGAGTGTGCTGACGTATGCAAGGCTAAGGGTCTTGACATTTATAAGCTCGTTGAGGGCATTCAGCCTATCTGCTTTGAGAACGCTAAGTGGGCTTACACAGTAGGCTGCGCTATCGCTATCAAGAAGGGCTGCACAAGAGCTGCTGACGCTGCTGCTGCTATCGGCGAGGGACTTCAGGCTTTCTGTATCCCTGGTTCTGTAGCTGACCAGAGAAAAGTTGGTCTTGGTCACGGTAACCTCGGCAAGATGCTTCTTGAAGAGGACACAGAGTGCTTCGCATTCCTCGCAGGCCACGAATCATTCGCTGCTGCTGAGGGTGCTATCGGTATCGCTGAGAAGGCTAACAAGGTTAGAACAAAGCCTCTGAGAGTTATTCTTAACGGTCTTGGCAAGGACGCTGCACAGATCATCGCTAGAATCAACGGCTTCACATATGTTGAAACAGAAATGGATTACTACACAGGCGAAGTTAAGGAAGTATTCCGCAAGGCATACTCTGACGGTCTGAGAGCTAAGGTAAACTGCTACGGTGCTAACGATGTTACCGAGGGCGTTGCTATCATGTGGAAGGAAAATGTAGACGTTTCTATCACAGGTAACTCAACAAACCCAACAAGATTCCAGCACCCAGTTGCAGGTACATACAAGAAGGAAAGACTTGAGAAGGGCAAGAAGTACTTCTCAGTTGCATCAGGCGGAGGAACAGGTAGAACTCTGCACCCAGATAACATGGCTGCTGGTCCTGCTTCTTATGGTATGACAGATACAATGGGAAGAATGCACAGCGACGCTCAGTTTGCTGGTTCTTCTTCAGTTCCTGCACACGTTGAGATGATGGGTCTTATCGGTATGGGCAACAACCCAATGGTTGGTGCTACAGTTGCTTGCGCAGTTGCAGTTGAAGAGGCTATGAAGTAAGGTTTTAAGCCACTTCACAAGTCTTGTAATGTGAACAACGATAAGACTTCGTGTCCAAAAGAATATCAGTAAGGCGTTAGATTTTGTTCTAACGCCTTATTTTTATGCAAAAAAAGACCTCCCTATGCTGTAAGAAAGGTCTGACGGCCAAACTAAAGCGCAGGAAGGTCAATATCACAAATACAAGCTAAAAAACTGCATAACTCCAATATTAAAAGAACTTTGCAATATCCTCAACAGCTCTCCTTTTAGGTCTGGCAGGGGCTTCTGCAGGATAGCCAACGGCTATAACCGATACTACAATCTCGCTTTCAGGTATTTCAAGCACCTCACGGAGCTTTTCTCCGTCCCTGATGCCCATTACAAGCGAGCCTAAGCCAAGCTCAGCCGCTTTGAGAAGAAGTATCTCATTGTGCAAACCAAGATCGTAAAAACCCCAGCCATTGCCGACCTCATTATCAGGATCACCCTCTTTGTCAAAACCTGCTCTTGTATGTACAAAAGTCGTTACAAGAAGCGCCGCATTTTCAGACCTTTCTCTGTTAAATCCAGGCAAACACTCCTCTCTTACCCTCTTTGTCATCTCGTCGCTGAGAACGCAGTAATACCTTGCAGTTTCAGAGTTTTTCCACGATGGTGCTTCTGTTGCGGCAGATATGAGCGTTTCTATCTGCTCTTTTGTTACCTTTTTACTGCCGTCATATTTTCTTATGCTTCTTCTGCTTTCAATAAGCTTCTGAAATTCCATTTATATCTCTCCTTGTCAAAATGTGAGGCTCACGCCTGTTTCAGATACAATTATAACATATCACTTCCACCATTTCAAGTAGCAAAAGCCCTTGAAATGTTCATATTATTGTGATACAATAACGTAAAGACAATATGGGGGTGCAGACTATGAGCTTTGTAAAATTCGAGAACGTTTATAAAAGATACAAAATGGGCGAGATAACCATAAATGCCGCAGACGGTGTTTCATTTGAGATAGAAAAAGGCGAATTTGCTGTTATAGTAGGCGCAAGCGGTGCAGGAAAAACTACTATACTTAATATGCTCGGCGGCATGGATACCTGCGACGAGGGCAAGATCCTTGTTGACGGCAAGGACATTGCCACTTTTAATAAAAAGCAGCTCACAACATACCGCAGATATGACATAGGCTTTGTTTTTCAATTCTATAACCTTGTGAATAATCTTACTGCTAAGGAAAATGTAGAGCTTGCCACACAGATATGCGCACATGCCTCACAGCCTGAAGAAGTGCTGAAAAAAGTGGGACTTGAGGACAGAATGAACAACTTCCCCTCCCAGCTTTCAGGCGGCGAACAGCAGCGTGTTTCTATCGCACGAGCATTGGCGAAAAATCCTAAGCTTCTTCTTTGCGACGAACCAACGGGCGCTCTTGATTACAACACAGGTAAAAATATCCTCAGACTTTTGCAGGATACCTGCCGAAATGACGGTGTGACAGTTATAGTCATCACCCACAACTCCGCTATCGCACCAATGGCTGACAGAGTTATAACCGTCAAAAACAGCAAGGTAGATAAGGTCGAGATAAATAAAGACCCTGTTGACGTTTCTACTATCGAATGGTAACGGAGAAATGTATGAAAATTCTTTCACCTATCAAATACGAATATGGCAATCTGAAAATAGGCGGAGGCGGCTTTGTGACAGGTATCACTTTCCACCCCACCGACAGCAAAACGCTTTATATACGCACCGACATCGGTGGCGTTTATCGCTATGACTTTGATAAACAAACTTGGGCGTATCTGGCAGACAAAGTTACCGCAGACGACCCTGCACAGACCTATCCCCTTGCAATAGCCCTTGACGAAAACGACCCAAATAAGCTGTTTTTCACCTGCGGAGATAAACGCTCAAATTATATCTGCATATCTGATGACAAGGGAGAAAATATAATACAAAAGACACTGCCATGCAGCGTTCACGGAAACGAAGTTGGCAGAGCCACAGGTGACAGACTTATTTACAAAAACGGCAGGCTGTATTTCGGCTCTCAGACCGCAGGAATTATCTATTCTGAGGATATGGGCGAAAGCTGGCAAAGCATAGACCTGTTTGGCGAGAAAAACATCTCTCTTATATGGACAGACAGTGAGGGCAAACTTTTTATCGCAGGCTGTTCAGGTGAAGCAAACTCCCCTGACGGAGTAACAAGAGGTCACACTCTGTATTGCTCCACAGACGGCTTGAAAAGCTTCGTTCCCCTCACCGCCCCCGCCCCTGTGAAATACGAAAACTCCTCCTATTATGGCTTCGTGCCACAGCGTATCACCAGCGACAGCAGATATATATACATCACTTTTGCTTCAAGCGGAAAAGTATTTTACGGTGGCATGGGTGCTTATGCTTGCGACACAGGCTCGCTTTCAGGTGGCAAGGTATACAGATACCGCATCGAAAATGGAGTGACTGTTTTTGACAAAGACATAACCCACGAGGACCATATCCCATGCGGCTACAGCGGAATATGTTCCAATGGCAAAATGCTTTTGCTATCAACTGTCTGCCGGAAAAATGGCGGAGATATAATCTATACAAGCACCGACAACGGTGAAAGCTGGAAGATAATAATGAATAGGCTTGAATATAGCCGCTTCGATTGGAATATCCCATACATGAAACCACGATACAACGGCGGCGGAAACTGTGTCCACTGGATAAGCGACATAAAGCTTTCACCTTTTGACAGCGACACAGCCTTGTTCAACACAGGAACAGGTCTGTTCATGATAACAGGTCTTGCAAGCGGAGATGTGCTTGTCAAACCATTCTGCGAGGGCATCGAGGAAACTGTTCACCTTAATGTATACACCACTCCCCATGGCAGGAATCGCATTATAGATATCATTGGCGACCTTGGTGGCTTTGCCTTTGAAGATTACGACAGCGAGTGTGAAAACTCCTTTGCAAACGAAAATGGCGACCGCTACATCACCTGCCTAAACGCAGACTTCACACTTCAAAGACCCGAATACATCGTCGCAACTCCCCGTGGCAACTGGACGGGCAAAACAAAAGGTGGTCTGATCTTATCCAAAGATTGCGGTTCAACGTGGGAGAAGCTTCCCATGCCCCGTGGGCTTTCTGAGTTTATAGACCAAAAGCTTGAAAACATCGAAAAGCCTAATGTAGACTCAGGTTGGACAGCGATATCTGCCGACGGCAAACGCATAATGTGGGCTGTTGCAGGCGGCAGAAGCTTTTCTAACAAGGCTGTCTGCTATACCGACGATGAGGGAAAAACATGGCAAAAGTCCATTTTTACGGACAGCAGTGGAAACTCAGCAGATGAACACAACGTAAAAATTTTCTCGGACTATTACAACAGCGATCTTTTCTTCGCCATAGCAGAACGAGAAAATCTGGGGCTTTACATCAGCCGTGACAAAGGTGCAACTTTCAGAGAAGTGTCCATAAAAACGGACATAAAGTGTCCACGATACGCTCACTATCAGCTTTCAAGACAGCCAGACAAAAGCGGAGTATTCTGGCTTGCAAACGGCATAAAAGGACTTTACCGCTTCGAGATAAAGAGTGACAGCGTGGGTATAAGTGATATTCTCCCTGAGGACAGGATTAGCTGCATAGGCTTCGGAAAAGGGCTTGAAGAAACTCCTGCGATGTATGTCACAGGAAATATCAGTGGCGAATACGGCTTTTATATTTCTGATGATCTGGGCGAAAGCTTCGCACGTATAAATACCGATAGACAGCAATACGGCGTTATACACTCAATATGCGGAGATATGCGAGAACACGGCGTTTTCTGCCTTGCCACAGGCTCTCACGGACTTATGTTCGGCAGGCAAAAAAACCTTGCAAAGCCGTGAAAAATGTGTTATAATCAAAATAACATAATTGAAAGGAAGTTCAATATGACCTACAAGGAAGAATTTATAAAATTTATGGTAGACAGCGGAGTTCTCACATTCGGCGACTTCACTCTTAAAAGTGGCAGAAAAGCTCCGTATTTCATCAACTGCGGAAACTATAAGACAGGCGAACAGCTTGCAAAGCTGGGCGGCTTTTACGCTGATTGCATAGCTGACAACAAAATACCTGTTGAAACACTTTTCGGACCTGCATATAAGGGTATCCCTCTTGCTGTTTCAGCCGTTATCGCGCTTGCAACAAAGTATGGCATTGACGTTTCTTACTGCTTTGACAGAAAGGAAGCTAAGGATCACGGCGAGGGCGGAATGTTCGTTGGAAAGAAGCTTGCAGACGGAGAAAAGGTAATAATCATCGACGATGTTATGACATCTGGCAAGGCTCTCAGAGAGTCAATGCCAAAGCTCAAAAGTGCCGCAGACGTAAACGTAACAGGCATGGTGATAACAGTTGACAGAATGGAAAAGGCTCTTGACACCGACCTTTCAGCTGTTGAACAGGCTTATAAAGACTTTGGCGTAAAGGTATACTCTATCGTAAACATCAACGATATCATCAAGGCTATTCAGGACGGTGTTGTTGAGGGCAAAGAGTATCTTGGCAAAATGCTGGAATACCGTGCAACATACGGAGTTGACCACGAATAATAAGCCTGCTTTGAGGAAAATTTAAGGTTATTTTAAAGTTACAAATTGAAATAATTTGTAACAGTATTGTAGTGAAATGTAACTTGTCTGTTCTTGAAGTTACAGCCCCTAAAGGCTATAATATGTAATGTAGAACAGAGAAAGAAAAAGAATGTAAACACTAAGATCAAACTCTTAGCTCGTTTCATCCTCTCCAAAATTTTTACACAAGCAAAGGGCAGCCGATGGGTTGCCTTTTTGTTTTGTCGAAACGAGCAGGATAAATGTAAAAAAAGTGTTAAGTGCTTGACAAGTGACGTATATAATGGTATAATAATAAAGCTGATTTGTTCAGCATATTGATAAATACTACATAGAACTACTGTCTAAACTGAAATGATGGGCTTCTATGAGTCATAATTTTAGTTTGGAAGGAGGAAGTCAAATGAGAGAAGGAATTCACCCAAAGTATGAGGAAACAACAATTACTTGCGCATGCGGTAATGTTATCCATACTCGTTCTACAAAGAAGGATATCAAGGTTGAAATTTGTTCTAAGTGCCACCCATTCTACACAGGTAAGCAGAAGCTCGTAGATACAGGCGGACGTGTTGACAGATTCAAGAAGAGATTTAATCTTGACTAATTTTCAAAGGGAACGGATAATTCCGTTCCTTTTTTCTTTTATATGAGGAAACCAAATGGGATATACAACAATCTATGAGGAAGCTCAGGCGAGCTTTACGGAGAAAAAGTCCGAATTTATCGGGCATATCGCACCTGTCAGCACAGCTGATGAGGCTGTCGCATTTATAAACAGGATAAAAGCCGAAAACCGCAAGGCTAGGCACAACGTCTATGCCTATGTGTTGAGAGAGGGTAACGTTTCACGATACAGCGACGACGGCGAGCCACAGGGTACAGGCGGAGTGCCTGTGCTTGATGTAATAAACAAATCTGGGCTTACAGACGTTTGTGTGGTGGTGACACGATATTTCGGTGGAATACTTTTGGGGGCAAGCGGTCTTACAAGAGCCTATTCTCAGGGTTGTTCAATGGCGGTGAACGCTGCAAGAAAAATGAAAATGTGTGAGTGTTCAAGAATATCCTTTTCCTGCGACTATACACTTTATGGCAAGGTCAGCTATGCGCTGCCTGAATATGGCGTGATAATGGAAAAAGAGGACTTTGCCGATTCTGTAAATCTTGCGTTTCTTGTGAAGTCTGAATTTTCAGACAAGCTGAAAAAACAGCTTACAGATATATCCTGCGGCAAGCTTAAATTGTCAGAAGAAACAAATCTTTTCGCTGATTTTGCGTGAAATTTGTGCGGTTATACAAAAACATTCAGCCTTTATGTAAAAATAAAGGCTTTTTTGAACTATTATAGTATATATTATATAGAGTTAGTATGTTTTATATACTGTAAGGGGGAATTTTTGTGCTGCCGAGAGAACAAACCGAGTTGTTTGAAAAACAATTTCTGAGCGAAAACGCCTGCTTGTCTGTTGATTCAAAAGGGCGTAAAGAGCCTTGCGAACCTTGTCCGCTGAGGACGTGTTTCCAGCGTGACCGTGACAGGATACTTCACTGCAACTCTTTCAGACGGCTGAAGCATAAAACTCAGGTCTATCTGTCCCCTGCAGGCGACCATTATAGAACACGACTTACTCATACCCTTGAGGTAAGTCAGATCGCACGAACTATCTCACGGGCTTTGCGGCTCAACGAAGATCTCACCGAAGCTATCGCACTGGGTCATGACCTTGGTCATACGCCTTTTGGTCATGCAGGAGAAAGGGCTCTCAACGAGCTTAGCCCTGACGGCTTTCACCACTATGAGCAAAGCCTGCGTGTAGTGGATATTTTGGAAAAAGGCGGCAAGGGTCTTGACCTCACAGAAGAAGTCCGTGACGGGATATTAAAGCACACTAACATGATAGCCGACACGAAAGAGGGCTATGTTGTGCGATTTGCAGACGTTATTGCCTATATAAACCACGATATCGACGATTCCGTTCGTGCAGGCATTATGACCGAAGAGGATATCCCGAAAAACATCACAAAGGTTCTTGGGGGATCCAAGTCTGAGAGGATAACCACTCTTGTGACCTCGCTTATCAAGGGCGGAGCTGAAAACCTGCATATGGACGACGAAGTGAGTGACGCCTACACTGCACTGCATAGATTTATGTTTGACTTTGTGTACACAAATCCAAAGTGCAAATCAGAAGAAGTCAAGGCTAAAGACATGATAGCAAAGCTCTATGACTACTATGTTCATCATATCGAAAAACTGCCTGCCTTTTATATGAATCTCGCCTATCAGTTCGGAATTGACCGTGCTATCTGCGATTACATATCAGGCATGACAGACGGCTTTGCCATTGAAACCTTTAAAAATCTGTTTATCCCATTGGGGTGGACAAAGTATTAGCGCATACCCAAGGAGGGAGAAATTTGCCGCTGCCTATAGATTTTATAGAAAGACTTAAAGCTGCCAACCCTATCGCAGAGGTCATGAGCAGCTATGTCACCCTCAAAAGAACAGGCAGAGATTATGTTTGCCTCTGCCCTTTTCACAACGAAAAAACCCCGTCCTGCCATATTCACCCTGACAAAGAGTATTTTCACTGCTTTGGCTGCGGAGCAGGCGGAGATGTTATCACTTTTACAATGAAGTACAATAATCTGGACTATTGGGAAGCTGTCAAGCTCCTTGCAGAACGCGGCGGAGTGCCGCTTCCGGAGGATAACGGCTATGACAGCAAGCGCACCGATACCAGAAAGCGCTTCTATGAAATGAATAAAACAGCCGCAAGGTTTTTCTATCATCAGCTAAAGACACAACAGGGCAAGGAATGTCTTGACTATCTTATAAACAAACGTAAGCTCAGTATTGAAACCATAAAGAAATATGGAATGGGCTTTGCTCCAAACAGTTGGTCTGCCTTGAAAAGCTATATGCTCTCTGAGGGCTTCACCGAGGAAGAATTGGAGCAAGGCTCGCTTATCTCACGTTCACAGAAGAATACCCGAAATACGTTCGATTTCTTCGTAAATCGTGCAATGTTCCCTTTTATCGACCTTGCAGGTCATATAGTGGGCTTTGGCGGAAGAGCGCTCACACCTGACGATAAGAGAAAATATCTTAACTCAAAAGATACCCTTGTGTATTCAAAAAACAGATTTCTTTTCTCCATGAACTTCGCCAAAAACGCCGCAGTGAAAGATAAGACCATTCTTCTGTGCGAGGGTAATCTTGACGTTATTTCCCTTAATCAGGCAGGCTTTGAGAATGCCGTAGCTTCCTGCGGAACTGCGCTCACCCCTGAGCAGGCGAAGATAATATCCAACTATGCAGACAACGTTGTCATATGCTATGACGCAGATGGCGCAGGTCAGAAAGCCACAACGAGAGCAATAAAAATTCTAGGTGAAACTGGCCTTAAAACCACCGTTATAAAAATGAACGGCGCAAAAGACCCTGATGAGTACATAAACAAATTCGGAGCAGACCACTTTCGCCATTTGCTGAAAAAATCAGACGGTGCAATAGAGTTTGAGCTAGACAAATGCAAAGACGGCATTGATATGGACACTGATATAGGCAGGATAGATTATCTCAAAAAAGCCTATAAAGTCCTTGCGGATATAAGCTCCCCTACTGAGCGTGAGATATACGCAAAAAAGGTGGCGGCTGAACAGAATGTGAGCATCACAACTGTCAATGCAGAACTTAATGCTATACTTAAAAACCGTCGCTATCAGTATAGCAAAAAGGAATGGACTCGCACTATAACCTTCGCTGACAAGCGTGACACCATAAACCCCGAAGCCAATGAACACAGACGAGAATCCGCCGCCGAAGCGGGTATCATATATTATCTCTACAATAATCATGACGCCTGCGGAGATGTTCTCAAAAGGCTTCCGCCCGACAAATTCGTTACCAGCTTCAATAGGCGTGTTTACGAAAGCCTGACGAGCAAGATAACCGATTTGCAGGATTGCTCTGTATCATCTTTTAATGGTGAATTTTCACCAGAGGAAGTGGGTAAGATAACGGAGATACTGGAAAAATACAGCGAACTGGGCATTGACGCCAAGGTCGCTGAGGATTATATAAATGTGCTTTTAAACTACAAGCCGAAGGAGAAACAGGAGGATATATCCGACGATGACTTCTTCAAAAAGTTTGAAGAAATGCGCAAAAAGAATTAGCAAAGATCAACCGATGTAAAAATTGAGATTGGAGTGTTTGAAATGACAGACAAGAAACAGATACTTGATAACCTTATGGAACACGGCAAAACTACAGGCAAGCTCACTACAAAAGAGATAACTGACGCTCTTGAAAAGCTCGACTATGACGTTGAGCAAATGGACAGCTTCTATGATAGCTGTGCCGCAAATAACATTGAGATAATTGATGATATCATCACCGACGACAGCCTTGACATGGTGAACCCAGAAGACGATCTGGATCAGGACGGCGTTGATATTTCCCTTTCAACCGACGGGATCGCTATCGACGACCCGGTTAAGATCTACCTTAAGGAAATAGGCAGAGTGCCGCTTCTTACCTCCGAGGAGGAGATACAGCTTGCAGAAAAGATGTCTAGCGGCAATGAAAAGGACGCTAAAAAAGCAAGAAAAAGACTTGCAGAAGCAAACCTCAGACTTGTTGTTTCTATCGCAAAGAAATATGTGGGCAGAGGAATGAGCTTCCTTGACCTTATCCAGGAAGGCAACATGGGTCTTATCAAAGCCGTTGAAAAATTCGACTATACAAAGGGCTTCAAATTCTCCACATATGCCACATGGTGGATAAGACAGGCTATAACAAGAGCGATCGCCGATCAGGCAAGAACTATCAGAATACCTGTACACATGGTAGAAACTATCACAAAGGTAAAGAAAGTATCCTCACAGCTTCTCCACAAGAACGGTCATGATCCGTCACCTGAGGAAATAGCAAAAGAGCTTGATATGAGCGTTGAAAGAGTAAGAGAGATAATGCGTATCGCTCAGGACCCTGTTTCTCTTGAAACACCTATCGGTGAGGAGGAGGACTCACATCTTGGCGACTTTATCCCTGATGATGACGCTCCGGCTCCGGCAGAAGCCGCTTCACTTGTGCTTCTTAAAGAGCAGATAAATCAGGTGCTTTCCACTCTTACAGAGAGAGAAGAGAAGGTGCTCAGACTGCGTTTCGGTCTTGAGGACGGACGTTCAAGAACTCTTGAAGAAGTAGGTCAGCAGTTCAACGTTACCCGTGAGAGAATACGTCAGATAGAGGCAAAGGCTCTCAGAAAGCTCCGTCACCCTAACAGGAGCAACAAGGTAAGAGATTATCTTGACTAAGTTTCGGAGGAAATAAATGTTTATAACACTTGAGGCGGATTACGCAGTAAGAATAGTATCCGTTCTATGCCGCGAAAAAGACAAAATGGACGCAAAGACCATTTCCAATGATGCCTGCGTTACACTTCGATTTGCGCTGAAGATACTGAGAAAGCTTGTTGCGGCTGATATAGTGAAGTCATATAAAGGCACGCAGGGGGGCTATATCATAAATAAAGACCCTGCACAGCTTACCTTGAAAGACGTTCTTGAAGCCATAGAGGGTACATATTATTTTTCAAGATGTCTTTCCCCAGACTGCACCTGCAACAGAGGTGCAGACGGTATCTGCTGTTATCAGAAAGCTTTTAACGAGATATCTGAAATGGTAAGGAACAAGCTTGACACATATACCTTTGCGGAGCTTATCGCAAATTCTGAGGAATTTAACCGAGAGGATACTGCTAATGAAACGCAGCAAGAAATTCAAGCTTGACAAGGAAGCAATAAACAAAATAGACAGCGAGTATGACGATCGTGACCTTTCAAACTACACAAATTACGAGGTCTACGAGGAAGAAAAGCCGCGTCACAGATTTCTGAAAAAGTTCGTAAAACGGCTGATAATACTGTGTGCAGTTGTGCTTGTGATAAACCTTGCGGTGCTTTTGTATACAGGCAGACTGTGGTTCAATGAGCCGAAAAAGCGTGACTATCCAATAAGAGGACCTGTTGTAACAGAGTCAATGGGCGAGATACGCTGGAAGAGTTTTGCTAAGCAGAATATCCAGACCGCCTATATAAGAGCCACCAAAGGCACTACCTTTGAGGACGGTGCGTTCCGTGACAACTGGAACGGCTCAAAGGACACTGATATATCAGTGGGAGCATATCATGTTCTTGAGCTTGATACTGACGGCACTAAGCAGGCAGAGCATTTTATAAATGCTGTGGGCGAGGATCTAAGCGGCAGGCTTATCCCTGCAGTGGAGGTAAGACTGAGAGGACTTTACAGACTATTGCCACCTGACTATTACGAAGCCGCAGATAACCTTGCAGACTTCTGCGACAGGATAGAAAAGCAATACGGCGTAAGACCTGTCATATACTGCACAGAACGGACGTACAAAAACATCGTTGCTTCAGACAGCAGATTTAACAAGGACAAGATATGGTATGAGAGTCTGTTTTCAAAGCCTGACGAGGATATGGATTGGACGTTTTGGACTTATACCAACCGTGTAAAATTCTCATTCTATGAAAGCGGCGAATATCTCCACATGACGGTATTTAATGGCAGCGAAGATGATTTCAAAAAGCTTATAATATGAAAAAGCGTGTATGTTTTTTGCATACACGCTTTTTCTATCACATAAAATAAAAACAGGACAAACACTTTCATGTCCGTCCTGTCTGTTTCATAATATTACTACAAATATGTAATTACTTGTTCTCGCCCTTGAGTTCTGCCATACAAGCTGCACAAATTGTCTTGCCCTTGTATTCAACGCACTCTTCACCGCTTCCGCAGAAGATACAAGTTCTCTGGAACTTCTTCAGAATGATCTTGTCATCATCTGTATAGATCTCGATAGCGTCCTTAACAGCAAGGTCGTAGGTTCTTCTGAGCTCGATAGGAAGAACTATTCTTCCAAGCTCGTCAACTTTTCTTACAATTCCTGTAGATTTCATAAAATCAATCCCCTTTAAATTAATTTGAAACACAAAAATAGTATTTCATTTAACATAAATCTTATGATAAACATATTATAACAAACATAATTACATTTGTCAAGCGTTATCACCAAAATTTCACACTTATTGTCAAAGTTTTTTATATATTAACTTGATATGAATACTAGCTGAAAGGAGTGTTAATTATATTAAGCGTAATAATTGTGATATTGTCCCTATCCGCCTTGTTATGCGGTTTTCTTAAAAGCGACATGACAGCAGTATCAGTGGCTTCTCTTGAAGGCTGTAACAAAGCGGTGGAGCTTGTCATATACCTGAGTGGCTCGATGTGTCTTTGGGGCGGACTTATGAAGATATGTGAAAAGGCTGGCATAACAGCGGTCATTGCCCATATGCTATCCCCTGTCACAAGGCTACTATTCAGAGATGCAGCACACTGCCCCGAGGTCATGAATGCCGTGACAATGAACCTGACCGCAAACCTTTTAGGATTAGGCAATGCCGCCACACCCTCAGGCATAGCCACAGTGAAAGCCATGCAGAAGCTTCCGCCTGCGGCACGAAAGAAGTGCATTTCTATGCTTGTGGTGCTTAACACGGCTTCCATTCAGCTTATCCCCTCCACCATTGCGGCAATGCGCCTTGAACACGGTGCAGTATCCCCCTTTGACGTAACGCCTGCTATCATTTTCTCCTCCCTTATCTCCGTGACCGCAGGCTGTCTTATGGTCTATGCCCTCAACCTCAGAAAGGACGAACGCCATGAATTTCGGTGACATTTTCGTGCCTGCGCTTATGGTTTTTATACTTTGCTATGGGCTTGTGAAAAAGGTGGATATAGTGAATGTGTTCTGCGAGGGTGCGACTGAAAACCTCAAAATCGCCTTGGGGCTGATACCAATGCTCATTCTGCTTATGACAGCAGTGGGAATGTTCACATCATCAGGTGCGGCTGATATTATAGCAAAACTTCTCCGACCTGTGACCACTTTTCTAGGCTTTCCAGAAGAGTGTATACCCCTTGCTATAGTCAGACCCATTTCAGGGAGCGGCGCACTCGCCTGCCTTGAAACCATTCTTTCAAGCGTTTCCCCTGACAGCTACAGCGGACGTGTGGCAAGCGTTTTAATGGGCTCGACGGAAACGACATTCTACACCATAGCAGTATATTTTTCAGCCATAAAGCAAAAAGCTTACCCCTCAGTATTTGCTGCGGCGTGCCTTTCAGACCTTATGGGATTTGTATTCTCTGCACTGGCTGTAAGGCTGTTTTTCTCATAAAACCCAGGAATAAATTTCACATATCGGTACATAATAGACCTATCACAAATATACGGAGGTCTTACCAGTGAAAGATATGTTTTGTTTCCAGTGTCAGCAGACTGCACACAACACAGGCTGTGACGGAAAAGTAGGCGTATGCGGCAAAAAAGCCGACACAGCAGTTTATCAAGACGAGCTTATTGGTGCACTTATCGCCCTTGCAAATGCCGCAGAAAATGGCTCGTCAACTGAAAAAACAGATATGCTCATACTCAAAGGGCTTTTTACGACTATCACGAACGTGAACTTCAATAATGTCACCATAAAACAGCTCACAGAGGAGATACACATTGAGCGAAACCGCATCAGCTCTCAGAAGTTTGATGACTACGACATGAAAAAACTGTGGAACGATCATGAGGATATCCGCTCGCTGAAATCACTTATCCTCTTCGGAATAAAGGGTATGGCGGCGTATGCTTATCACGCACAGGCACTTGGCAAAACTGACAGCGAGGTGACAAGCTTTTTCTACAAGGCTCTGCGTGCCATAGGCAGTGAGAACGACCCTGAAAGGCTGTTGGGGCTGGTGCTTGAAACAGGCAATGTGAACCTGAAATGTATGGCACTTCTCGACGCCGCAAACACTGACGCATACGGCGACCCTGTCCCTACAGAAGTTCCACTGACCATTGAAAAAGGGCCTTTTATCGTCGTGAGCGGTCATGACCTGCACGATATGAAACTTCTCCTTGAGCAAACCAAAAATAAAGGAGTGAATATCTACACTCACAGTGAAATGCTCCCTGCCCATGGTTATCCAAAGCTCAAAGCCTATCCGCAGCTAAAGGGCAATTTCGGCACAGGCTGGCAAAATCAGCAGACGGAATTTCACAATATCCCTACACCGATACTTTTCACAACAAACTGCATAATGCCTGTCCGTCAAAGCTACTGCGACAGAGTTTTCACCACCTCTATCGTGTCATATCCTGAGCTTGTGCACATTGGCGACGACAAGGATTTTACGCATGTTATAGAAAAAGCCATTGAGTGCGGCGGCTATGATGAGGACAGAGAAATGACAGGCATGAACGGTGGTCACACAGTAACAACAGGCTTTGCACACAACGCAGTGCTTTCAAATGCCGAAAAGATAATAAGCCTTGTGAAAGAGGGCAGGATAAAGCACTTCTTCCTCATAGGCGGATGTGACGGTGCGTCACCGAGCAGAAGTTACTATTCCGACTTCGCAAGGCTCACGCCGCCTGACAGCCTTATCCTCACTCTTGCCTGCGGAAAATACCGCATCAACGATATGGATCTTGGCACTATCGACGGCATACCAAGGATACTTGACTGCGGACAGTGCAATGACGCATACTCAGCCATAAAGATAGCCATTGCACTTGCCGAGGCGTTCGACTGCGGTGTGAACGATCTGCCGCTGACACTTGTGCTTTCATGGTATGAGCAAAAGGCAGTGTGCATACTTCTCACCCTGCTTTCATTGGGCATAAAGAACATCTACCTCGGACCGACCCTCCCTGCATTCGTTTCAAAGGGAGTGCTTGACGTTTTGATCGATAAGTTCCAGCTTACTCCTATCAGCACACCTGAAGAAGATATAAAGAGAATACTCGGCTAAATTTTCGCAGGAGCGTGATTTTTTACTTTCCTGCTGAGAGTGCTGAAAAACCGAGCAAGCGGGACGTCGAGGGCGCCGTCCCCTACAAATGACGTAACTATTTTATGTATGGGCGACCTTTGTGCCACTCGCTAACTTTTGGCTTTTTAATAAATTGGCAGGAGCGTGATTTTTACGTTCCTGCTTTTTTTGTCGTAAAAAAAATCTTCTTCATTTCTTGTATAGGAGAATAAAATATGGTATAATCATATTAAAGAAAAAATAAGAAATCGGAGGTACATAAAATGTCTGAAATAAAATGTCCCCACTGCGGAGAGGTATTCAAAGTTGATGAACAGGGCTATGCAGCTATCGTGGCACAGGTAAAAACGGCTGAGTTTGATAAAGAGCTTGACAAGCGTGTGGCTGATGAAAAAGACAAGGCTTTGAAGCTTGCTAAGCTTGATTTTGACAGCAAGTATACAAAGGCTGTCAATGATAAGGATATGGAGATACAAAAGCTGAAAGCGGCTGCGGCTAACGGTGAGAGTGAAAAGACAATTGCAGTCACAAAGGCGCAGGAGAGCACAAGAGCCGAGTATGAAAAAATGCTCGAACAGCTAAAGGAGCAGATAAGTCAAAACGAAAAGCTTATCGCACAGCTTACCGCTCAGGCCAAATCTATGACCACAGAAAAAGAACTTGCCATATCAATGGCTGTGGAAAAAGCAAGATCACAATTCAACAGCGAAAAAGATAAGCTCAGGCAGGAGATATCTCAGCGTGATATGCAGATACAGCAGCTCAATTCTGAGCATACTCTGCAAATGCAAAAGTCAGAAAATGAATATAAAGCGGAGATAACACGTCTTGAAACGGATATCAAAAATAAGGATACTGAAAAGGCTTTGGAGCTTACCACTGCACTTTCAAAAGTGGAGAGTGAGAAAAATTCCACTATTGCAGAGCTTAATGCACAGATAAAAAGTAAGGACGAAGCTATCGCATACTACAAAGACCTAAAAAGCCGTCTGTCTACAAAAATGGTGGGCGAGAGCCTTGAACAGCACTGCATGAACGAGTTCAACAAGATAAGAGCTACCGCTTTCAGAAACGCTTATTTTGACAAGGATAACGACGCAAGCTCAGGAAGCAAGGGCGACTTTATATACCGTGAATGTGATGAAAACGGTGTAGAGATAATATCCATAATGTTTGAAATGAAAAACGAGCAGGACACCACCTCCACCAAGAAAAAGAACGAGCATTTCTTCAAAGAGCTGGACAAGGACAGGCGTGAGAAAAAATGTGAATACGCTGTACTTGTTTCACTTTTGGAAAGCGACAGCGAGCTTTATAACGCAGGCATCACAGATGTTTCATATGCTTATGATAAAATGTATGTAGTCAGACCTCAGTGCTTTATACCGATAATCACCATACTGAGAAATGCCGCCATGAATACCCTTTCCTATAAGGAAGAGCTTGAAAAGGTGCGCAACGAGAATATCGACATCACAATGTTTGAGCAAAACATCAACACTTTCAAGGAGGGCTTTGCCCGAAACTATGAACTTGCAAGCAGACGTTTTGGCGAAGCTATCACAGAAATAGACAAGTCTATAGCACATCTCACAAAGATAAAAGAAAATCTTATTTCATCAGAAAACAATCTGCGCCTTGCAAACAAAAAGGCTGACGCTCTCACTATCAAGAGCCTTACCAAAAATAACCCTACAATGCAGAAAAAATTTGCCGAGCTTAAAGGAGAATAATTGCTGACATATGAAAGGAGTGGCAAAGCCATGAAAAAAGATATCAGAAAAGACATTTTCACAATTATCGCCGTGACTGTCGCCGCCTTTCTGATGGCGCTAAACACAAAGACCTTTGTAAACACAGGCGGTCTTTACCCAGGCGGAATGACAGGAATGTCCATACTCATACAGCGTGCAGTGAAACAGCTTGCAGGCATAATGCTTCCGTTCAGCATCATAAACATAACGCTGAACATAATCCCCGTGTATATCGGTTTCAGATTTATCGGCAAAAAGTTCACAGCTTTTTCCTGCGTGATGATACTGCTCAACAGCTTTTTCACCGACCTTATCCCCAATCACATAATCACCCAGGACGTGCTTCTCATAAGCATCTTTGGAGGAATGATAAACGGCGTTGCCATTAGCCTCTGTCTTAATCGTGGTGCAACATCAGGTGGAACGGACTTTATATCCATTTATCTTTCAGAGAAAAGCAATATGGACACCTTCAATGTTATACTTGGCTTCAATGCGGTCATATTGTGCGTTGCAGGCTTTATGTTCGGCTGGGACAAAGCACTGTATTCTATCATCTTTCAATATGCTTCAACGACCGTTTTGCATATGCTCTACAAAAAATTCCAGCAAAGCACCTTGCTTATCGTAACAAACAAGCCCAAAGAGATAGCAGACGCTATTTATGCAGTGAGCCAGCATGGCGCGACCATACTTGACGGCGAAGGGTCTTATGAACACTGCGAAAGACAGATCGTCTATTCAGTAGTATCAGCGGCACAGACCAAAAAGGTCATACACGCTGTAAAAGAAGCCGATCCGAAAGCCTTCATAAACGAAGTAAAAACACAAAAACTCTCAGGAAGATTTTATCTTCCAAAAGAGAGCTGATACAGAAGCGGACTGAAAAAGGTCCGCTTTTTATTAAAAAAAATCTTGTTCAACCCTTGTACTTTGCGAAAAAATATGATATACTATTAATATATATAAAATCATCTGTATTTGTTTTGTTTTTTTCATTACATTTACAGAAATTATCGAAAGGGTGTGAACTATGCTTGACAGTATCGCTTATGTTATAAACGCTATTTGGGGCGTTTTTACATCAATAGGTCTTAATGACATTGTCGATATTGCTATCCTCTCCTTTCTGATATTCCACGGCATAAAGCTTATTCGCGAAACAAGGGCGCAGCAGCTCACAAAAGGTATCCTTATACTTATAGGTTGCTATCTGCTTGCAGTATTCTTTAATTTGCAAACTATCAGATTTTTGCTAAGGATCTGCTTCCAGTGGGGCTTCCTTGCTCTTATCATAATGTTTCAGCCTGA
>ULXF01042054.1_pt1 | contig 39740 bp, 31 predicted proteins | sample 1961041 | NCBI WGS metagenome assembly ULXF01 (sample SAMEA4835832, study PRJEB28245) | human gut metagenome | biome: gut microbiome; material: fecal sample | place: Denmark | collected 2008
GAAGGCGAATAAGCGACATAAAATACGCCGCGTATTTTTCGCGGCCTTTTTAAAGAATAATTTAAGGAATAAAACTGATATTATGATGAGAGTGCTTGCCCTTGACATAGGGGATAAACGCATAGGAGTGGCGGTGAGCGATCCGCTGGGCATTACCGCCCAGGGCCTTGAGACCTACACCCGGACAGGCGACCTGGATAAGGACACTGACTACCTTATAGCGCTGGCCAACAAATACAAGCCGGTGCGGCTGCTTTTCGGTATGCCCCGCAATATGGACGGAAGTTACGGCTTTGCAAGCGAAAAGGTTAAGGAATTTGCCGCCGCCATGTGCGAAAAGTGGGACGGAGAGCATACCTTCTACGATGAGCGGCTCACTACCGTTCAGGCGGAAAGGGTGCTGTACGAGGCCGAGATGGATTGGCGCAAGCGACGTAAGGTGATAGACAAGCTGGCGGCTGTGGTAACTCTGGAAGGCTACCTTGCTACCAACCCAAAGCTTTGACAGGGAGATGAAAAGATGAAAGACAGGAATATAATAGATCAGATAGGCGAAGACGTAGTGCTGCTGGATGAGGACGGAAAGGAGAACACCTTCGAACACATACTTACCTTTATGTATGAGGGTAAGAAATATGTAGCGCTTTCTCCCATTGCGGATGAGGAAAGCGCTATGGACGACGATGAGGCGGAGGTGGTGCTGTTCCAGATAACCAGCGAAAACGGAGAGGATACCTACGTCAGCATAGACAACGAGGTGCTGCTGGACGAAGTATTCGCCGAGTTTCTCGACCTCATGGACGAGATAAACGAGGAAGAGGACAAGGAATAGGCCGATTTATAAAAAAGCCGCAAAGCCGCGGTTTTTTTATTTTTATTGTTGCATATAAAGCGGACTTCATGGTATACTCATGCTCGTATGGATATGCGAATGGAACGCATATATCACACACCCGGATGGACCGGCGGTTCGTGCCTGTGACATGGGTTGCCCGCATGGGAAGAAGTCCGGGGAGGAATAAATAACGAGGAGGATCATAAAATGTCAGTTATTTCCATGAAACAGCTTCTTGAAGCAGGCGTACACTTCGGTCATCAGACCCGCCGTTGGAACCCCAAGATGAAGGAATACATCTTCACCGAGCGCAACGGCATCTACATCATCGACCTTCAGAAGACCGTTAAGAAGGCTGAGGAAGCCTACAACTTCGTCCGCAGCGTTGCTGAGGCGGGCGACAGCATTCTGTTTGTCGGAACCAAGAAGCAGGCTCAGGAATCCATTGAGCAGGAAGCTAAGCGCTGCGAGATGTTCTATGTAAACCAGCGCTGGCTGGGCGGCATGCTCACCAACTTCAAGACTATCCAGACCCGTATAGCAAAGCTCCGCAAGATCGAGAAGATGGAAGCGGACGGCGACTTTGCGTATCTCCCCAAGAAGGAAGTCATCAAGCTCAAGGCCGAGCAGGAAAAGCTGGAAAAGAACCTTTCCGGCATAAAGGATATGAAGAAGCTCCCCGGCGCCATGTTCGTAGTTGATCCGCGCAAGGAGCACATCGCCGTCATGGAAGCCCGCGCTCTGGGTATCCCCGTAGTGGCTATCGTTGATACCAACTGCGACCCCGATGAGGTGGATTACGCTATCCCCGGCAACGACGACGCTATCCGCGCGGTCAAACTCATCGCCTCCAAGATGGCTGACGCCGTACTGGAAGGCCGTCAGGGTGAACAGATGATAGACGCAGTAGCCGAAGAAGAGGCCGCTGGCGACGATTTTTAATCTTAAACGATACTTTTAACAGGAGGTCAAGCATATATGTTTACCGCTAAAGACGTAATGGCTCTGCGCGAAATGAGCGGCGCCGGCATGATGGATTGCAAGAAGGCCCTCACCGCCTGCGAAGGCGATATGGACAAGGCAATGGATTATCTTCGCGAGAAGAGCCTTGCTGCTTCCGCAAAGAAGGCTGCCCGTATAGCTGCCGAGGGTATTGTAAGCAGCTATGTTACCGATGACCACAAGGTCGGCGCTATCGTAGAGGTCAACTGCGAGACCGACTTCGTTGCCAAGACCGACGACTTCAAGGCTCTGGTAAACAACGTTGCCAAGCTGGTAGTTGAAAAGAACCCCGCCGATGTAGACGAGCTGATGGCTCTGGACTGCGGCGACGGCACCGTTGCCGAGATGGTCAACCGCGCAGTTGCCAAGATAGGCGAAAAGATAACCATTCGCCGCTTTGCCCGCATGGAGGGTCAGCTGGTGGATACCTATATCCATCTGGGCGGCAAGATCGGCGTTATCGTAGCCGCCAAGACAGCGGATGCCGAGAAGGCCAGGCCCGCCGTACATGATGTAGCGATGCACATCGCCGCCGCGAAGCCCGGCGTGCTCCATCGCGACGAGGTGGATCCTGCCGATCTGGACAAGGAGCGCGAGATACTGCGCGCCCAGGCTCTGAACGACCCTAAGCCCAAGCCCGCAAACATCATCGAGAAGATGGTGGAAGGCCGTATCGCCAAGTACTACAAGGAGGTTTGCCTGCTTGAGCAGCCCTTCGTAAAGAATCCCGATCAGAGCATTGAGCAGATGCTCAAGGAGCACGGCGATGTGGAGCTGGCAGCGTTCGTCCGCTTTGAGATGGGCGAGGGTCTCCAGAAGCGCCAGGATAACTTCGCTGAGGAAGTTATGGGCCAGATGAAAAAGTAAAACCTGCTTTTAAAAGGAACACCCTTTCCGGTGTTCCTTTTTTGTTATATAATGTATCTGGTGAAAATCGGTCCAGACCGTAATAATAGTTTTAAGGAGCAGAAAAATGCTGAAATACAAGAGAATATCACTTAAGCTTTCCGGCGAAGCCATGGGCGGCGCACAGGCTGTGGATTTTGACAAGGCGGAGGCTATAGCGAGACAGGTGGCGCGGCTTCACGAGCTTGGAGCAGAGATAGGTATAACCATAGGCGGCGGCAATATATGGCGTGGCCGCAGCTCCGGCGATATGGACCGCAACAGGGCGGATCAAATGGGTATGCTGGCGACTGTCATAAACTCTCTTGCCGTTCAGGACTGCCTGTTGAAGCTGGGGATCCCTGCCGTGGTGATGTCCTCAATAGATATGCCGAGGATAGCGGACAGCTATTCCTCACGGGCCGCACACGCCGCACTCGACGCGGGCAAGGTAGTGATATTCGCGGGCGGCAGCGGTCTGCCCTTCTTCTCTACCGATACCGCAGCTGCCCTCAAGGCCGCCGAGATAGGCGCGGACGCAATGCTCCTTGCAAAGAATGTAGACGCAATCTATTCTGACGATCCAAAGAAGAACCCGAATGCCATAAGGTATTCGCACCTCACCTACGACGAGGTCATCGAACGTGAACTAAAGGCTACAGACCTTACTGCCATAACCCTCTGCAAGGAGCAGAACATACCTATACTTGCCTTCGCCATGGCGGACCCGGACAACGTGGTAAAAGCCGTTCAGGGCGAGAGCATAGGTACGCTGATAGACAACGTGAAGTAAGGTATAAAGCGGGCGATACTGTGAACAATCTCTAATTGGGGATTGTGCGAAACAGGCATTTCCTGTAAAATATAGCTGAGCTTTTTATAAGATAAACTTTCAGGAGGTTCAAATATGGACGCTGTCGCAACCGCAAAAGAAAAAATGACCAAAACCGTAGCCGCTTTGGAGCGTGACCTCGGAACCCTCAAGGCCGGGCGTGCGAACCCCCAGGCCCTTGACCGCATAATGGTTGACTATTACGGCTCTCAGGTGCCGATAAACCAGCTGGGCAATATATCCTCCCCCGAGGCGAGGCTGCTGGTCATCTCCCCCTATGACGCCACTATGATAAAGGAAATAGAGAAGGCTATACAGAAGTCCGACCTTGGAATCAACCCCAGCAACGACGGCCGCCTCATACGTCTCGTATTCCCCGAGCTCACCGAGGAGCGCCGAAAGGAGCTTGTAAAGCTGGTGCGCAAGAAGGGCGAGGAGTCTAAGGTAGCTATACGTTCTATCCGCCGCGACGCAATCGATACCATTAAGAAGGCCAAGAAGGACGGCGATATAACTGAGGATGACCAGAAGCGCCAGGAAGAGCAGGCCCAGAAGGCTACCGATGAGTTCATAAAGAACATTGACAAGGTCATTGCTGATAAGGAAAAGGAGATAATGACGGTTTGATATCCGTACTTGGATACGAGCTTGGAAGGGCGAAAGAGCTGCTGGAAGCCGAAGGATACAGCGTGAGGTGCGTAGAGACCCGCAGCCGCAAGGGACTTAACGGCAACGAAAAACGGGTGATAAGGCAGCGTACTGATGGCAATGCGGTTGAGCTCATATGGGCCCTGTTCAAAACAGACTGCGAATATGGGGGATAGCGGTTAGTTCCGCATCCCCTTTTGTATCGGAGGATATTTTTACACAATGGCAAAGATACAGCCTCAAAGCGTAGGCTTGGCGCCGGAACTGCCACGGCATATAGGCATAATAATGGACGGCAACGGCCGTTACGCCACGCGGCGGGGCCTGCCGAGAAAGCTTGGCCACCGGGCAGGCATGGAACGGCTGCGGGGGCTTATACGTTTTTCATCGGATATAGGCATCGAGGTGCTGTCGCTGTACGCCTTTTCCACCGAAAACTGGAAGCGGCCCAAGGAAGAGATAGGGGCGCTGTTCGATCTTTTTCTGGAATACTTTATAAGCGAACTGGACGACCTGGATAAAAACAACGTCTGCATACGCATAATGGGCGACATGTCCGCATTTCCGGAAAAAATGGGCCAGGAGACGGACGAGGCCATGTACAAAACCAGAAACAATACCGGCTTGAAGCTCAATATTGCATTGAACTACGGCAGCAGGGCAGAGGTGGTACGCGCCTGCAATACCCTTATTGAGCGCGGAAAGCCCGTAGACGAAGCTGATCTTATGAACGCCCTGTATACCGCAGGACTGCCGGATCTTGACCTGATAATCCGTACGGCGGGAGAGCAGCGGTTATCCAACTTCATGCTGCTTCAGGCGGCATATGCTGAGCTGGTGTTCACGGACGTGACATTTCCCGAGCTTACGGACGAAAAATATGCGGACTGCATAAGAGAATACCAACGGCGCACCAGAAGGTTCGGCGCGGTGACGGAATAAATCATCAAAAAGGAGAAGCGGCGTAATGGATAGCGGCAGGAAAACCAGAGTAATAGTAGGCGCGTTGCTGGGATTGCTTTTCGTGGGCATAGTGGCGTTCGGCAGCGTGTTCCGCACCGTGGTATTTACCGTAGCGGCAGTGATAGCGGTATATGAGATGTCAAACATGATCTATAAAAAGACGGAAAAGAATATATTCGCGGCGCCCGCATACATCTTTGCGGCGCTGTGCTTCCCCATAGCCTCATTTCCGGCGGCCCTGGCGGCGGGGATGAGCGCCGCTACCGCTATAATGCTCCTCGGGGCGCTGTGCCTGATGCTCATCGCGGCGGAGAGGGTATTCAATAAGCTGCGCACCACGGAGGAGAGCATATACTCCGCGTTCATGCTCATATACCCCATGTCGCTGTTTGGAATGCTGGCGCTGATAATGCCCGCCGACGGGCTCACCTCACCGAAAAACGTGGGCCTGCTGCTGGTATTCATATGCCCGCTCATGGGCGACATGCTGGCCTATTACATAGGCTCCTCCATGGGCAAGCGAAAGCTCTGCCCCGAGATAAGTCCTCATAAGACGGTTGAGGGAAGCTATGGAAGCTTTCTTGGCGGGCTGCTGGGCGGCTTTGTATGCTTCCTGCTGCAATTCATATGGGGGCTGCATCTGCCCATACTTCCCATGCTGCTGGTAGGTATTATCTGCGGAGGAGTAGGGCAGATAGGCGACCTGTTTGCGTCCGTCATAAAACGCTGGGCAGGGGCAAAGGATTACAGCAATATATTTCCCGGCCATGGCGGGGTGATAGACAGGTTGGACAGTGTGCTCATGTGCGCACCGGTGGTGCTGTGTTACGTATGGCTCAGTATGCTGGGCTAAAGGAATGCAATAGATAATGAAGAATATAGCTGTTTTGGGCTGCACAGGCTCCATAGGCAGGCAGACCCTTGACGTTATCAGGGCTAATCCGGATAAATTCCGGGCGGCCGTGCTTTGCGCGGGCAGAGATGCAGACGCCATGTTTAAAGCGGCGGAGGAATTCCGCCCGGATTATATTGCCATGGCGGACGAGGCTGCGGCGGATAAGCTCAGGCAAAGCGGAATAAAGGCAAAAATAGCCGGCGGTGAACAGGCGGTGCTGGAAGCGGCGGCCTATGAGGGCGCCGACATAATAGTAAATGGCATAAGCGGCTTTTCAGGAATGAAGCCGCTGCTTGCAGCGCTGGAAGCGGGCAAAACCGTTGCCCTTGCAAACAAAGAAAGCATCGTCTGTGCTCACGACCTGGTAAATGCCGCGCTGAAAAAGGGCGGTGCCATAATACCGGTGGACAGCGAACAGAGCGCCATATTCCAGTGCATGGCGGCGGGAAACCACGGCGAGATACAAAGGCTCATACTTACGGCCTCCGGCGGTCCCTTCAGGGAATATACAAAGGAACAGCTCAAAACCGTCACGCCGGAGCAGGCAGGGCATCACCCAACCTGGAAAATGGGCAGAAAGATCACTATAGACTCTGCCTCCTTTTTCAACAAGGGCCTCGAGATAATGGAGGCGAGCTATCTTTTCGGCATACCCGGGGAAAGGATAAGCGTATTGGTACACCCGGAGTCCATAGTGCATTCCATGGTGGAATACACGGACGGATGCAATATGGCACAATTATCCAGGCCCGATATGCGGCTTGCAATACAATATGCGCTGACATACCCGGAGAGGACTCCCGGCGAGTTTGGAAGGCTTCGCCTTGAGGACATAGGCAAAATAAGCTTTTATGCGCCTGATACCGATAAATTTCCGGCGATACCCATGGCGTATGAGGCGCTGCGCGAAGGAAGAAACCTGCCCATAGTGTATAATGGCGCAAACGAGGCGGCGGTGGATATGTTCATACGGGGCAAGATACGCTTTGACGAGATAGCCGACGTGGTCGGATACGCCGTGAGCAGGGCGGACAGGGGGAATATACTCTCCCTTGAGGACATAATAAAAACAGACAGGCAGGCGAGAAGGCTTGCATTTGAGAAAGGAAACGCATAAATGACGCTGTTGTCAATTGTTGGCGCGCTGCTGGTGCTTACGGTGCTGGTATTCGTACACGAACTTGGGCATTTTTACGCGGGCAAAAAGCTTGGCTTCAGAATAGACGAGTTCGCCATAGGAATGGGCCCTGTGGTGTGCAGCAAGGAGAAAAACGGTACCCGCTTCGCGATCCGGGCGCTGCCCATAGGCGGCCTATGTGCCTTCCACGGTGAGGATGAAGGTGTATCCGATCCCGAGTGCTTCAATGCGCAGCCGATATGGAAGCGCATGATAGTGGTGCTGGCCGGCCCGTTTATGAATATACTTCTGGCAGTGGTGCTGGCCGTGATCATACTTATGACCTACGGCGAGTATATGCCGATGATAAACGACTTTACCGCAGAGAACACCCCGGCGGAGGCCGCGGGCATACAGGTAGGCGATATCATAACCGAGATAGACGGCAAAAGCATAACCTACTATGCGGAATGCACGGATTACATACAACAGGCTGATCCTGCGAGAATAGAGGTTACCGTACGACGTGACGGCATGGACGCGACGCTTACCGCTCGCGACATATACGACCCCGAAAGCGGCAGCAACAGGCTGGGCATATACATCTCCCCCGAAAGGCTGCGCTACGGCCTGCTTGAGGCTGCGACAAATTCGGTACGTTACACCTGCTATATTGTAAAAGAGATGTTCAAGGTGCTGGGCGGCCTGTTTACGGGAAGCGTAACCTCCGACGATGTAGCTGGACCGGTAGGCACCATAAGCATAATAGGTCAGGCGGTGAGGGCCGGCTTTGAGGTGGTGCTGCGTCTCGGAGTGCTTATCAGCATCAACCTTGGCATAATGAACATACTGCCCATTCCGGCGCTGGACGGCGGAAGGTTTTTGTTCATGGTGATAGAGGCGGTTCGCGGCAAGCCCATACCTCCCGAGAAGGAGGGAATGATACATATGGCGGGGCTGGTGCTGCTCTTCAGCCTTATGATACTGCTTACGGTAATGGACGTAAGAAAGCTGTTTTAGCCGCATAGCGGCAGACCGATTTGTGGGGGAAGGATGAAAAAAACAAGAAAAGTTATGGCAGGGGCGGTGCAGATAGGCGGCGGCGCCCCCGTCACCATACAGTCTATGACCAATACAGACACGGCGGACGCGATAGCCACCGCCGATCAGATATTGGCCCTTGAGGAGGCGGGCTGCGAGATAGTCCGCTCTTCCGTGTACAATGAGGCATGTGCAAAGGCAATACCCGAGATAAAGAGCAGGATACACATACCACTCGTCGCGGATATACATTTTGATTGGAGGCTCGCCATAGCCGCCATGGAAAACGGCGTGGACAAGCTGCGCTTCAATCCCGGCAACATAGGCGGAGAGGAAAACGTAAAAAGGCTGGTGGATTGCGCCAAGGCCCATCATGTTCCCATGCGCATAGGGGTAAACGGCGGCTCTGCGGAAAAGGAGCTTCTCCGAAAGTACGGAGGCCCAAAGCCGGAAGCACTGGTTGAGAGCGCGCTGAAGCACGTCCGCATGCTGGAAAAACAGAGCTATTATGACATGGTCATATCTATTAAATCCTCCAACGTGCCGAATACAATTGAGGCTTACAGGCTTATGAGCAGGGAGTGCGATTACCCCCTGCATATAGGTGTTACGGAAGCTGGCGGCGGTGAAATGGCCCTTGTAAAGGCTGCGGCCGCCATGGGCGCCCTTCTTGTGGATGGCATAGGGGATACCATGCGCGTATCCATGACCGGCGACCCTGTACAGGAGGTTTACGCAGCGAAGGAGATACTGAAGGCCATGGGCCTCAGAAAAGAAGGAGTGGAAATAGTCAGCTGCCCAACCTGCGGCAGAACCTGCACTGATCTTCTCAGCGCCGCCAACAGGGTGGAGCATGAGCTTTCCAGCCTGATACCCAAGGGAAAGTACCTTAAAGTAGCCGTGATGGGCTGTATTGTAAACGGCCCCGGAGAAGCGGCTGAAGCCGATATAGGCGTGGCCTTCGGCAAGGGCGGCTGCGCCCTGTTCAAGGGCGGCAAGCTCTTCAGGACAGTTCCTCTGGAGGCCGCCGTAGACGAGCTGATAGCCGAGGCGAAGGCCATGATGGAATAGACTATGGAACAGAAGCTTTTGACTATATTTGAAAAATACGGCCTTGGAGACGGAGAGATAACAGATGCCGGACTGAACAAGCGTGAAAATCTGCTGACTGTTACCGTGCGGTGCGGCCATATAACCAGCGCCGAAAACATAGCCTGTCTTGAGAGGGAGCTTTGCGCCCTCATGCCGGGCTGCCGCACAAAGGTAATAATCAGGTGCGGCGGGCTTTCTGGGCTGCTGTCCGCCTGCGACCAGGATACGCTGAACATACTCAAAAAGACATGGTGCGACATACTTCCGGTATGCCGCCCCGCGATACACAGCTCCGTCTGGGATTATGAGAGCGGAACGCTCAAGGTAAAGATACCTGGGCAGGTGTTCGAGCTGGTCTCGGATCCGAGGCATAGAGAAACGGTAAAGTCATATTACCTCGATCGGTACGGCATAGAGACTGACATAGAGCTTACAGCGGACGATACCATGGAGCTGACGCTGCCCAAGGAAGAGGAACGGCCCTCCTGGCAGCCTAAAAAGGCTGCGGAGGCCAAGAAAAAGGCACTCCCCGACAGGGCGGATGTGATATATGGCAAGCCCATAAAAAAGACCGCCATAATCCAGCAGCGCGACGTGGACGAGACTATGTGCTACGTCACAATAAAGGGCGAGATACTAACCCTGGAGACTACAAAGCAGAAAAACGGCAGGACTATACTGACATTTGCCATAAGCGACCATACAAACACGATTCCCTGCAAGATGTTTCTCGAGGAGGGCGAGAATGGCATCGTCGATACCATAGCCGGCATACAGAAAAAGAAGGATATACTTATCGTCGCCGGAAAGTATATGATGGATCAGTGGCTCAGGCGAATGTGCGTATTCCCGCGGGACGTGGGCTGGGAGCCAAGAGCGGTGCGCACGGACAAGTCCGAGGAGAAGCGCGTAGAACTGCATCTTCATACCAAGATGTCCAGCATGGACGGCCTGACAGACGTTAAGGAAGCCATAAAGACCGCAGCCCGCTGGGGCCATAAGGCAATAGCAATAACGGATCACGGCGTGGTACACGCCTTCCCGGATGCGGTGGCACAGGCAGACAAGCTGAAAAAGGACGGCAAGGACATAAAAATACTGCTGGGCGTCGAGGGATACCTCATGCTCGACAGCGAGCTTATAAAGCGGCCGGAGCAATACGTGGCGATAGGAGTGGTAGCATATCCCGGCGTAAAGGAGGACGACGTATTCGAGATAGCCGCGCTGCGCTTTGACGAGAGCGGCGAAAAGGAAGGCTTATCCATAACAGTCAACAGCGGCGCGGCGCTGACCGATGCCATGGCCGAGGAGACAGGGCTTACACGCGAAATGATAAACGGCGGCGTGAACCTGAAGGACGGGCTGAAGCAGCTGTATGACTTTATAGGCGATGGAGTGAAGGTGATACACGACCCGCTGGAGCTGAACAACCTCAGGCAGCACGGCCTGCGCTTTGATATGGAGCTGGACGCGCACTGCGTAAGCACCTCCATGCTGTTTCATTACCTGCACAGGGAAAGCAAGCAGACGGATATGAGGACTGCGGCGGAGGCGCTGGGCGTGGAGCATTGCGGCGGCAGAGCTATGGAAAGGGCGAGGACTGCGGCAAAGATAATGAACGCCGTACTGTCCGAGATGACCGCAAAGGACATAGAAAAGCTGCCGCTCATAGACGCGGTTCCCAAGGAAAAGGGAAAGGGTCGCAGGCTCACCTACCATATAATCATAATGGCCAGGAACCACGAGGGCCTTATGAACCTTTACCGCCTCGTGTCATATGCTCACCTCGAGCACCTGCGCAAGGTACCGCAGATACCCAGAAGCCTTCTCAATATGCACCGCGAGGGCCTTATAATAGGCTCCGCCTGCGAGGCAGGAGAGCTGTTCCGGGCGGTGCTCAGGGGGGAGAGCGAGGAAAAGCTCATGTCCATAGCGGACATGTACGACTATCTAGAGATACAGCCCATAGGCAACAACGCCTTCCTTATGCGAAACGGCACAGTGGACACGGAGGAAGGGTTGCGCGACCTCAACCGCAGGATAGTAGCCCTGGGCGACAAGATGGGCAAGCCTGTGGTAGCCACGGGGGACGTACACTTTCTTGAGCCGGACGACGCGCTTTTCCGCAGCATAATAATGCACGCCAGAGGCTTTGACGATGCGGAGCAGCAGGCCCCCCTATACTTCAAGACCACGGATGAGATGCTGGAGGAATTCTCCTATCTGGGCGAGGAAAAGGCGAGGGAGGTAGTAATAACCAACCCCAACATGATAGCCGACAGCTGCGAGAGAATGAAGGCATTCCTGTCAGAAAAGGGCACATACGCCCCGACCTTTCCGGGCGCAAACGACGAGCTGAGGAATATGGCGCTGAAGAAGGCTCACGAGATATACGGGGACGAATTGCCGGAGGTGGTGCAGAAGCGCCTTGATAAGGAACTGAATTCCATCATAGGCAACGGCTATTCCTCGCTGTACCTTATGGCACAGCGCCTTGTACACAAGTCAAACAGCGACGGGTATCTCGTCGGTTCCCGAGGCTCAGTAGGCTCTTCCTTCGTGGCCAACATGGCGGGCATAACCGAGGTAAACGCATTGCAGCCCCACTATGTCTGCCCCAACTGCCGGCACAGCGACTTCGACATAGACCGTACCAAGTATGCCTGCGGCGTGGACATGCCGGATAAGGACTGCCCCGTCTGCGGCGCAAAATACAAAAAGCTCGGCTACGAGATACCCTTCGAGGTGTTTCTGGGCTTCAAGGGCGACAAGACCCCGGATATAGACCTTAACTTCTCAGGGGATTATCAGCCTGTAGCGCATAAGTACGTCGAGGTGATGTTCGGGGAAGGCCATGCCTTCCGGGCCGGAACCATATCCGGCGTAAAGGACAAGATAGCCTACGGCTACGTCCGCTCCTACTGTGAGGCAAACGGCATAAACGCCAGCAAGGACGAGATGGACCGCATGGTGCAGGGCTGTACAGGAGTTAAGAAGACTACCGGCCAGCATCCCGGCGGCATAGTCATAGTGCCAAAGGAAAACGATATAATGGAGTTCACCCCGGTGCAGTACCCGGCGGACCGCAGCGAGGGCGATACCATAACCACCCACTTCGACTTTCACGCCATGGACGACAGGCTGGTAAAGCTGGATATATTGGGCCACGATGATCCGACGGTGCTTAGAATGCTGAAGGATATTACCGGCTTGGACCCCCAGACAATACCCCTTGACGACCCTGAAACCATGAAGATATTCCGCACCAGCGAGCCTCTGGGCGTGACGCTGGACGAGCTGGACTGCGACGTGGGCAGCATAGCAATACCCGAGTTCGGCACCACCTTCGTGCGGCAGATGCTCAAGGACACACGCCCTACTACGATGGAGGAATTACTCAGGATCTCCGGACTTTCCCACGGTACCGACGTATGGCTGGGCAACGCTCAGGAGCTGGTATTGAGCGGCACCGCGACACTGTCGCAGGTAATATGCACCCGAGACGATATAATGAACTACCTTATACTCAGAGGCGGCGACCCGTCCATGTCCTTCAAAACCATGGAGAGCGTCCGCAAGGGCAGAGGCCTTACCCCTGAGATGGAGGAGCATATGCGCTCCATAGATACGCCTCAGTGGTTCATAGACTCCTGCAAAAAGATAAAGTACATGTTCCCCCGCGCCCACGCAGCGGCCTACGTCATGATGGCCTTCCGAGTGGCCTACTACAAGGTGCATATGCCCCTCGCCTTCTATTCCGTTTACTATACCGTCCGAGCGGACGCCTTTGACATAGCCCAGGCGGAGGGCGGCGCCCAGAAGGTGCTTGCCAACATAAACGCCATAAAGAAAAAAGGCAACGATGCGGATAAAAAGGAAGAAGACCTGCTGACAATACTGGAGGTGGTCTTTGAAATGAACAAGCGCGGCATAGAGCTGCTGCCTGTGGACCTGTATAAATCCAAGGCCAGCCAGTTCATAATAGAAGACGGCAAGATACGGCCGCCCTTCTCATCGGTGGCGGGCGTGGGAGCCAACGCCGCCATAGGCATAGCCGAAGGCGCAAAGGGCGGCGAGTATACCTCCATAGAAAATTTTCAGGCCCGCACCGGCGCCAACTCCGCAGTGATAAAGGCGCTTGCGGAGATAGGCTGCCTGAACGGGCTGCCCGAGACGGATCAGCTCTGCCTGTTTTAAAGAAGCCGGTATGTGCGGCGCTTTGATGCGAAATAATATGCTTGCATTATAGTGCCGCATATGGTACAATTTTGCTGTTGGTATATGGCAGGTTTGCTGTATTTTAGTTTTCAAGTAAGAGTGGGCGCGTCCTGCTCTTTTGTTTTGAATAGCGGAGGAATATAATGAAAACCACCCAAACAGTGGAAGCTCTTCTCCGGCCGGTAGTTACAGGCATGGGCTACGAGCTGGATGAGGTAGAGTTTCAGAAGGAGCAGGGTAATTGGGTGCTCACCCTGTACATAGAGCATCAGGACGGAAGAAGCGCCACCATAGACGACTGCGAGGTGGTGAGCCGGGCCGTAGACCCCATATTGGACGAGGCTGACCCAATAGAGCAGGCATACTACCTCAGTGTGTCCTCAATAGGCATCGACAGGCCGCTCAAAAAGGATAGGGACTATCAGCGCAGCCTCGGCAGCCCCATTACGGTAAAGCTCTACGCCCCGCTCAAGGGCAAAAAGGAGTATACGGGCGAGCTTTTGTCATATACGCCCGATTCCTTCACCATAAGCGTAAAGGGCGAGGAGATGACCTTCCAGAAAAAGGACGCTTCAAAGGTGCAGCCCTATATAGACTTCAAGGCTCTGGAAAAGGACCTTGACGAATTAGAAGCAGATTTTGAAAATATAGAGACAGAAGAGGAGAATTGACAATGAACGCCGAATTCATAGAGGCACTGAATGCCATAGAGAAAGAGCGCGGGATAAGCAAGGATATACTGATAGACGCATTCGAATCCGCATTGATAGCGGCATACAAGCGCAACTACGGCGCAGTGGGAAACGTCCGCGCCACAGTGGATAGGGATACGGGAGAGGTGCAGATATTCGCCTCCAAGACCGTCACTGAGACGGTGGAAAACCCCTATGCGGAGATATCTCTTGCCGAGGCGAAGAAGATCAATTCCCTCTATGAAGTGGGCGACGTTCTGGAGGAGGAGGTAGACCCCCGCAAGTTCGGCCGCATAGCGGCCCAGACCGCCAAGCAGGTGGTGGTTCAGCGCATTCGCGAGGCCGAGCGCGGCGTCATATTCGATGAATTCGTAGAGAAGGAAAACGAGGTGCTTACCGCCATAGTTCAGCGGGTAGAGAAGAACGGCATCTATGTAGAGCTGGGCAAGACAGACGGCTTCCTTGCCGCCTCCGAGACCATAGCGGGGGAGACTTATAACACCAGCGACAGGCTGAAGGTTTACGTCCTTGAGGTGCGTAAGACCAACAAGGGCCCGCAGGTAATAGTTTCCCGTACCCACCCCGGCCTTGTTAAGAGGCTTTTCGAGCTGGAGGTTCCCGAGATACAGACCGGCATAGTCCAGATAAAGTCCATAGCGCGGGAGGCGGGCTTCCGCACCAAGGTGGCCGTTTATTCTTCCGACCCTCAGGTGGACGCCGTGGGCGCCTGCGTGGGCCAGAAGGGCATAAGGGTAGAGCGCATAGTAAACGAGCTGCATAACGAAAAGATAGATATAATAGAGTGGGATCCCGATCCGGCAGTATATATTGCCAAGTCCCTTAGTCCTGCCCGTGTTATGATGGTATACATCAACGAGGCGGAAAAGGCCGCGAAGGTGATAGTGCCAGACAATCAGCTTTCCCTTGCTATCGGCAAAGAAGGCCAGAACGTCCGCCTTGCCGCCAAGCTCACAGGCTGGAAGATAGATATAAAGAGCCAGAGCCAGGCCGAGGAGGACATGGATATAGCGGACGCCGACAGCGAGGCGGACGGCGGCTTCGAGGAATAGTTTGGAGGATCAGCAATGCCTGCTAAGAAGGTGCCTATGAGAATGTGCGTGGGCTGCCGCGAGATGAAGCCAAAGAAGGAGCTGCTGCGCATAGTTCGCTCTCCCGAGGGCGAAATAAGCGTGGACCGCACCGGCAAGGTCTCCGGCCGCGGAGCGTACATATGCGCCAACGCGGAGTGCCTGAACCGGGCCCGCAAAATAAAAGCGCTGGAAAGGGCTCTGGAGCACGGAATAGAGGACGAGGTTTTTTCAAGGCTCGCTTCGGAGATAACCGGCGATGCAGAATGACCGTCTGCGTACAGCTCTGGGCTTTGCGGCCAAGGCCGGGAAGTGCATATCAGGCGACTTTGGCGCGGAAAGAGCCGTTAAGGACAAAAAAGCCCTCATAATAGCCCTTGACAGCGGCGTGTCCGCCGCAACGCGGGAGCGCTACGAGGGAATGTGCCAAAGAGCCGGCATACCCTGCGTGTATCTCGAAGACCTTGGCAGGGCGATAGGAAAGGATAACCGCATGATAGCCGCGGTGACAGAGGCGGGCTTTGCCCGTATGATAGAAGAGACGTATAAGACTTCACAGCAAAAGTAACATACCGGGGGGTAATATCTATGGCAAACAAGACAATGGATTCCGCACGGGAATTTGAAACCCAGGCAAAGGAGCTTCTGGAACGAGTAAAGCGAATGCAGAACGATCTGGGAGCGGCCCTTCAGTCCGTAAAGCGGGCGGAAAGCGAGCTTATAGATAAAGAAAAGCGCGCCGAAAAGGAACGCATGGAAAAAGAAAGGGCAGAGAGACTCCGAGAGGTCCTCACCAGCGAGGGCGACCTTGCCTTCCACGTAGGCGACGACAGGGCGGAGGAGCAGCCAGCCCCGGCAGAGAGCAAGAGCGAAGTAAATGAGAAGCCGAAGCCGGAGCCGGTGAAGGAGCAGAAGGCGGAGAAAAGCGTACAGGCAAAGGCGGAGGAAAGCGTACAGGCAAAGGCGGAGGAACCTGCAATGGCGGATAGGAAGCCTGAAGAAAAGCCCAAGACAAAGGCGAAACCCGCACCGGCAAATAAGCCTGTACAGCAGCAGCGCCCGGCCTATGAGCGCAGGGAACCTCAGCGCAGAGAGGACGGCAGGCAGCAGAAGCCACGCACTGACAGGCCGCAGCGGCCCGCAGACCGCCCGGAGCGCACAGACAGACCTCAGCAGCGCCCCGTACAGGGAGGCTACCAGTCTAAGCCGGCGGCCCGCACCATGGAATCCGCTGCGCCTTCCGTAAGGGATCAGGGCAAGAACCGAAGCCAGAAACCCCAGACCAGAGATGAGGAGCGCAAGGCGCCAAAGAATAAGAAAACCATTATGAAGGAAAACACCAGAGCAGCAGGCAGCTGGGACGACGATGCCCCAATGAGCCGCAAGCAGAAGCGCAAGCAGCAGGCGTTACATAAGCCGGAGCCGGTAAAGATCGACAAGGCCGTGCTGACTACCGAGACCATAACCGTAAAGGATCTTTCCGAAAAAATAGGCAAGCCTGTGGCCGAGATCATCAAAAAGCTGTTTATACTCGGCATAATGGCTACCATCAATCAGGAGATAGACTACGACACCTGCTCGCTCATCGCCGCCGATTACGGCATAGAGCTGGAGCTCAACATAGCCAAGACCGCCGAGGACGTGCTCAACGAGAGCGTTGAAGAGGCGGATTCCGAGGAGAACCTCGTACCACGCCCGCCGGTAGTTACCATAATGGGCCACGTGGACCACGGCAAGACCTCGCTGCTTGACGCCTTCCGTGAAAGCAGCATAACCGCAGGCGAGGCAGGCGGCATAACGCAGCATATAGGCGCGTATACCGTATCCTGCAAGGGGCGCACCATAACCTTCATAGATACCCCGGGCCATGAGGCGTTCACCTCCATGCGCGCCCGCGGAGCCCAGGTTACGGATATAGTAATACTGGTTGTGGCGGCGGACGACGGCATTATGCCGCAGACCATCGAGGCCATAAACCACGCCAAGGCGGCGAACGTTCCAATAATTGTCGCTATCAACAAGATAGATAAGGACACCGCCAACCCGGACCGGGTAATACAGCAGCTCACTGAGTACGGCCTCGTAGCCGAAGAGTGGGGCGGCGATACCATATGCGTGCCGGTCTCCGCAAAGAAGCGCATCAATTTGGATACGCTGCTCGAGATGGTACTGCTTCAGGCGGATGTTCTGGAGCTTAAGGCAAATCCCGACAGGGCGGCCCGTGGCACCATAATAGAGGCAGAACTGGACAAGGGCCGCGGCCCTGTGGCTACCGTACTGGTACAGAACGGTACCCTCAAGATAGGCGATCCCATAGTTGCAGGCACAGCCTTCGGCCGCGTCCGCGCAATGATGGACGATAAGGGCCGCAGGGTGACTTCAGCCGGGCCAAGCCAGCCTGTAGAGGTACTGGGCTTTGGCGAGGTGCCTTCCGCAGGCGATGTAATGAACGTTGCGGAAGTAGATAAGCTGTCCCGGCAGGTAGCAGAGGAGCGCCGCGACAAGCTCAAGGCGGAGCAGATACGCAATATGTCCAAGGTATCTTTGGACGATCTGTTCAGCCAGATAGAGGCGGGCAACGTCAAGGATCTGAACATCATAGTAAAGGCAGACGTGCAGGGCACGGTAGAGGCCATAAAGCAGGCATTGGAGAAGCTCTCCAACGACGAGGTAAGGGTGCGCTGCATACACGGCGGCGTAGGCGCCATAACCGGCTCGGATATAGTGTTCGCCTCCGCCTCCAACGCGCTGGTAATAGGCTTTAACGTGCGCCCGGACGCCACGGCTCGCGAGGCCGCAGAACGCGAAAAGGTGGATGTGCGTACATACAGCGTCATCTACAACGTAATTGAGGATGTCGAGAACGCCATGAAGGGTCTGTTCGCACCCGTATACAAGGAGGTCGCTCTGGGTACTGCGGAGGTACGCAATACCTTCAAAGTGTCAGGCGTCGGCACTATTGCAGGCGCATACGTCAAGGATGGCAAGATCACCCGCTCCGCTCAGGTGCGCGTAGTCCGCGGCGGCATAGTGCTTCACGACGGCAAGATAGCCTCCCTCAAGCGGTTCAAGGACGACGTCAAGGAAGTTGCGTCGGGATATGAATGCGGTATCGGTATAGAAAACTACAACGATATCCGCGAGGGCGACATGATAGAAGCCTACACCATGGAGCAGATAGAAAGATAATCAGGAGAGGCAGAAAAGATGTCCATTCGTTATGAAAGAATGAATGAGGAGATAAAGAAGACCATCAGCGAGATCATAAAAGACATGAAGGATCCTCGAGTCTCCGATATGACCACCATAATGTCAGTGGACGTGACCAACGACCTGAAGCAGGCCAAGGTGCTGGTAAGCGTTTACGACAAGGACGACGAGGTACGCAGGGGCACGGTGGAGGCGCTCAACCACGGCAGCGGCTTCATAACCCGCGAGCTGGGCAAGCGGATGCAGCTTCGCGCCCTGCCAAAGCTCAGCTTCAAGCTGGACAACTCCATTGAGTACAGCGTGCATATTTCAGAGATTATCGACAGCCTGCACAAAAACGAAAAGTAGCTTGCTCTGGGCGGTGATGTGAAGCGTCATCGCCCGATTTTTTAGGAGGGAAGGCTTATGAAGGGCAGCATGGAGGAGATACTCCGCTTTGTAGAACAAAATGACGCTTTCAGCATAATATCCCACGTAGCGCCGGATGGGGATACCATCGGTTCGGGAACGGCACTGTCAAGGATACTGCGCAGGCTGGGCAAGCGTACGGAAAACGTATGCTGCGACCAAGTACCCGACGCGTATAAGTTCATACCGGGTGCTGAAGAGATACTGCTGCCGGAGGATGCCCGGGGCTTCGATGCGGTAATAGCGGTAGACTGCGCAGATAAGGGCAGGCTGGGCAGTGCCGAGGGTATATTCGACAGGGCGGGCGTGACGGCCAATATAGACCATCACGGCACCAATGCCACGTATGCCGATAATAATATGATTGAGGAGACTGCCGCCTGCGCAGAGCTTATATACAGGCTTGGCAGGGCGCTGGGGGCGGAGATAGACGCGGAGACGGCTAATTGCCTCTTTGCCGCCCTCGTAACAGATACCGGCTCCTTTGCCTATTCAAACGTAACCAGGGACACTATGGCCATAGCCGGCGAGCTTATTGCGTCAGGCGCTGATAATTCTCTCATAAACAGGCTGGTATATCACAACGAGCCGGCAGGCAAGGTGAAGATGCACGCTTACGCGCTGGAGAGGCTGCATTTATATTCCGAAGGGCGCATAGCCACAGCAATGCTTACGGAAAGTGAGATGGATCCCTTTGGCCCCGAGGCGTATACCGAGGGAATAGTCGAAAAGCTGCGGGATATAGATACGGTAGAGATAGCGGCGTTTTTGAGGCAGAAGGGAAAGGACGTAAAGGTAAGCCTTAGAGCTAAGCAATACGCCGACGTGGCGCGTATCGCCGCCTCAAAAAAAGGGGGCGGCCATCCCAGGGCAGCCGGGTACACCGAATATGACATCACTGTGGCTGAGGCCGAAAAGATAGCGGTGCGGCTTGCCGAAAAGGAGCTTGAAGAATGCTGGAAGGAGTAGTGAACGTATTAAAACCGCCGGGAATGAGCTCCAGTGACGTGGTGACGGACATCCGGCATATATTCAATATGAAGCGGGTAGGCCATACGGGCACACTGGATCCCGGTGCAGCCGGAGTGCTGCCCATATGCATAGGCCGGGCGACGAGGCTTTTTGATTACCTTGTGGACAAGGAAAAGGAGTACATAGGCGAGATAACCTTCGGTATAGCTACGGATACCCAGGACTCCTACGGCGCGCCGGAAGGACGCTCCGATGCTGTAGTTACCGGGGAGATGCTCATGGAGGCGCTGCCTAAGTTCACAGGCCCTCAAAAGCAGACCGCGCCTCTGTATTCGGCCCTTTCGGTGGACGGAAAGAAGATGTACAAGCTTGCCCGGCAGGGCGTTGAGGTGGAGCGCAAGGTTAGGGATATAAACGTGCCGGAGCTTTCGTTCATATCACAGACCGGCTGCAACAGATATCTCGTAAAGATCGTCTGCTCCAAGGGCACATATGTGCGCACGCTCTGCCACGACATAGGCGGGAGCATGGGGGTTCCCGCCCACATGTCCTTCCTGCTGCGCACACGCTCCGGGGCGTTTGAGCTGGACGGCAGCTTTACAATAGACGAGCTGAAGGAGCTTAAAGAAAAGGACGAGCTTTATAAGGCGGTCATACCCATGGAGCAGGCGCTTATGCATATAGGCGAAGCCCGAATGACCCTGAACAAAAAAGGCGAACGGTTCCTGACTCATGGCGCGGAGGTGGTCTGTCCCGGCATAGAAGAACTGCCAAAGGATACCCCTCTCAGGGCATACTGCAACGGCAAATTTTTAGGAATAGCCAAATCAAACGGCGAGGCGGTGCATATATGCACCTTCCTCGGTCAGGAAGAAGAATGAATAAAACAGCCATAGCTTTCGGCACCTTTGACGGGGTACACAGGGGGCATCAGGAGATAATAAACGCCATGCTCACGGCGGCGGAAGGGAGAGGGCTGGATCCGCTCATATACACCTTTTCCAACCATCCGGCGGGGCTTTTCGGCAAGTCCTTTTCCATGATAATGACGGACGGGGAGCGGCTGGCCGCCCTGAAAGGCTTCGCCCCCGTTGCGGCGGAAAGGCTGGACAGGCAGTTCGCGGCGACGGAGCCAGAGGACTTCGTCCGGCACATGGCGGAAAAATACCGCATGGGCGCAGCCGTCGCGGGCTTCAACTATACCTTCGGCAGCAGGGGGGCGGGGAACATGGATACGCTCCGCCGCCTTGGGGGGAAATACGGCTTTGAGGTATACGAGATACCCGCGCTGATGTACGGCGGGGAGCCGGTATCCAGCACCCGGATACGGGCCTGCATAGAGCGCGGCGACATAGCCGGCGCAAACGCCATGCTGGGCCATGAGCTTGAGCTTAGCTGCAAGGAAACGTCGCAAAACGGACACGCCGTGCTTAAAGTGGCTGATGGGCTCGTGCTGCCAGCCCCCGGGAGGTACATTACGGAGGCGGAGGGAAGGCGGCTCGTATGCGGCGTTTTGCCCGATGGCTCCATCGAGCCGGAGGAACCCTTTGGGGAGCCTAAAAAGCTGCGGTTTATAGGCAGGATAGGCTGAAAAAGCTATTTACAACGCATTGACGCTGTGGTAAAATAAAAAGACCTTGAACCGGGGGCTGTGTTTTCCGCATCTCCAAGCGCAATACTCGGTTTCCGGCGATTTATAAAAAATATGGAGGAAGTAAAAATGACCAAAGCTGAAATCATCGCCAAGTACGCGATTCACGAGGGCGACACCGGTTCCCCCGAGGTACAGATCGCTCTGCTGACCGAGCGCATCAACCACCTGAACGAGCACCTCAAGGAGAACAAGAACGACCACCATTCCCGCCGTGGCCTGCTCAAGATGGTCGGCCGCCGCCGCGGCCTTCAGAACTACCTTAAAAAGACCGACATCGAGCGCTACCGCAAGATATGCGCCGAGCTTGGCCTGCGCAAGTAATTGAGTGAGCATAAGAGCAGCCTTTAAGGCTGCTCTTTTCTTATTCGGCACAACATCTTGCGCCGCCCTGCGGGGAACGGCACGATTCGCCGAATTATTTATATTTTATTCACAGATTAGCTTTGGTATATTCATACGCAAAGGGGTATAATATCCTTAGAAAAGAAGCTGGCAAAGCAAAAAGCGAGGGAGGGCTTTTTATGAAGAAAAGATTATTTGCCATTATGTTGGCTCTGGCCATGCTGCTGGCCGCAGTGCCTGCGCTGGCGGATGAAGAAGTACAAGAACAAGATCAGGTTAAGGAAATGATATTATGCGCTACTGAAGGATGCAACAATGAAGTAGCAAATAAAGGTGATTTCTGCAAAGATTGCGCGGCGAAGAAAGCCGAAGAAGCCGCTAAGAAAGCTGAGGAAGAAGCTGCTGCCAAGAAAGCTGCTGAGGAAGAAGCTGCTAAGAAAGCTGCCGAGGAAGAAGCAGCAAGAAAAGCCGCCGAAGAACAAAAAATAACCGAAGAAGAAACTGCTAAAAAGTCCCCGATGCTTCTCGGTGAAGCAAATCCCGCTGGTGCGGGAACGACAAACGGATGCAACCATGAACATACAACAGGGTGGGGCGGCACGATGGTAGAACATCCGGCTGTAGCCGAAACTTGCACAAGCGAAGGCAACATTAAATACTACACTTGCAATGTTTGCAAAGGGTATTTTGTGAGAGACGAAAATATAAAAGATAAAATAGTTGCGACGCCATCAAGTGCAGAGGCAGTCAAAATACAAAAAATAAGCCACAAACTAAACAAAGTTAATGGCCAGCCTGCTACCTGCACGGTAGCCGGAAATATTGAGTATTATGAATGCTCTGTTTGCGAGGGTAAGTTCGCAGACTCAACTGGTATGCATCCGATTGAGAATATCGTAATTCCAGCGCTCGGTCATACCATGTCTGAAGATGTAACTTATCCACAAAAGCCGACGTGTACGAACGCGGGAAAAGCAACGTATACTTGCGGCAGATGCGGAGCCAAACAAGAAAATGTTAATGTTCCCGCCCTTGGTCACGACTATGGTGATCCTACTTGGAACTGGTGCGGCGTGAGCAGCGCTACCGCGACATTCAAGTGCAAGAGAAACTGCGAAGAAGAAAATGCGATAGTTACTCGTCAGGTAAGACCGACACGAAGCAGCATAAATAACTGCGGCTACTATACATATACCGCGACCGTGGAATTCAACGGCAAGACTTATACCGACACGAGGACGGATTACAGCTGCCGTCCCGACTGGTACTATGACCCCTGCTACTACAACAACCCCTGCGGCCACTGGGGCTGCGGCAACGTATGCACCCGCTACAGCAACTGCGTACCCTGCCAGAACTACAGGACTACCTTCCGCGTAGGCGGGTACAATTGTCTGGCTACACCTAAGACAGGCGATGTGTCCGTAATAGGCATGGCGCTGATATCCCTCGCGGGCGCCGGCGCTGCCATAATGGGTAAGAAGCGCAAATAAAAACAGGCGACTTTAAAGGCCCGTCCTAAAAGGATGGGCCTTTTTCTTGTTGCCATATGCCGGCAAATAATGTATAATAAATTGGTTTATAATAAGAGAGTATGAAAAGGAGCATGAACATGCAAGGCAAGACATTCACAATGGAGCTCGCCGGAAAGACCCTTACCATCGAAACCGGTAAGTACTGCGAGCAGGCAGGCGGGAGCGCATTCGTCCGCATGGGCGACGCCGTGGTTATGGTCAATGCAACGGTGGCCAAGCAGCCCCGGGACGGCGTAGATTTCCTTCCCCTGTCCATCGAATTCGAAGAAAAGATGTACTCCGTGGGCAAGATACCCGGCGGTTACATAAAGCGCGAGGGCCGTCCCTCTGAAAAGGCCATACTGTGCAGCCGCCTTATCGACCGTCCCCTCCGTCCCCTGTTTCCCAAGGGCTTTTACAACGACATTCAGGTAATAGCTACCGTACTGTCAATGGATCCCGACGTCCAGCCCGAGATACTGGGCATGATAGGCTCTTCCGCGGCTCTGGCCATGAGCGAAGCCCCCTTTGCAGGCCCCACCGGTGCTGTGGCGGTCGGCATGGTAGACGGCAGGTATATCATCAATCCCACCCTGGAGGAGAGGCATAAGAGCAAGCTGAACCTTACAGTTGCAGGTACCAAGGACGCTGTCATGATGGTGGAGGCCGGCGCAAATGAGCTTTCCGAAAAGGAAATGCTTGACGCCATACTGACGGCTCACGAGGAAGTAAAGAAGATAGTGGCCTTTATCGAGGGCATAGCGGCCGAGTGCGGCAAGCCCAAGATGGAAGTCAACATATATCATCCCGACGAAGCCTTCACTGAGCTGGTACGCGAGTACGCAAGAGACAAGGTGGAGTGGCAGCTTGACACCTTTGAGCGCAAGGTACGCGAGGAGCGCAGCGAGCAGGTAAAGCAGGAGGTCATCGAGCACTTCGCAGAGGAATATCCCGATTCCGCCGGCGATATAGACATGATACTCTACAACCTTACTAAGGAAATCGTAAGGGATAAGATAATCAACCGCAAGATCCGCCCCGACGGACGCGCACAGGACGAGATCCGCCCCATCTGGAGCGAGGTGGGCATACTGCCCCGCGTACACGGCAGTGGCGTATTTACCCGGGGTCAGACTCAGGTAATGACCATAGCCACCCTTGCGCCCCTTTCCGAGGGACAGGAGCTGGACGGCATTGATGATGTCACCTTCAAGCGTTACATGCATCAGTACAACATGCCTCCCTACAGCGTGGGCGAAGTACGCCGTGTCGGCAGCCCCGGCAGGCGTGAGATAGGCCACGGCGCACTGGCTGAGCGCGCTCTGGTACCCATGCTCCCCTCCGAGGAGGAATTCCCCTATGCCATGCGCTTGGTCTCCGAGGTAATAAGCTCCAACGGTTCCACCTCACAGGCCTCAATCTGCGCCAGCACTCTTGCGCTTATGGACGCTGGCGTCCCCATAAAGAAGCCCGTGGCGGGCGTTGCGATGGGCCTCATCAAGGACGATTCCACCGGCAATATCGCCGTATTGACCGACATACAGGGTCTTGAGGACTTCCTTGGCGATATGGACTTTAAGGTAGCCGGTACCCGTGAGGGCATCACTGCCATTCAGATGGATATAAAAATCAAGGGCATCGACGAGCAGATACTTACCCGCGCCCTTGAGCAGGCACGCAGGGGCCGTCTGTTCATACTGGACAAGATGGCAGAGACCATCAAGGAGCCCAGGGCAGACCTGTCCCCCTATGCTCCTCGCATCATGCAGTTCAGCATACACCCCGATAAGATACGCGAGGTAATCGGATCCGGCGGAAAGACCATAAACGGCATAATCGCAGCGACCGGCGTAAAGATCGACCTTGAGGACGACGGCAGGGTATTTATCGCCTCCCCCGATGCTGAAGCCGCAGCTGCCGCCAAGCGCATGATAGACGATATCTGCCGCGATATAGAAGTCGGCGGCGTGTTCCTCGGCAAGGTAGTGAACATACTGCCCATAGGCGCACAGGTAGAACTCAAGCCTGGTAAGAAGGGTCTGGTGCACATCAGCCGCCTGGCAAATCACAGGGTAGAGAAGGTTGAGGACGAGGTTCAGATAGGAGACGAGATACTGGTACGAGTCATAGCGATCAAGCCCGATGGCAAGATCGACCTTACCCGCAAGGAGCTCCTGCCCGACGCGAAGAAATAATAAAACAGCTTGTGTGTGCGGGCGGATATTATTCCGCCCGCATGTTGATTTTTAAGGCGTATGTTCTTAAACTGCCTGTACCCTCATAGATTGTCTACATGGGGGGTACGGGGCATATGCGCAGAAAACTCAGCTTTTTAAGCGGATTGTTGACAAATATTTTCCTTGCGGCGTTGATAATAGCGATGTATCATGCTACACAGCCGGGCGGCGTGCTGCCGGTTTCGGCGCCTCAGTATCGTGGCAGCGGCGAAAGGGCTGCATTGCAGTTCGCGGTGAGCTGGAATGCGGCAGCCATACCGGATATATTGGATATACTAAAAGATAAAAGCGTCAGGGCTACGTTTGCCGTAAGCGGAGAATGGGCTGAAAACAATCCTGCGCTGCTTATGCGCATGGCCGCAGAAGGCCACGAGATAGCCTCCATGGGGTATTATCCCGACATGGACGGCAGAATAGGCTGGACCGTAAAAGACGTGAGTAGGGCCAACGAGGCGGTAAAGAAGATATGCGGCGCAGAGCCTGCGATATACTACGAAGGCTCGCGCAATACCGTAACGTCTACGCTGGCAGCAAAAAAACTGAAATTAACAGCGGTATCCTCGACGATAGACCTGCTGACGGCCAAGGGCACTGCCGCGGACATACTTTCCCGCCTGCCTGAAAAGCCTATTGAGGGAAGCATAATATTGCTTCGGCCTACGGCGGCCTGCAAGGAGGCTCTGGGCGGCATAATAAATGCGATAGAAGAGAAAGGAATTGGGCTTACATGCACAGGCGATGTGCTGGGCCTATCGGAATAGGGCAAAAGGTGATAGTAAGAGAAACGCTTCCAAACGGTGTAAAGCTCATAGCTCAGGAGATGACCGGATTCCGCTCGGTATCCATGGCGGTATGGATACAGGCCGGTTCGGTGTATGAAATAGGTGCCGAATCCGGCATATCCCACTTTATAGAGCACATGGTGTTCAAGGGGACAGAAAGCCGCAGCGCATCTGACATAGCGGCGGAGATGGACGCGGTGGGCGGCAGCATAAACGCGTACACCGCCAAGGAATGCACCTGCTTTTATGCTAAGGTGCTGGGTGAAAATATCGACCTTGCGGCGGACATGCTAAGCGACATAGCCTGCCGCCCAAGCCTTGATCCTGCGGATATCGAAAGGGAAAAGGGCGTCGTGTGCGAGGAGATACTCATGCTGGAGGATGACCCGGAGGATCTTGCCCACGAAACGCTGAGCGCCGTAATATACGGCGACAGCCCTCTTGCAAGGCCAATACTGGGCACACAGGACACAGTACGGGCATTTACGAGAGACGATATACTTTCATATATGGACAAGCGGTACATACCACAGAACATGGTGGTATCCTGTGCGGGCAACTTTAAGATGGAGGAGCTGCGAGCCGCGGTGAATAAGCGCTTTGACAGGCGGGGCCGGGGCGACAGCTACGTACCCCCAAAGAACCAGCTCATAAAGGAAAAACGCTTCAGGGCGGTGGAAAAGGACATAGAGCAGGTGCATATATGCCTGGGCTTCCCCGGATTCCCAGGGGATACCGAGGAGCAGTTTGCGCTGCTGGTGCTCAATAACGCCCTTGGGGGAAGCATGAGCTCCAGGCTGTTCCAAAAGATACGCGAGGAGCACGGAATGGCGTATTCCGTGTACTCATACCCCACGAGCTATTCCGATACCGGCTATTTCACCCTCTATGCCGGCACCGGGGAAAAGCAGGCCGCCAAGGTGGTGGAGCTTATGCTCAGGGAGATAGATTCCGTCAAGAAGGACGGCATAACCAAAGAAGAATTCGCCCGCAGCAAGCAGCAACTGAAAGGCAATTATCTCTTAGGCCTTGAGAGCACTGCTTCCCGCAGCAGCTCTTTGGGACGCGGCGAGCTAAGAGGAAGGATATACACCGATGAGGAGCTTATTCGCCGTATTGAGGGCGTTACCATGGAAAGCGTCCAAGACATCATTCCAAGAGTACTGGACACAGAAAGAATGGCGGGAGCCTTCATTGGCAGGGTGAACAAGAGGGAAAGCGAAGTAAAGAGGATATTCGAGACGGCATAGGCCGTATATAAAAGGAGCGCAGATGGCGAGGAGAAGAAAAGTAAGGTTCAGCGGAAGGTTTTACCTTACCATGCTGGTGCTGCTGGGCATAGTGGTGGCTCTGGTGCTGATAATACCCAGCGGCGGGGGCGGTACGCTCAGAAATGCCACTATGGAGGCAAAGCTGATGCCGGAGACCGTAATAATACGCAATGAGAGCACCGTAGCGGTGGACAAGTTCGATATGGTGGATCACCTCGTGGACGAGGGCGCCAGCGTAAATGCCGAGGTGCCCGTGGCGACGGTGTACAAATGGGGATACAGCAGCGAGCTTGCCAAGTCCCTCGTTACAATACAGCAGAAGATATACGAAAAGCAGCTTTCGATATTGGACGGAATAGAGTCCACCGAGCTTACCTCGGTAAACGGTCAGATAGCGGAGCTTAAAAGCAAGATAGCCTCCAACGTCTCAGAGGGCGGCGATGATGATCTGCTTGAGCTTGAGCGCAGCATGAAGGAGCTGCTGAACCAGCGTACCGTATACCTGAAAAATTCCGTACAGGCGGATGTTGAGCTGAATTCCCTCTATTCCGAGGAAACGGCGAAGCTGGCCCAGATAGCCGAGTACACCAGCACCGTGAACGCCAAGATGACCGGCCTCGTGAGCTTTTATTTCGACGGCTATGAGCTGGTGCTCAATGGCGAAAAGCTGGACGTGGTAAGCGCAGACGTCATAAAGAAGATAATCAACGGCGAAAGCGGCGTCAACGCCGCCACAAGCGAAAGCCTTCTGTTCAGGCTGGTAGATCCAAACAAATGGTACGCCGCCTTCATAACCTCACCCTCAGAGGGAGCCAGCCTTATGGGGGGGCAGACATATACGGTGACATTTGACGGCATGAAGGATATCATGTACACGGCTACCGCCCTGGAGCCTGTGGTGTGTGACGGCGGCATAGTCAATATGCTGGAGTTTACCGAAAACATAGGCGAGCTGCTCAGCATTCGCGTGATCAAAGCTACGGTGACGGCCCAACTTGCCGGCCTTGAGATGAATGCCGCTGCGGTAAAATCCAAAAACGGCGAGAGCTACATAACCACAAGCACCGGCGATGTGCCTGTGACGGTGATAGCCCTAAACGGCGACAAGGCGCTGATAACGGGCGATGGCCTCGTAGAAGGCATGAGGTATAAAAAGTAGCGGTATAAGCGGCAAAGACCGAAAGGACGGTGGCGTATTTTGAGCATAAGGGACAATTACCTGACGGTGATGGAAAACATCGCGTCCGCCTGCGCTCAGTGTGGGCGAGGCGAAGGCGAAGTGAAACTCATAACCGTTACAAAATTTGTAGATACGGGGCGCATAGCCGAGGCGGTCGCCGCGGGCGCGCGCCATGTGGGCGAAAACAGGGCGCAGGAGTTCAGGGACAAGCTGGATTTTTTCAAAGAAAACGGCCTTGACGCGCATTTGATTGGACAATTGCAGACCAATAAGGTAAAATATGTAATAGGCAATGCAAGCCTTATACAGTCTGTGGACAGGCTGGAGCTTGCCAAAGAGATAAGCCGCCTTGCGGTAAAGGCGGGCATAACCCAGAATGTGCTTGCCGAGGTGAACATCGGCGGCGAGGCTCAGAAGGGCGGAATAGCCCCATGCGAGCTTAAGGACTTACTTTCGATAATTTCCGAGCTGCCCGGCATAAGGGTGAAGGGACTCATGTGCGTGCCCCCTGCTGTGGGAGAGGAGGAGGCGCGAAGGTACTTTGCCTCTATGAGAAGGCTATTTGAGGATATCGCATCGGCGGGTATTCCCGGCGTGGATATGCGGGAGCTTTCAATGGGCATGAGCGGGGATTATAAATCGGCCATAAAGGAAGGCGCTACCATGGTACGGGTGGGAACGGCCATATTCGGCGCAAGACCGGCGGCTGCGGCAAGGGCGTAGAGACAGAGAGCCCCGAGCCTGACAATTACTACAGTGTTTTTCTCCAAGCGCCAATTAAACAATCTATTTTATTTAATTGAATGGAGGACAACATGGCAGGAATTCTTAACAAACTGATGGACTTTATCGGCATCGAGGATGTGGACGATGAAGGGTACAACGAAGATTACTTCAACGATGAGCAGCAGTCTATGGCTGAGGACAACGTAGTCAGCCTCGGCAACCGCGGCAGGAGAAAGACCGCCGCCGGCAATAACGTGGTAAGCCTTCCCACGGCGGCGCCCATGAAGATGGTGGTGTATCATCCCGTAAGCTATGAGGATACCCAGAACATCATCGACAACCTTAAGAGCCGCAAACCCGTTATCGTCAATATGGAAGAGCTTGAGATCGACTGCGCACAGCGCATACTGGACTTCATGGCGGGCGCTATCTATGCCCTCGATGGAACCATCTACAAGATCTCCCGCGGTATATTCGTCGTAGCTCCCACCAACTATGACGTTATCGGCAACGATGACCGTACCGACGTTGACGTGATCTGATAAAGGCTCGCATTTCAGACTGTGCGGGGGTTATCCCCGCACAGGGCTGCAATTGCACAATTCAGAGGTAGCATGAAGAAGAGCGATATAATAGAAAAGCAATTCAACAGAGCCTTTTGGGGCTACGATATAGTCGAGGTGGACCAGTTCCTCGACGAGATAGTTAAAGAGCTGGAGCACATGGAGCAGGAGAACAAGCTCCTTGAACTGCGCAACCAGATGCTTCTCGACCGCATGGCGCGGGACGGAGTATCCCTTAGCGAGGAAGATAAAAAGTAACAAAAAAAGCACAACTACGAATAAACGGCCGGCACTGTCCGGCTTTTTGTATGTTAATTTTTAAGCCCCCTGCCAATACTAAAAGGACCATGCAAAACACAGGGAGGCTACAATGCTGCCAAACAGGACATATAACGAATTAAACGAGAGCTGCTTTTCACAGACCGAGCTAAGCGAGGAGGCGAAGCTTCGTGCGGGCCTTTCCGCCAGAAAAAACAGGCGAAGCTCGCTTCAGCTCACCGCCGATAGAAAGACGCTTATTGCCATATACAAAAAAATGCAGGAAAAAGAGGAGCAATGGGGCGCCCTCGAAGCATTGTTCCGCGATTTTTATATAGTTGAGCGAGTATTGAACGACTGCGATGAAAGGCCCAGGCGCCTGCCGGTGCTGCTGCACGGCAGCCATGCGGGACTCCCGCGGATATACGATATAGCCGCCTGCATGGCCGGCAGACGGGACGGACGTATAGACGAGGCCACGGTATACGCCTTCATGGAGGCGTATCAGAGCGTAACGCCGCTGACGATGGCAGAGGTGGCGGAGCTGCCCAACATGCTCAATGCGGCGCTGGTAAAGCTGCTTACGCTGGAATGCGAAAGAGCCTTAGAGGCGGAGAATTCCATGGAAACAGCAAAAAGCGCGGCTGCCCAGCTGGAGAGGATAAAGGAACGGGCGCGGCGGGAGGCGATTATAGACAGGCTGAGTCTCGGAGAGGATCCGGTGCTGTGCGAATGCCTGTATGGCATGATGAAGGAGCACGACGAAGGAATAGCGGAGCTGATAAACGCAAAGCTGCAACTGGAGGATAAGAGCATAGACGGGCTTTGCGCCAAGGCGGCGGCGATGCGGCGGCGCAGCACTCAGCGGGCGGATAACGTCATAAGGAGCCTCAGATGCATAGGCGGTATGGAATGGAATAAAGCCTTTGAGGACCTGAGCGTTACCGACAGGGAGCTAAGACGGGATCCGGTATACGGCAAGATGGACGGACGCAGCAGAAGCTACTACCGCGCCTCTGTGGAAAGGCTTTCGATGCGGCTGGGGGCTGCGGAGCAGGTTATAGCCCGGCAGGCAGTGCGCCTTGCCCAGAGCGGAGAAGGAAAAGAGGGTCAGGCGGGTTGGTATCTGTTTATGGAGGGCAGGGAACGGCTTTATAACGTACTCAGGCCAGACCTGCGCTTCAAGAAAAGCAGCGAGGACAAAAAGCTCTGGAAATTCGAGATTTTCAATATAACCCTTGCCCTGCTCCTCGTATGGCTTGGAGCAACGGCGGGCATAGCGCCGCTGATACTGGCCATTATTCCCGCGTGGACGGTGGCCTCCGGCATAAGCGTAAGGCTGTGGCTGAGGTTCAGCCCGCGCCGGGTGATACCAAGAATTGCGGAGAAGAACCTTACAGGCGGCAATAAGACTCTTATAGTGATACCTGCGCTTGTGACAGACGAAAAGGGCCTGAGGGCAGTATTTGAGCACATTGAGAACCATTATCTCGCCACCAGACTCAAGGGCTGCTATTACGCCGTACTGGGGGATTTTAAGGACGGCTCAAAGGAGCGCGAACGGGGTGAGGGCGGGCTTTTGCGAATGGAAAGGGAGCTTACGGCGCAGCTGAATAAAAAGTACCTTTCAGGGGATGGAGAACCGCTGTTTTACTGCCTGCACAGGCAACGCAGTTTTGCCCCGGCAGATGGCATATATATGGGCCGGGAGCGCAAGCGGGGAGCCATATGCGACCTTACCAAGCTTATATGTGAAGGGGACAAAGAGCCTTTCTGCCTTATTACAAATGAACTGCCGGAGGGTATAGAATACTGCATAACGCTGGACAGCGATACCATACTTCCCCCCGGAGCCGCAGCAGAGCTGATAGGCTGCATGGAGCACCCCCTGAACGCTCCGGAGATATTCGGCGGAACGGTGCGCCGGGGCTACGGAATGATAGCGCCGCGCATGGCATCTACATCGAAGGGCGCAGCAAAGAGCTTTTTTGCGAGGATAATATCGGGCTCTACCGGTGTGGACGGCTACTTTCCTACAGCGCCTGAATTCTATCAGGACGTGTTCGGCCGCGGTTCCTTCGGCGGCAAGGGAATATTCCACATACGGACATTCATGGATACCGCCATGCGGTGGATACCCGAAAACACCGTGCTGAGCCACGATATGCTGGAGGGCTGTTTCTGCGGCTGCGGTTACGCAGGGGATATCGCGCTATACGACAGCGAGCCGGACGCGTTCATACCCTGGTGGAAGCGGCAGCACAGGTGGCTCAGGGGCGACTGGCAGCTGCTGCCCTTTTTGAAGGACTGGGTAAAGGACGCGGAAGGGGTGAAACGGGATAACCCTTTAAGCTGGCTTTCCAAGCGCAAGATACTTGATAACCTGAGAAGGTGCATGCTGCCCGCCAGCGTGCTGTATGCGGTGCTGCTAATGCCGTATACCGGCGGGGGGTGGCATATAGCGCTGGCTCTTTTCGCCCTCTGCGACGGCTTCTTTACGGAGCTTATAACGCTGCCTTTCAGGGCGGCGTTTACCCGCAATTCCGATCCTTTGGGAATGGCGGCTGACATGCTGTTGCCGGCCGCGCGGGCGGGGCTGGACATAATGGCGCTGCCATACGCCTCAGCGCGATCGGCGGACGCCCAGAGGCGCACGCTTTACAGAATGCTGGTGTCCCACAGGCATATGCTGGAATGGCAGACCGCAGCTCAGACCAACTCAAGGCCAAAGGGAGTAAACGGCTACTATGGCGCGCTGTACATATGCCCGGTCACGGGCATAGTCATGGTCGCGGGTGCAATACTGGGCAAAACGCCGGCGGTCGCGGCGCTTTTTGCCGCGCTGTGGTTAGCTATGCCGGCGGCAATATGGACGCTGGACAGGAGGCTCCCCAAGGAGAAACCAAGACCTGACGAAAGAGAACTGCTTGAGGATATTGCGGAAAGGACCTGGGCGTTTTTTGAGACATTTGCCGGAGAGGGCAGGGGATACATACCCCCGGATAACTTTCAGCAGGAGCCGGAAAAACGCCCCGCAGTAAATACGTCGCCCACAAATATAGGCATGGCAATGGCGGCGGCGGTGTCCGCGGCGGAGCTGGGGCTTATTACGGCTGATGAACTGGAAAAGAGGCTGTCCGGCACAATGGATACTGTGGATAAAATGCAGAAGTGGCACGGGCACCTCTACAACTGGTACAGAACTGATACGCTGGAGGTGATGCGTCCGCGGTATGTTTCTACCGTGGACAGCGGCAACTTCTGCGCCTGTCTTATTACAGGCTCAATGGCCCTTAAGAAATACGGCCGTGAGGATACGGCGGCGCGCCTTGAACGGGCGGCAAGGGAAACGGACTTTTCGGCGCTTTACGATGCGGAGCGGAAGCTTTTCAGGATAGGATACGATGGCGATGCCTGCGAGCTGTCAAATTCGTGGTATGACCTTCTTGCCTCGGAAGCGCGCCTGACGAGCCTTATAGCGGTGGCTCTCGGCAGCGTAAAGCCGGAGCACTGGTTCAAGCTCGGGCGTCAGATGGCGCCGGTGCTGGGCGGTACTCTGGTATCCTGGAGCGGCACGATGTTCGAGTACCTTATGCCGGTGCTGTTTACTGGGGCGGTACCCGATACGCTGCTTTACAACAGCTGCCTGAACGCCGTAAAGGCGCAGAAACGGCAGCGCTATGGCGGCGTATGGGGTATATCCGAATCAGGCTACTATGCATTTGACCGCAACATGTATTATCAGTACCGTGCCTTCGGCTTGCAGCGGCTCAGCCTTATGAGATGCCGGGAGCGCAGCAGGGTAATATCGCCGTATTCGACGATGCTCGCCCTGGCCTTTGATCCCAGGGGCGCATGCGAAAACATAAGGCGGCTTACAGGGGAGGGCGGATTGGGCCCATACGGCATGTACGAGGCGCTGGACTATACCGAGGGCCGGTCAAATCCGGAAAAGGACCATGCCGTAGTTCAAAGCTTTATGGCGCACCATCAGGGCATGAGCATGTGCGCCATAGCAAACGCGCTGTGCGATGGGGCGATAGAGAAGTACTTTATGTCATACCCTGCAATGCGCGCGTTTGAAATACTTACAGAGGAACGCGCTCCGGCCAGGGGCATACGCATAAAACCGCTGCATTCGGCTGAAAGCAGGGTGCAGAGGAACGGCGCGCGAAAGGAGGCGCGGCCGCGTATAATACGCGAAAGGTACAGTATACCCGAATGCCAGCTGCTGACCAATGGCAGCTATACGCTGTTCGTGACCGAAGACGGAGACGGCTTTTCAAAGTGCGGCGATATAATGCTTACGCGCTGGCGGCCTGACCATATACGCGGCCGGAATGGCGTACGGCTGGTGGTGCGGAACGGAAGCGATGCATGGGATGCTGCAAGGGGCGCTGAAGCCGTGTTTTACCCGTACAGGGCGGAATTCAATAACGCCCGCGACGGCATATCCTGCCGGATGGAGATATGCGCGGCAGTCGGGCAGAACGGCGAGGTGCGGCGCATCACCGTAAAAAACACCGGCACAGATGAAAAACATATAGAACTGGGGGCGTTCTTTGACGTGTGCCTGAGCTCGCAGGCGGCGGATACGGCTCACCCATCCTTCAACAGGCTGAAGGTGGATGCCCACATGAGAGACGGCGCGCTGCTGTTTGAAAAGCGGGGAAAGGCTGCGGGCTGGCTGTACGGCAGGCTGATATCAAAGGGACAGGTGAATTACTGTGCGGACAGGCTAAAGGCGCTGGGGCGGCTGAAAACACCGGAGCAGGCCATGATGCAGCCAATGCTGCAAACAGAAAACGCCGAATGTCCGGTATTGCCGTATTTCGGGGCGCGGAGCGAGGTGACGGTAGCTCCCGGCGAGGGACAGGAGCTGTGGTTTATCATGGGTTATGCCGAGAGCGAGGAGCGGGCGTTGGAGGACTGCCGCGAGCTTCAGGGGCGGCTCAACGATTGCTTCGCCATGAGCGAGGCGCAGACTGACGGGCTGCTGAGGGAGACGGCTACGGAATACGGGAAGGCGGAGCTCTTTGAAAGGATCGCGGCAAGGCTGCTGCTGGAGATACCCATAAAGTACGGCGCCGTTGGGCCCGGGGGGACGGAAACACTGTGGAAGCACGGTATATCCGGCGACAGACCTGTGCTGCTGGTAGAAATACAGCGCATTACTGAGCTGAGGCTGCTGCGCTCCCTTATGGAGTTTTCGAAATACATGGCAAAAAGACTGCTGCCCGTGGACATTATCGCGGTGGGCTGCTACCCGAACGAATATCGGAACGAGCTGCGGGAGCGTATGGCGGCCATAATGGCAGAGGAGATAAGCTGCGGCAGGGCGCACCTTATCAACGGCTTTGAGCTGAAGGAGGGGGAGGAGGCTGCCCTGCGCTGCGCCGCTATGGTGGAAATAAGGGCGGACGTCAGCCTGAACAGGCAGTTTGCCCCCTCTGCCAGGAGGGAGGCGGAGATGCGAAGTTATAACGGCTATAAGCATGGCTGCATAGACATAGGGCGGCCGGAGCTGAGCTTCGATAACGGCCTCGGGGGCTTTGATAAAAACGGAGAGTACGTCATCACCCTTGAGGCGGGGCAAAGCCTGCCTATGCCCTGGTGCAACGTGATAGCCAACGATACCTTCGGCTGCATAGTTACGGAACGGGGCGGCGGGCATACATGGCGGGGAAACAGCCGGGAGCATAAGCTCACCCCGTGGTACGATTCCCCCGCCGAGGATATGCAGGGGGAGTTCATGCTGATAACCGATACGGTAAGCGGCGAGTCGTTTTCGCCCTTTGCGAGCCTTATGCAGGGGCGGCGCATAATACGGCACGGCTACGGTTATTCGGAGTTTTTGTCAGGAGACTGCGGGCTTAAAACCAAGCTTACGGTGTTCGTACATGAGCGATTCAACGTAAAATACTCGGTGCTGAGTATAGCCAATCCCGGCAGCTCAAGACGGGAACTGAGCATAATGTACGGAGTGGAGTGGGCGCTGGGGCCGGTTCAGAGGAGGCATGGGATATACGCATACCCGATGGAATCCGGCATATGCGCAAGGAACCTGCTGGATAAGGACAACGACGAGACGGCGTACATTGCCATCGTAAATGGTGAAGCCGAAAAGTGCTCTGACAGGGAGATGATATTCGGCCGGGGCTGGGACGCCGATGCACTGACTGGCGATAGCAGCCGGAGCGGAGCATCCGCCCTGCGCAGCGAGGTGAACGTTGCCCCCGGGGAGGAGATACGGCTGGTGTTCGCGCTGGGCGAAGGCGGCGAGGACGAGATACGGCAATGCTTGAATGAGGACACGGACGCAGCCCTTGATAATGTCAGGACGCTGTGGAAGCGGAGGCTCAATGGCGTTGAGATACACACCCCGGACGCAGCCATGGACGCCATGATGAACGGGCGGCTGCTGTATCAGGCCTTTGCCGCAAGGGTGCTGGCTAAATGCGGCTACTATCAGTGCGGCGGCGCGGTGGGCTTCAGGGATCAGTTGCAGGATATGCTTGCCGTGATGCACACTGAGCTCGAGCGGGCAAGGCGGCATATACTGCTTTGCGCCTCAAAGCAGTTTAGGGAAGGAGACGTGCTGCATTGGTGGCATTGGCCGAGCCGGGGCGTGCGCACCCGCATAACCGATGACAGGCTGTTCCTGCCCTATGTATTGTGGGAGTACGTTCACCTGACGGGCGATCAAAGCATACTCACCGAGCAGGTGAGCTACCTTGAAGGCAAGGCGATACCCGATGGGGTCAGAGACGTATACGATGACTTTGCGGATTCATCATACACGGAGACGTTGTATCAGCACTGCGTAAGGGCGGTGGATAGCATAGGCTTCGGCAGCTATGGATTGCCCCTTATGGGCGGCGGTGACTGGAACGACGGCATGGACGAGGTGGGGCACGACGGCGGCGAAAGCGTATGGCTGGGCTGGTTCCTGCTGGACGTGCTGGACAAAATGTGCTGCTTAGCCGAAATTTGCCGCAAGAAAGCGGACGGTAAGCGCTTTGCAGAAAAGGCCAGAAAGCTCCGCCACTGCGTAGAGCAGGCGGGATGGGACGGCGCGTGGTACAGGCGGGCGTATTACGGCAGCGGCGAACCGCTTGGCGCAAAGGGGAACGTTGCCTGCGAGATAGACTGCATATCCCAGGCCTGGGCGGCAATATGCGGCGGTGAACATGCCGACGAGGCGGTGAACTCAATGCTCAGCATGCTTTACGACGATCAGGAGGGTATGATAAAGCTGCTCACGCCGCCATTTACAGGGCAAAGCTGGCAGCGCCCCGGGTATATCGAAGATTACGTTCCCGGAGTGAGGGAAAACGGCGGACAGTACACACACGGCGCCGTATGGGCAGTGCAGGCCTGCTGCAAGCTGGGCATGGGAGAGAAGGCTCTCGCGCTGTTCGACGCGCTGAATCCCATAAACCACGCGCTCACGCGGGCGCAGGCGGCAAAATACAAGGGGGAGCCATATGCCGTGGCGGGGGACGTGTATTCCGGACTCAATGCCGGACGTGCGGGCTGGACGTGGTATACGGGGGCCGCAGCGTGGCTGTATAAGATATGCCTTGAGGATATGCTGGGCATACGGAGGGAGAAGGATGCGCTGCGCATAGCGCCTACGGTGCCATTTGAGGAGTACACTGTGAAATACAGATACGGCGAAGCAGTATACATACTGCACCTGAGCGGTAAAAGCCGGGGCACGGTAAAGATGGAAGACGATAAAATGACGCACGAGATTACGGTGGGATAACAAAGGGAAATGCCGCGGTCCAAATGGGCTGCGGCATTTCATATGGGGGGAAAACTTATAATAGGGACTTTTTATTTATTTTAAGTACAGCTCCAGCTCGACCTCGTCCTCATCGCTGCGGCCGGACTCATTGAAACCGAGCCTCTTATACAGGCCATAGGCAGCCTTATTATCGGGTGCGCAGGTGAGTGATACATGGTTTGAGTTTCCGAAGGGCTTAGAGGCTATGTAGCTAAGTACCCGCTGCATGGCGGCCTTGCCGTAGCCCCTGCCCTGATAAGCCTTATCTATCATCATATGCCAGATGTTGTAGGCTTCCTCGTCGTAGTCGTATATTACCATGACATAACCTATCATGGTATCGCCGGCGTACACTCCGAAGGGCTGGCACTGATCACGGTAAACATAGGCCTGAGCCAGACTGCGTATGGGGTGGGATACGAATTTATCCTGCCCGTCTCCAAGCTGGAGATTGAAGCAGTCGATAAAGTTGGATTCGTCTATGGGCCTTAAAGTAATGTCTATCATATGTTCTCCTTAGGGAAGCTTGCAGTATTCGACGGCTATGCGGGAGGCGATCCGGGCGTTGTTGTAGGCCAGCTGCAAATTGGAGGCCAGAGACTCGCCGCCGGTCAGATCCTTTATGTGGGCGAGCAGGAAGGGAGTGGTGTCCTTGCCGTGTATGCCCTGCTCCTTGGCCATGGACAAAGCGCGGTTGATAACGGTCTCCATCTCGTCAAAGTCAAGCTCATACTCCTTGGGTATGGGGTTGGCTATGAGCGCGCCGCCCTCCAGACCCACATCCCATTTTGTTTTGATTATGCGGGCTATCTCATTGGCGTCCTTTGCGTTGTAGTCTACCCTGAACCCGCTCTTGCGGCAATAGAAGGCGGGGAAGTCATCGGTATCCACGCCAACCACCGGTACGCCCATGGTTTCAAGGTATTCGAGGGTCAGACCTATATCCAGTATGGACTTTGCGCCTGCGCAAATGACCGCAACGGGGGTATGGGCCAGCTCCTGCAGATCCGCGCTTATGTCCATAGTCTCGGTAGCGCCCCTGTGTACGCCGCCTATACCGCCGGTGGCGAATATACGTATGCCGGCAAGGGAAGCTATGAGCATGGTGGTAGCAACTGTGGTGGCGCCGGTCTTGCCGGTAGCAAGGTATACAGCCACATCCCTGCGGCTGACCTTGCCTACGCCATTTGCCTTGCACATTATCTCAAGTTCCTCGGCATTGAGGCCTACCTTCAGCTTGCCGCCGATTATGGCGGTGGTAGCGGGTATAGCGCCTTCCCCACGCACTATTTGTTCTACATTATGGGCGAATTCGAGGTTTTCGGGGTATGGCATGCCGTGGCTGAGAATGGTGCTTTCGAGGGCGACTACAGGCCTGCCCTCGTCTATTGCCTGCTGTATTTCGGGTGCAACGCTAAGGTAATCTTTGATGGTCATGGAATTTATCCTCTCTCAATAATTATTTTTTCTATAAGTTCAGGGCTTATTTCGGGATTGATCGTAGTAGCCGCCGATACGGCTAA
>ULXF01062577.1_pt1 | contig 37775 bp, 35 predicted proteins | sample 1961041 | NCBI WGS metagenome assembly ULXF01 (sample SAMEA4835832, study PRJEB28245) | human gut metagenome | biome: gut microbiome; material: fecal sample | place: Denmark | collected 2008
CCATGTCAACGGCAAAAAGCTTCTTTTGCCCCATTATGTATGATACAAATACGGTAAGCGGCTTTTTGGTGTAGTCTTTCATTGAAATTTCATGCGTTCGGCGACGGCAAGCTCGTCGCAGCGGTTGTTGTACTCGTTCTCGGCGTGACCCTTGACCCAGTGGCAGCGCACCTCATGCGTTTGGCACAAATCAAGCAGCGTTTCCCACAGGTCGGTATTCAGCGCCGGTTTCTTGTCGGCCTTTTTCCAGCCGTTTTTGCGCCATGAAACAGCCCAGCCCTTGCTGAGCGCATCGATGACATATTTTGAATCGGAATAGAGCTCGACTATGCACGGCTCTTTCAGCGCCTTGAGCGCCGAGATGACGCCCGTGAGCTCCATGCGGTTGTTGGTGGTGCTCCTCTCGCCGCCGGACATCTCCTTTGAGCGGCCGTTATAGCGCAGTATTGCACCCCAGCCGCCCGGCCCGGGGTTTCCCGAGCAGGCGCCGTCGGTGTAGATGGTCACAGTTTTCATTAAATCAGAATTACCTTAAAATTTTTGCTGACGGAGATATTTTTCGCCAAGACAAGGCGAAGGCCGGTGGGAATACTATCGGGTATGGGCGGAAAACAGCCAGTCAGAGGTTATACTTTCTTCTCAGGATGTCATACTCGTCCTTTTCGATCAGTCCGTTTTTGAGCATGCTCTTGAGCTGTCTGAGGCGCTTTTCCTCATCGCTAAGGTTTTCCGAGAAGTGGTCGGAGTCATCGTGCTCGTCATCGTCGTACTCGGCAAGCTTTTTCATCTCGGTCATGACCTTGGAAAGGCCGGTCCTTGCGCCGGTCTTAATGTCGTCACGGGTCACCTGCGCCGTGCCGCCCTCTTTTGCCTGACGCTTCTTTGCGGCGGAGACGGCATAGATGATAACGGCAATGACGGCGCCAACGACCAGAATGCCGAAGATGCCGGGGAAATCGTCGCCTAAAAAGACCATAATGGCGATCACAATCGCAATTATCCCGCCAATGGACGACTCTTTCTTGTTGTCTTTCTTGTTGTTGTTATCCATTTTTTCAGTCTCCCAAATTCTAATTACTCAAGTTGGTTGATTGACTTTATATAATATTAGTGCTGGTTGGTATATATTAACTTTTCTTTGTTTTGCCAAAGAAAAGTTTTTTCAATACGCATTTAGGCTTCTGGGTATCGTTTTTGCCTCAGCCCGACCGGGGGGTGCATACTAAAGTTTAGTCTGTACATCAACCTATCGGTGCACTGCAAGCTATTCGCACTTATCTAACCGACGCAGTCCGTTAAACGGGCGCACCGAAATCTGCTTGCAGAGGATTAAACCTCCGCAGCCAAATCGACCGCTGCACCGATACCCCGTACCGGGATTCCAAAGGGCGGTTTTTCAATACGCTTTTTCAATACGCATTTACGCTTCTGCAAATCGCTTTTGCCACAGCCCGACCGGGGGGGGTGCATACTAAAGTTTAGTCTGTACATCAACCTATCGGTGCACTGCAAGCTATTCGCACCTATCTAACCGACGCAGTCCGTTGAACGGGCGCACCGAAATCTACTCGCAGAGGATTAAACCTCCGCAGCCAAATCGACCGCTGCACCGATACCCTGTACCGGGATTCCAAAGGGTGGTTTTTTCAATACGCATCAACGCTTCTGCTGTTCGTTACTGCCGTAGCCCGACCGGTGGGGGCATACTAAAGTTTAGTCTGTCCATCAACCTATCGGTGCGCAGTAAACCTTTTGGCGCTTATTCTTCGGGTGCTGCCTCAGTCTCGGCAGTTTCCGGCTCGGCTGCTTCTTCCGCTTCCTCCTTATCGGTCAGAGCGATGGAAATCACCTTCGCTTCGCCGTTTAAGCGCATTACCCGCACGCCCTGCGTGCTTCTGCCGAGGACGGAGATGCTGGCAATATCCATGCGTATTATCGTGCCGTCATCGGCGATGACCAAAAGGTCATCGCTGTCGGAAACGACCTTGACATCGGCGACATTGCCGGTCTTTTCGGTGATATTGTAGTTTTTAAGTCCCATGCCGCCACGGTTCTGCACCGTGTACTCCGATACCTCGGTGCGCTTGCCGTAGCCGTTTTCGGTTATCGAAAGAAGCGTCAGACCCTCGTCTGCAATGCCCGCACCGGCGACATGATCGCCGTCACGGAGCCTTATGCCTCGCACGCCGACTGCGTCACGACCCATGCTGCGGACATCGTTCTCGTCAAAGCAGATCGCCATGCCGCCGTGGGTTGCGATGAGTATCTTCTTCGTGCCGTCGGTCTGCAAAACGGTCATCAGCTCGTCGCCCTCGTCGAGCGTGAGCGCACGGATGCCGTTGGAGCGGATGTTCTTGAACAGCGACTGCGCAGTGCGCTTGACCGTGCCGTCACGGGTGATGAACATGAGGTAGCTGTCCTCCTCGATGCCTCGGCCGGCGATCATTGCGCTGACCTTTTCGCCCGGCTCGATGGGGAGGATGTTCACGATATTCGAGCCCCTCGCCGTTCTGCCGGCTTCGGGGATGCGGTAGCCCTTGCGGACATAGACCTTGCCCTTGTTGGTGAAGAACAGGATGTTGTCATGGGTCGAAGCGGTGAACACGGTATCGACATAGTCCTCGTCACGGGTCGCCATTGCACGCACGCCCTTGCCGCCTCTGCCCTGCGCACGGTATTCGCTTGCGGGCAGGCGCTTGATATAGCCGTTGTGGGTGAGGGTGTAGACGCACTCGAGCTCCTCGATGAGGTCCTCGATATCTATCTCGTCCTCGACATCCTGTATCTCGGTGCGGCGGTCGTCGCCGTACTTGTCACGGATGGCGATAAGCTCGGTTTTGAGCACTGCCTTTATCTTCTCGGGGTCTGCAAGCAGGTCTTTATAATACGCTATCTTCTCCTCAAGCTCCTTGTACTCGGTCTCTAACTTCTCACGGTCAAGACCCTGCAGGGCTTTCAGGCGCATATCGAGTATCGCCTGAGCCTGAATATCGTCAAGGCCGAAGCGGGTCATAAGATTCTGCTTTGCGTCATCGTAGCTGTTTCTTATTATATGGATGACCTCGTCGATGTTGTCCTGCGCAATTAGCAGACCCTCGAGCAGATGTGCTCTCTCCTCGGCCTTGCGCAGGTCAAACTTCGTTCTGCGCACGATGAGCTCCTCCTGGAAGGTGAGGTACTCGTCGATGATGTGGCGCAGGTTGAGTATCTTCGGCTGGGTCTGATTATTGACCAGAGCCAGCATGATTATCGAGAAATTGGACTGAAGCTGCGTCTGCATATAAAGCTTATTGAGCACCACCTGCGGATTTGCGTCACGCTTGAGCTCAATGACGACACGCATACCGTTGCGGTCGGTCTCGTCACGCAGGTCGGATATGCCCTCAAGGCGCTTTTCCTTGACCTGCTCGGCAATGGTGCGGATAAGCTGGCGCTTATTGACCTGATACGGAAGCTCGGAGACGATTATGCGGATGCGGTCCTTGCCGAACTCCTCAAACTCGCAGCGGGCACGCACCGTGACCTTGCCGCGGCCGGTTGCGTAGGCCTGACGGATGCCGCTTCTGCCCATAATAATACCCTTGGTCGGGAAGTCCGGACCCTGAACATACTGCATAAGGTCGGAAATGGTCGCCTCGGGGTTATCCAGAACGCAGACGCAGGCGTCGATGACCTCACGCAGGTTGTGCGGCGGGATATTCGTCGCCATGCCGACGGCGATACCCGACGAGCCGTTGACCAAAAGGTTCGGGAAGCGGGAGGGGAGCACACGGGGTTCTTTTCTCGTCTCGTCGAAGTTGGGGTCCCAGTCAACGGTGTCCTTTGCGATATCACGCAGCATCTCGTCGGCAATGCGGCTCATCCTCGCCTCGGTGTAACGGTATGCAGCCGGGGGGTCGCCGTCTACCGAGCCGAAGTTGCCGTGACCGTCAACGAGCATATAGCGCATGGAGAAATTCTGCGCCAGTCTGACCATTGCATCGTATACCGATGCGTCGCCGTGGGGGTGGTACCTACCGAGCACATCGCCGACGCAGGTAGCCGATTTCTTAAACGGCTTGTCGCTGGTCAGACCGTCCTCGTACAGGGCGTAAAGTATTCTGCGGTGGACGGGCTTTAAGCCGTCACGCACATCGGGCAGCGCACGGCCGACGATGACGCTCATCGCATAGTCTATATAGCTTGTCTGCATCTCGCTGACAAGCTCGGATTCCGTTATTACCTGATTGGGAAACGCTATATCCTCAGGTTTATAATCTCTGTTATGTCCCATCAGCTTTCACCTCTTAAATGTCCAGATTGACGACATATTTTGCGTTGGACTCTATCCACGCACGCCTCGGCTCGACCTCTTCACCCATCAGAATGGTGAACACCTCGTCGGCACGGAGCGCATCGTCAAGAGTAATCCTGCGCAGTGAGCGCTTTTCCGGGTCCATGGTGGTCTCCCACAGCTCATGCGGGTCCATCTCGCCAAGACCCTTGAAGCGGGAAATATCGACCTTGGCATTTGCGTTGTCGCCCCTGAGCTCGGCGGAAATTCTGTCTCGCTCCTCGTCCGAGTATGCAACCTTGACTGTTTTGCCCCTCGTGAGCTTATAAAGCGGCGGCACGGCGGAATAGACATAGCCGTTATCTATGAGCGGACGCATATAGCGGAAGAAGAAGGTCAGAAGCAGCGTGCGGATATGCGAGCCGTCAACATCGGCATCGGCCATGATGATTATCTTGTGATAGCGCAGCTTTTCGATGTTGAACTCATCGCCTATGCCGGCGCCCAGTGCCACGATGAGGGGGTAGAGCTTATCGTTGCCGTAAATTTTGTCGGCTCTGGCCTTTTCGACATTGAGCATCTTGCCCCACATGGCAAGGATGGCCTGAAATCTTGAGTCACGGCCCTGAATTGCCGAGCCTGCTGCCGAGTCGCCCTCGACGATGTAAATTTCACAAAGGCTCGGGTCACGCTCGTTGCAGTCCTGAAGCTTATCCGGCATCTGACCGGACTCAAGACCGGTCTTGCGGCGCACGGACTCTCTTGCCTTTCTTGCGGCTTCCCTTGCACGGGAGGCGGTCATCGCCTTTTCGATTATCGCCTTGCCGACTGCGGGGTTTTCCTCCAAAAACTGCTCCAGTTTATCCGAAACCACGCTGTCAACAAGCGTTCTCATCTCGGAGTTGCCGAGCTTCGCCTTGGTCTGACCTTCAAACTGCGGCTCGGTGAGCTTGACGGAAATTATCGCCGTCATGCCCTCACGGCAGTCCTCGCCGGTGAGCTTATCGTCGTTTTTAAGAAGGCCGACTTTAATGCCGTAGGCGTTTAATACACGGGTAAGCGCCGTGCGGAAGCCGGTCTCGTGCATGCCGCCCTCGGGGGTGTGGATGTTGTTTGCAAACGAGACTATTATCTCGTTATAGCTGTCGTTATACTGAAGCGCTATCTCGGCCTCGGAGTCGGCACGCTCGCCCTTCATGTAGATAACATCGTTGTGCAGGGGGGTCTTGTTCTGGTTAATGAAGCTTACGAATTCACGGATGCCGCCCTCGTAGCACATCTCGTCCTTCTGTTCCTTGCCCTCACGCTTATCCTCGGTGGAGATATACAGGCCGCCGTTTAAGAAAGCCTGCTCACGCATACGGGTGTGCAGAATGTCGTAATCATAAACCGTGTCCTCAAACATCTCGGGGTCGGGCTTGAAGCGAACGGTCGTGCCGGTGCGGTCGGTGTCGCCTATTATGCGCATCTCCTGCGTGATGTGGCCTCGTGAAAAGCGCATTTCGTATATCTTGCCGTTTTTGTGTACCTGAACGATGAGCCATTCGCTCATTGCGTTGACGACCGATGCGCCCACGCCGTGCAGGCCGCCGGAGACCTTGTAGCCCCCGCCGCCGAACTTGCCGCCTGCGTGCAGCACGGTGAAAACGACCTCAAGTGCGCTCTTGCCGGTCTGCTCCTGAATGTCTACGGGGATGCCGCGGCCGTTATCGGAAACGGAGATGATATCGCCGGGCTCTATGACGACCTCGATGCGGTCGCAGTAGCCTGCAAGCGCTTCGTCGATGGAGTTATCGACAATTTCGTACACAAGGTGGTGCAGACCCGACGATGAGGTCGAGCCGATGTACATGCCCGGGCGCTTTCTGACAGCCTCCAGACCCTCGAGCACCTGTATCTGTGATGCGTCGTATTCCTGTGTTATTTTATCTGTTATCTCAGACATAATCTATCGCCTTTCAAAATTATTCTTCTCATATATAGGCCGCATTCGGGCGAAACTTGTATGTTTGCGTACAAGTAAAATTTGAATTTAGTAAATTTTATTTTCGTTTGCTCTTTTCAGCAGCGTCTGTGTCGCCATCTGGCTTAAATACACCCGCACGCCGTCGGAGTCCCGGCAGACAACGAACGACTTGGGTATATCCTCGGCGACATTGATGACCTGCCCCGATTTTTCCGCCGCCGTGAGGTATTTTCTCGTTATGTGCGACTGGCTTGTGTTGTCAAGGTCGAACACGCCGACTATACTCTCCGTCGGCACGACCGCTCCCGAGCCTAAATGCAGATACATCAGCGTATCCTGCCTTTCTCGACATGCATCACCTTGCCGCCGGTGCGCTTGGAAATGCCCTCGTCCTCGCAGCAGGTGATGAGCGTTTGTCCGCCGCCTATGCGGTTGAGGACAAACTCCTGACGGCGCATATCCAATTCGCTCAGCACATCGTCCAGCAGCAGGATCGGGTACTCGCCCGTTTCGTCAAGGTAAATTTCACGCTCGGCAAGCTTTATCGACAGTGCCGCCGTCCTCGTCTGACCCTGACTTGCAAAGCTGCGTGCGTTCTGACCGTTTATCGTGATGACAAGATCGTCCTTGTGAGCGCCGGTGAGACACTGCTGCGATTCTATCTCAGCCGTGCGGTGGCGCTCCTGATGCTCGCACAGGTCGTAGAATATCTCCTGCGCCGAGCCGAGCGGATTTCTGACCGACGACACGGTGCTGTACTGTATACCTAACTTTTCGCCCGCACCGGAAAACTCGCCGTGTATCGGCGCTGCCTCCTCACGCAGGCGTTCAATAAAGGCTGCCCTATATCTGATTAACTGCGCAGAATATCTGCACATCCCGTCGGAGAAATCGTCGAGCGTATCTAATAATGACGGCTTTTCCCGCCAGTCCTTTAATATGCGGGTCTTGCTCTCGTACAGCCTGTTAAACTGCGAAAGATACTCGGCATAGCGTGGGCGGATCTGGCTTATGGCATTGTCCATGAGCCGCCGCCGTGCCGCCGCACCCTCTTTTATGAGATTGAGATCGTCCGGCGAAAACAGCACCGCCGTCAGCGTTCCGGCAAGCTCGGTCGCCGTTTTTTTTACCGAATTGACCGTTATCTGCTTGCGCACGCCGTTTCGCATGACTATGCGCACCGTCTGCTCCCGCTCGTGGCTGACTATATCCGCCAATATCTCCGCACGGTCGCAGCCGAAGCCTATAAGCTCACGGTCAAAGCGGGTGCGAAAGCTCCTGCCGGCGGCCAAAATGTACACCGCTTCGAGAAGATTTGTCTTGCCCTGCGCATTTTCGCCGTATATGACATTCGTGCCGGGGGAAAGCTCCGCCGTCTCGAAGTCGTAGTTGCGAAAGCCGTTGAGGGCTATCCTGTTAACTCTCATGCGCCTGTAACTTCAAGCTCGTATCGCTCGAACTTCACCTTATCGCCCGGGCGGATCTTTTTGCCGCGCTGGGTGCAGGTCTCGCCGTTGACCTCGACAAGTCCCTCGGAAATGACATACTTCGCTTCGCCGCCCGTGCCGACAAGGGCTGCAAATTTCAAAAGGGAGTCGAGCTTAATAAATTCCGTATCTATCTGAATTTTTTCCATCTTTACGCTCTCAATCTGATAGGCAGTATCATGAACTTGAACTTATCGCTGCCGTCGGCCGGCAGGATGACGCATGGCGAGGAGCTGGTGTTCAGGCAGACGATTAGCTCGTCGGCCGGAGCTGCCTTGAGTGCGTCCATGAGGTACTTGCCGTTGAAGCCTATCTCCATGCCCTCGCCGTTACCCTCGCAGAAGCACACATCCTCGGCCTTGCCTATCGGTGTCGTGCAGCGGAAGTCTATAAAGCCTTCGTTGAAGGTCATGCGCACGGGATTTTTCGTTTTCTCGTCTACGATGAGCACCACACGGTCGGTGGCTCGCAGAATCTCGGAGCGGTTTACCTTTATCTGAAGCTTGAAAACCTCGGGCAGCGCCTTTTTGTAATTAAGAAAGTCGCCCTCAAGTCTGCGGGAGACGATGACCGTTTTGCCCACGGTGAACGACACATGGTTGCCGCCGACGGAAATGCGCACGGTCTCCTCGCTGTCGGGAGCGCTGATGCGTTCAAGGTCGGATAGCGCCGCACCGGGGACAATAAACTCGTTGTGCTCGGCGGGGCCTTCGATAGCCTCACGGCGCAGGGCAAGACGGTAGCCGTCCACGGAGACCAAAGTCAGAATACCGTTTTCGACCTCGAACATCGAGCCTGTGTACACGGGGCGTGCGTCGTTATCGCTGACGGCGAAGATGCTCTGGTTGATCATGCTCTTCAAAACGCCCTGATTTATCGTGTAGGTCTTGAGGCCGTCAACCGAGGGAAGCTCGGGATATTCGCCGGAGTCCATGCCCATGAAGCTGAACTCGGACTTTCCGCACTTGACGGTCGTCATGTTCTGACTGTCGGTAACTATCGAAACGATGCCGTCCGGCATTTTTCTTACCATCTCGCCGAAAAGCTTGGCGTCGAGAACGACAGAGCCGGGCTCTGACACCTCCGCTTCGATGTTCGTATATATGCCCTTTTTAAGGTCGTAGCCTGTAACCCTCAGATCCTCGCCCGCTTCGAGCAGTATGCCCTCAAGGGTGGGAATGGGGCTTTTCGATGCGGCCGCTCTCGTGCTGACGGCAACTGCCGACTGGAGCAGGTACTTTTCGCAGGTAAGTTTCATTTCGTTTCCTCCCGTTATAAAAAGAAATAAATCAATAAATTCAGTAGTAATAGCAGTAGTCAGAATTTCTGTTGAAAAGTCACTGTAAGCCTTGATAACGCTCAATTTTCCGTGTCGAGAAAAATGTGCATAAATTTTGGCTTTTCAACAGGCTGTTTTGCGGTTTTTCGTTTTCAACATCCGCCAACAGCTTTTCAATATCCGATGTGTTGAAAAGTCAATTGGAATTTATGTTCGATGTGATGTCACGAACGGTCGCCGCCATGGTCGGATCGGTCTTTATCATGTCCTCTATCTTCTTAATGGACGAGATGACCGTCGAATGGTTTCTGTCGCCGAACTCAGCGCCTATCTCCTTAAGCGAGAGATTTGTCAGCGTGCGGATAAGATACATTGCTATCTGCCTTGCAATTGCGGTATTCTTTGAGCGGTTCTGACCGCGAAGATCCTCCTCCGTGAGCGAATAATAAAGCGCACTTTCACGGATGATAAGCTGCGGCGAGGGGATGAAGGTCCCGATGCGGACAACATCCTTTATGGCCCGCTTTACCGCCTGCGTGTCGATCTTGCTGTCAAGTATCTCCTTATATGCCGTCAGGCGCTTGATAACGCCCTCTATCTGACGGACATTGGTCGTGATCGTCTCGGCGATATAGGTAACGGCGTCCTCCTCAAGGATGAGCCCTAACTGCGCCGCCTTGGTCCTCGTGATGACCATTCTCGTCTCAATGTCGGGCGGCTGGATATCCGCCATGAGGCCGCCCTGGAAACGGGACATGAGACGGTCGTCAAGAAGGCTCATTTCGATAGGCGGTCGGTCGGAGGTGATGACTATCTGATGGCCTGCCTCATAAATGTTATTAAAGGTGTGGAAGAATTCCTCCTGAGTGGCCTGCTTGCCGGCGATAAACTGGATATCATCGACTAAAAACAGGTCGACATTGCGGTATTTTAATCTGAACTCCTCGCCCGTGCCTTCCTTTATCGATTTAAGAAGCTGATTTGTAAAATCGTCGCCCTTGACATAGGCTATCTTCGTTGACGGGTTCCGTTCACGGATGGCCTGACCGATAGCAAGCAGCAGGTGCGTTTTGCCGAGGCCTGAGTTTCCGTAGATAAACAGCGGATTGTACGCCGAGCCGGGATTTTGCGCAACGGCGTAGGCCGCATTATGCGCAAAGCGGTTGGAGTTGCCGACGATGAAGCGGTCGAATGTGTAGCCCGCCATCTCGGGCAGGGGGTCATCGTCCGGCTTGTGCGACTGATATTCGCCAAGCTCGTCACCGGCTAAAACCACAAGTCCGAAGCTTGTCGAGAATATATCCGACAAGGCTTGCTTGATAGTATCTGCAAAACGGTTTACAATGATATCACGCTTAAAGTCCGAGGTCGTGTGAATAACGAGTACCGAGCCGTTTATATCCACCGGAGTGCAGTCTGAAAACCAAGTTGAAATGGCCGTCGGCGTGAGATTTTGCGACAGCACATCAATGACCGCAGCCCATATATCCTGAAGAGAATTCATATATATCTTATACCTCTCTTTGAAAGCAATATTAACCCGAATTATTATACCAAAATTATAGTCTTCTTGCAAGATATATATATTATAATGTATAGGGTTTTTGAACAATTTTTTCGTCAATTGTTGAGGTTGACACGATAGCGTATAATTATTAGATGATGAAACTATTAAACAGGCAGATATTTTTGAACAAGGAAGCCGCCGCCCTCCCTGACTTACTCGAGAGCGGTGGACTTCCTGCGCTCGTTTCGGGGCTTTCGTCGGTGCACCGGGCAAACCTCGCAGCGGCGCTTTATGAGCGGCTTGAGATGCCGCTTTTTGTCGTGTGTCCGGATGAGGCGTCGGCCGACAGCTTCGCCCGTGATCTTGAGGCCATGACGGGCGAAAAGCCCACTGTGCTGTATTCCCGTGACTTTACCTTTTATCCCACGCTGGCGGCTTCCCGTCAGGTCGAGCAGCAGCGCATAGCGGCGCTTGATGCTTTGTGCCGTGGCGAAAGTAAGATAACCGTTGCGACCGTCTCTGCGCTTTTGCAGCGCACCCTGCCGGTCAAGACGCTGCGCTGCGCTGCATTTGAGATAACAGACGGCGGCGAGTATCCGCCCGATGAGATAGAGCGTGCGCTCGTTCGCTGCGGCTACGAAAGATGCGAGCAGGTCGAGGGTGCGGGACAGTACGCACGCCGCGGCGGCATTCTGGATTTCTTCTCGCCCATGTACCAGCAGCCCGTGCGCATCGAATTCTGGGGCGACGACATTGACTCCATGGGCTTTTTCGATGTCCACACCCAGCGCCGCACCGAGGCAGTCGAACATTGCCGTGTGCTGCCGGCTGCCGAGGCGCTTATCTCGCTTGCCGACGGCGGAAGCGAGGGCGTGAGCAAGAAGCTCATCGCCATGGCCGACCGCTGCGCAAGGCACAAGACCTCACCGCAGCTGAAGGAGCTTGAAGCGACGCTCAGGGGCGATGCCGAGCGCATTGCAAACAATATAAAGCTTGAGGATCTCGACCGCTATCTGCCGGTTCTGTATGCCCCCGCCTACGGCATGGACTATATCCCCGACGACTGCTTTGTTCTGTTCGACCAGCCGCCGAGATGCGCCGACCGTGCGAGGGGGTTCAATAAACAGATCGGCGAGGATATTTCGGCGCTCACCAAGAAGGGGATGCTCGCCGTCACGGCGGAGAGCTTCAGGGCGACCTTCGACGAGTTTTGTCGAAAAATATCAGACTATCCGGTGTACATGGCCGATGCCTTCACCGTCGGCAGATATCCCCTGGAGCCTAAGACGCTGTGCTCTGTTCCGGCAAAGCAGCTGCCGAGCTACGCAGGCTCGGTGAAAACCGCAGCCGACGATGTTTCGCTGTATCTCAAGCAGGGCTACCGTGTCGTTGTCCTTGCCGGCGATGAGCGCCGTGCGCAGGTATTGCAGGACTTCTTCAAGGATAACGGCATTAAGGCGCTCGTGTACCCAGAGCTTACAAAAATGCCCGAGTGCGGCGAGTGCTATATCAGTGTCGGCGCAATGAGCGCAGGCATAGAGTACCCCGGGATAAAGCTTGCCGTCATAACCGATGCGCAGCTTATCCGTGTGCGTGAGCACCGCTCGGGGCGCAAAAAGAAAGCGCCCACGAACCGTGAACGCATAAATTCCTACGCCGACCTCGCCCCGGGCGACTATGTCGTGCATGAGGTGCACGGTATAGGCCGCTTTGCCGGCATCCACAAGATGAAGGTCGACGGCTTTGAAAAGGACTATATAAAAATTTGCTACGCAGGGACGGACACCCTGTATGTACCGGCTACGCAGCTTGACATGGTGACGAAGTATCTCGGCGCCGGCGAGGAGCACAATGTGAAGCTGTCGAAAATGGGCGGTGCGGAGTGGACAAAGACCCGCAGCCGTGCCAAGGCGGCGACAAAGAAGTTAGCCAAGGAGCTTATCGCCCTGTATGCCGAGCGTGCAAGAGTTCCCGGTCATGCCTTTGCCGAGGACACGGCGTGGCAGCGTGAATTTGAGGATAACTTCGGCTACACGGAAACGGACGATCAACTGCGCTGCATAAGCGAAATTAAGGCCGACATGGAGTCGAGCGTGCCGATGGACAGACTTCTGTGCGGCGATGTCGGCTACGGCAAGACCGAGGTCGCATTGAGGGCTGTCATGAAGTGCATTCTCGATAACCGGCAGGCGGCGATATTAGTCCCCACGACGGTGCTTGCCCAGCAGCATTATCAGACCGCCGTTCAGCGCTTTTTCGGCTTCCCGGTGACGGTGGAGGTACTCAGTCGATTCAGAACGCCTGCGCAGATAAATAAAACGCTCGACGACCTCAGGACCGGTAAGTGCGATCTGGTGATCGGCACGCACAGATTGTTACAAAAAGATGTCAAATTTAAGAGTCTGGGGCTTTTAATTGTCGATGAGGAGCAGCGCTTCGGCGTGAGCCACAAGGAGCACATTAAGGAAATGTCGAGAGGTGTCGATGTTCTGACGCTCTCGGCAACGCCGATACCCAGAACGCTCAACATGGCGCTTTCCGGCATCCGTGACATGTCGTCCATCGATGAGCCGCCGCAGGACAGACTGCCGGTGCAGACCTTCGTCATGGAGCACGATTGGTCGGTGCTGTGCGATGCCATTAACCGTGAGCTTCAGCGTGGCGGACAGGTGTATTACCTGCACAACCGCATAGACAATATCGAGCGTACGGCCGTGAAAATCCGTGACATGCTCGGCGGCGAGGTCACCGTCGGTGTCGCCCACGGGCAGATGGATAAGGATATGCTCGCCTCGGTTATGGAGGAGGTCGCCGACGGCAAGGTGCAGGTACTGGTCTGCACGACGATAATCGAAACGGGAATCGATATCCCCAATGTCAACACCCTCATCATCGAGGATGCCGACAAGATGGGGCTTGCGCAGCTGCACCAGATCCGTGGCCGTGTCGGCCGCTCGACCCGAAGGGCGTCGGCGTATCTCACCTTCCGGCCGGACAAGGTTTTGAGCGAGGTCGCCGAAAAGCGCCTGACCGCCATCCGTGAGTTTGCCGAGTTCGGCTCGGGCTTCAAAATTGCCATGCGTGACCTTGAAATTCGTGGTGCGGGCAACCTCCTCGGCGCAGAGCAGTCGGGGCACATGATAGATGTCGGCTACGATATGTATATGAAGCTGTTAAATGAGGCGGTGCTCACCGAGCGCGGCATTGCGCCCGAAAAGCGTGCCGACTGCTCGGCGGATCTTTCCGTGAGCGCAAATATCCCCGAAAGCTACATCCGCTCGCCCGAGCAGCGCATGGATATCTACCGCCGAATTGCGCTCATCCGCACCGAGGCAGAGGCGGACGATCTCACCGATGAGATAATCGACCGCTTCGGCGATCCGCCGCCGTCGGTGAATGCGCTCATCCATGTGGCGCTTTTGCGTGGCGAGGCAGGCAGGGCCGGAATCAGCGATATCCAGCAGAAAAACGGACTTCTGCGCTTCACGCTGGAAAATTTCGATATGGAAAAGGTGTCCCGCCTGTATGCACGACCCGAGTATAAGGGTAAGCTAAAGGTCGAGGCGGGCGCAAAGCCATGCGTCAGCCTGAAGATCCAGTCGAAAAACCGGAGCATAGACGAGGCACGCAGGTTTGTTGCGGCGTGGAGCAATAATTAACGAAAAGTTCTGGATTATTGCTAAAAAAAGTATTAGAATAGGCTTAAACTTATATTGAACGGAGAGTTATAATGAAAAAGTTTGCTGCGATATTGCTCGCACTGGTGCTCGCATTAGGCTGCCTGACCGGCTGCGGCTCAAAAAAAGGCGACACGGTCATGTCCGTAGACGGCACGGATGTCAGCTTTGACGAGTTTATGTACTACCTCAAGACCTCTGCCACCACCCTCACGAAATACTACCAGTCCTCCACCGGCGGCGGCGTCGATTGGGACGGCGTGTGCATCTACGATAAGACCAAAACAAACGCCGAGTGGTGCGTTAACGAGGCGCTGTATAACGCCGCTCAGGCCTGCGTCATTATGAGCAAGGGCAAGTCCATGAACTGCCTGCCCACCGATGAGCAGCTCAAGACCCTTGAGGACAATATCAGCGCCATCCGCAAAAATTATGAGGATCAGGACGACCCCGACGCTGCGTTCACCGCAGCACTCAACGATCAGGGCTTCACGCTCGATTCGTTCAAGACCGTCAACAAGGTCAACTTCACCCTTTCCAACATCTTCGCTTCGCTCTACGGCGAAAACGGCGAGAAGGTCAGTGACGAGATCCTCAAGGGCTACATCGACAAAAACGGCTTCATGACCAGCGCCCACATCCTGTTCAAGACCACCGAGGAGGTCAAGGGCGAGGACGGTCAGACCACCGAGAAGGATATCTCCGACTCTGCCAAGGCCGAGAAGAAGGCAAAGGCCGAGAAGCTCGCCAAGGAGCTCAAGGCCATTAAGGATGACGAAAAGCGCAAGGAAAAATTCCTTGAGTACATGAAAAACGACAGCGAGGACCCCGGCAAGGAGTCGTACCCCAACGGCTACTGCTTCACCGATGGCGCAATGGTGCAGGAGTACACCGATGCGACCAAGGCGCTCAAGGACTACGAGGTGTCGGATGTTGTCGAATCGAAGTTCGGCTATCATATCATCATGCGCCTGCCCACCACGGCAAGCGATGTCGATATCAACAACCAGTACGGCTACACGCTCGGCCAGATGGCGGCAAGCTACGACTTTGACGAGGAGATGAAAAAGTGGAAGGTATCGGATAAGGCGGAGTTTAACTCACAGTACAAGGATTTTGACTTCACCCGGTTCTTCGGCGATGCCGGCTTTACCTATACGACCTACGCAGCGTACAGCGCAGAGAAGAAGTAATCAATAAGTGATCAATAAGTAAAAAGCAGCGATTGAGTTTCCTCAATCGCTGCTTTTTTGGTTACGGTGGGAGTGCCAACCCCACATTTCTTTTGACCCAAAGGGTGTGTAGCAGCACATTCTCTACTTCTAAACCATTTCTATTGTGTCTTTATTATAGCAAAATTAATCTCTGTTGTAAAGCGTTTTGTTGTTTTTCCTTAGGCGCTTTAGTGTCTTTGCACCCAGCTGATAGGAAGTAATAACAGAGTTCTTTCTGTCTGCGTCCTCAACTGCAAGAGAAAGTCGTACAACAATGTTTAAATGCGTTTCTTCGATATATTTTATGTAGAAAACCGTGTTATGATTCTTTGAATCCTTCAACATCATATCGGGCATTTTTACTACATCGTTGAGGCACTGATGAAACAAAATATAATCCTGACCGTGCCGCTGTTTGATGTGCGCATCTCGCTCGTCGGTAAGAATAAGCTCGTCCGTTGCAAGTTTGCCGAACTCAGCTTCAAGAAATTCTATGTTTAATTTTCCTATATATTGATATTTGTCAAACTCCATCGCTGTCTTTATCCACTAACGGCAGTCTTACATTTTTCTCGGCGCCGTGTTCGCCGAGCTTGAATTTAACTATCAGCGTCTCACCGTCGTCTGTCGGCTCGGCTTTTGTTACGATAAGCGTCAGCGAGTCGCTTTTTATCTCCTTTTCGTAGCGGTAGCCGTTATCGTCGAAGATATCACGCACGATGAGCTTTTCGCTTTTCTCAAAATCGTTGTACGCAACGAGCGTGCCGTTATCCCAGAATGCGTCGAAGTACGATGCCGACACTCTGCCGGACTTAATGTCGTAGTAGCGCACGAAGCTGTCGGAATCGGTGTAAAAGCGTATGCCCAAAAGGTCGCCGTTCAAGGGCTTGACCTTGGGCTTGTTTGCGCAGATGGCGGACTCTATGACCTTGCCGTCGTGCGTTTTGACGGTGTAGGAATACTTCTCGATGCCGTCGTTGTTCTTTAGCAGCGACACCTCGTAGCAATCGCCGCTTGAGACCGCAACGGGACTCGGCTCGGGCGTGGTCTCCGGCCTGCCGTTGTCACAGCCGACAAGGAAAAGCATTGTAAATGTAAGTAAGATCGCAGCGGCCTTTTTCATGATCTACTTCCTTTCATAAACCGTGAAGCGGTAGGCGATGTCGCTCTCGTGAAGCTCCTCGCCATTGTCAACAAGCTGCCAGCCCGGGAGCTCGTCGAGGTTCGGGAAGAACGAATCCGACACGGGACAAAGGTCTATCTTCGTGACGAACACCCGATCGATAAGGGGGAAAAAGTCACGGTAAACGCTTGCGCCGCCGATGACGACCGTGGCTTCATCCTTGCACAGTTCGGCAGCTTCCGCCACGCTGTGGGCGACGAAAGCGCCGTCAATTAAAATATTCTGACGGGTCACGACGATGTTCCGCCGACCCTTTAGGGGCCTGCCGTTCGGGAAATCGGCGAGGGTGCGCCTGCCGACGATGACGGTCTTGCCGTCCGTGACACGCTTAAACTGCGCACGGTCGGCCTTTAAGACCACCGGCTGCGTGCCGCCTGCACCTATGCCCCAATCGGAATATACCGCAACTATTGCATCCATGTTATCACCTCATATTGCGACGGGAATTTTCTTGTTGAAGTCGGAAAACTCGTAGTTTTCCATCCTGAAGCTGTCGACGGTGAACCTGTAAAAATCGTCGACGGCGGGGTCTATCACAAACCGTGGAGCGGGCTTGGGCTCGTTTGCGATTATCTCCTGCACGAGCGGAACATGGCGGTCGTAAATATGAGCGTCGGCGATGACATGCATAAATTCGCCCGGCTTAAGTCCCGACACCTGCGCCAGCATGCAGGTCAGCGCAGCGTACTGCACGACATTCCAGTTGTTCGCCGTGAGCATATCCTGCGAGCGCTGGTTGAGTATGGCGTTGAGCCTGTTTCCCGTGACATTGAAGGTCATCGAGTATGCGCAGGGGTACAGCGCCATCTCGCTGAGGTCTGCGTGGTTGTAGATATTGGTCATGATGCGCCTCGATGCGGGGTTATGCTTGAGGTCAAACAGCACTCTGTCGACCTGATCCATCTCGCCCTCGGGGTAGCGGTGCTTCACGCCAAGCTGATAGCCGTAGGCCTTGCCGATGGAGCCGGTCTCGTCCGCCCAGGCGTCCCAGACATGGCTTTTTAAGTCGTGCACATTGTTGCTTTTCTTCTGCCATATCCACAGCAGCTCGTCTATCGCCGACTTCCAGTAGGTGCGGCGGACGGTGAGGATGGGAAACTCCTCGGAAAGGTCGTAGCGGTTAACTATCCCGAACTTTTTCACCGTGTGCGCACTCTCACCGTCATCCCACCTCGGGCGGACCTTGAGGTCGGTGTCCCACACGCCGTTTTCAAGAATATCCTTGCAGTTACTGATAAAAATTTCGTCTGCTCTGCTCATTTTGATACCTCATTGTTTTTAATTAAATCATTATTATGCCATGAAGCGAGGCAAACCGGCATAATTTAGCCATGATTTTCGGTTTCCGGCAAAGCCGGAGAGAGAAGCGGCGATAAAAATGTATAATAACCGCTTCGGCGGTTATTATACCACACTCACCGACTGCTGCACAACAGAATAAAATGACGGGAGAGGTGATGTGATGAATTTTTTGATAATAGGCGGCGATGAGCGCCTTGTGTGCCTTGCAAAAATGCTCGTGGATGCAGGGCATGGCGTGCGCTGCTTTGCGCTGGAAAAAGCGAAGCTCCCCGAGGGAGCCGAAATGTCGAAAGCTATCGAAAGCGCCGACTGCGTGGTGCTGCCGCTGCCGGCAGAGGGCAGGATATCCGGCACACTGAACGCTCCGTTTGCCGAAAAAACGCACGATTTGTCGGAAATTTTGTCGAAAATTGCGCCCGACACGCTCGTGTGCGGCGGAAAGATTTCGCCGAAGCTGCGGAATACGGGGGCGCACCTGCGCCTGCGGGATGTCATGACCCGGCCGGAGTTCACGCTCGGCAACGCCAATGTCACCGCCGAGGGGGCGGTGTCGCTGCTGGCGGAGAATTTATCGTCGACAATTTTCGACACGAATGTGCTCGTCGTCGGCTACGGGCGCATCGGCAGGCTCTTGGCGCACAAGCTAAAGGGACTGGACGCCAAAACGACGGTAATGTCGAAAAATGTCGAGTCCCGTGCGCTTGCCGAGGGCATGGGTCTGCACGCAATGAAGCCGACGGACACGGCGCTGTATGCCGCCTTCGATGCCGTCATAAACACCGCTCCGGCGGCGGTGATACCCACGCTCGAGGGGTTTAAGAAAAGCTGCCTCATGCTCGAATTAGCGTCAGCGCCGGGGATAGATAAAGCCGACGCCGAGCGCATGGGACTGCGGTACCTTGCCGCACCCGGGCTTCCCGGGCGGTATGCGCCCGAGTCGGCGGCACGGCTCGTTTTTAATGCGGTCATGAGTATCATAAGGGAGGAAGGACATGAATAAAAAACGCATAGGGCTTGCGCTTTGCGGCTCTTACTGCACCTATGAAAAGCTGTTCGGCGTGCTGGGCACGCTGTGCGAGCGCTACGATATCGTGCCTATCATGAGCGAGACGGCGGCGAGTACCGACAGCCGCTTCGGCACTGCCGCAAGCTTCAAAAAGCGGCTTTTTGACATTACCGGCCGTGCGCCCGTGTGCACAATAGCGGACGCCGAGCCCCTTGGACCGAGTACGCCCATGGACGCACTCGTCATCGCTCCCTGCACGGGAAACACCATGGCGAAGCTCGCTCACGGCGTGACCGACACCGCCGTCACCATGGCCGCCAAGGCGCATTTAAGAAACGGCAAGCCGCTCGTCATCGCATTTTCCACAAATGACGGCCTGACCGGCTCTGCCCCGAACATAGCGGCGCTTTTTAACCGCAAAAATGTCTACCTCGTGCCGTACAAACAGGACGACTTCACCAAAAAGCCCTACTCCCTCGCCTCGGACTTCACGCTCCTGCCCGATGCGATAGAGGCGGCGCTTGAGGGCAGGCAATTGCAGCCGATCATATTGTAAAACAAATGTTGACAAAACCGACAATATTGTGTAGATTGTGAAGTGTAAGGCAAGCAGTTGGTATTATCGGTTTCTAACGGAGGGATATACTATGGATGAAGTAGTTTTTTCGGCGCTGACTACTTTTTGGGAGGTTTTGGCGACACCCACGGTGATGTTTGGCATTTTCATCATTCCGGCAACACTGTACGGAGTGCTGCAATGCATAAAAAACACACTGGAAGGCAAGACAGTTAAGGAGTATTTAAAGACATTTATTTGGACTTCCGTCGGACTTATCGTTACGCTTGCTCCGGCGATTTCAAAGGTATTTGAGTTTGCAAGTAACAATTAATTAAAAAAGTAAGCTGTTCGTTTGAACAGCTTACTTTTTTATCCTATGGGGTTTCCCAATTTACTCAGCACTTCTTCAAAATATTCGGGGAGGGCGGTTGTGAGGTGGATCTGCTCGCCGGTGCGGGGGTGGATGAATTTAAGCTCACGGGCGTGCAGGCACTGGCCGACAAGCCCCTTTTCGGGGCACGGTGCGCCGTAGGTGAAGTCGCCGAGCAGCGGGTGACCGATGTGCGCCATGTGAACTCTGATCTGATGCGTTCTGCCGGTCTCAAGGCGGCATCTTACATGCGTGTAGCCGTTGTAGCGGGCGATGACCTCCCAGTGCGTCACGGCGCTTCGGGAGTTTTTATCCGTCACCGCCATGCGCTTGCGGTCGGTGGGGTGTCTGCCGATGGGGGCGTCTATCGTTCCGCTGTCCTCACGCAATCTGCCCTTGACCACGGCCTCGTACACTCTTGACAGGCTGCGGTCCTTGAGCTGCCCGGAAAGCCCCAAATGCGCAAGGTCGTTTTTCGCAACGATGAGCAGTCCCGAGGTGTCCTTGTCGATGCGGTGGACGATGCCGGGGCGCTTCTCGCCGCCGATGCCGGAGAGCGTGTCGCCGCAATAGTGCATGAGGGCGTTGACTAAAGTTCCGTCCGGGTGCCCGGCCGCCGGATGCACCACCATGCCCCGTGGCTTGTTTATGACGATGACATCGTTATCCTCAAACACCACATCGAGCGGGATATCCTGCGCAACAAGCTCCGTTTCCTCCGGCTCGGGGAGACTAAACCGCACCGTGTCGCCGCTTTGGCATTTGTAATTTTTCCTTACCGCTTTTCCGTTCACGCAAACCTTTCCTGCGTCCAGCAGCTTCTGCGCCGCCGAGCGGGTGAGGCTATCTTCCGAGCGTGCAAGGAGAGCGTCGATACGCTCGCCGCTCTCCTGTGCAATAATTTCGATAATTTCCATTATAAGTCCTTGAACTCCGCCAGGATCGACTCAAGGTCGTATTCGGACGATTTCGCCTTTGCCTTGGGTGCAGCGGGCTTGGGCTCGGCCGCCGGCTGCTGCTTGGGCGGCTCGTCCTCGTCGCCGTTTCTCAGCTCAAACTTGAACGACTTCCAAAAATCGCCCTCGTCGGCCTTGTCGTCGGACACAAGCGGGGTCGCCGTGTCGGGGAACTCAAACGACAGCGTCTCGATGCCGGAGACATCGTACTTGTCGTCGCTCACGGTCCTTGACCGTCTGCCGGCTCTTCTCGGCTTCTCGTCATCGTCCTCGCCGTCGTCGTCCTCGTCGTCCTCGTCGTCCTCGTCCTCGCCGTCATCGTCTTTGCCTCTGAACAGATCGACGATGAGGTAGATTACAAACGCAAGGCAGGCCACGACAAGGAACACATCGGCGACATTGAACACGGCAAAGTCCATAAACTCGACCTTGAACATGTCCACCACATAGCCGTACAGCGCACGGTCGATGCAGTTGCCCACGGCGCCGGCAAGCGCCATCACGGCGCACCAGTTTGCAAAGCGGGACTTGAACAGGTGCTTTGCCAGCACGACGACGATGACGATTATAAACAGTGCGGCAATGCCGAGAAACAGCCAGCGTGCATACGCAGCGTCGCTCAAAAATCCGAACGCCGCTCCGCTGTTATGGATGTTGACGAGCTTCACAACGCCCGGGATGAGCGCAGCCTCGCCCGTTGAAAGCGTGATGTTCACCGTGACCCAGTATTTCAGCCACTGGTCGCCTATTAAAATTATGGCGGCTATTATTGCATATAACATATCTTTTCACCTTTGGGGTATATATGGACTATTTTGCACCAAAAAGCTCAAATAGTCAATAGGGACAGCGTTTTGCTGTCCCTATTTCAACATATATTTTACAGTTTTGCAACGACTGCCGCACAGCGGGGGCACAGTCCGGTCTCGGGATCGGCCTTAGTTGAGTGCATCCAGCAGCGGGGGCACTTGGTGCCCGGCGCTTCCTTGACGGAAACGGTCAGGCCGCTGTTGTAGCTGCCGTCGCCGACAACGGCCTCGGGATCATGCTCGTCCTCGTCGGAGATAAGGCACTCGGACACGATGAACAGCTCGCTCAGGTTCATGTCGGAGATGCGCTCAACGGTCTGCCTGCTTGCGCCCTTTGCGTGCAGGGTGACGGAAGCCTCAAGGGGCTTGCCGATGCGCTTTGCGCCGCGGGCAGCCTCGAGAACGCCGTTTACATCGTTTCTCACGGAGATGAGAGCGTCCCACTTTGCCATCTCGTCATCGTCGAGAGCGTACTCGGTGAAGGGCTTGTTCATCTCGTTGAGCACGACATTGCGGACATCGTCGCCGTCACGGTGCGGCATCGCAAGCCAGATCTCGTCGCAGGTGAATGCGAGGATGGGGGCGAACATCTTGGTCATGGTGTCGAGGATGAGGTACAGAGCGGTCTGGGCGCTGCGGCGCTTGAGACCGTCACGCTCCTCGCAGTAGAGCCTGTCCTTGATGATGTCGAGATAGAAGTTTGAAAGCTCGACGACGCAGAAGTCGTTGATAAGGTGCGACACCACATGGAACTCGTAATCGTCATATGCGGCGGCGGCCTTCTCGATGAGCTTGTTGAGCTTGGTGATCGCCCACTTGTCAAGCTCCAGCATATCCTCGGGCTTAACGAGGTCGTTTGCGTCGAAGCCGTCAAGGTTGCCGAGGCAGTAGCGGGCGGTGTTGCGGAACTTGAGGTAGTTCTGCGAAAGCTGCTTGAAGATCTCCTTGGAGCAGCGCACATCGACATGGTAGTCGGCCGAGCCTGCCCACAGGCGGATCATATCTGCGCCGAACTCCTTGACGATGTCGGCGGGGTCAACGCCGTTGCCGAGGGACTTGTGCATTGCACGACCCTCGCCGTCGACCGTCCAGCCGTGGGTCAGGCACTCCTTGTACGGTGCGCCCATGCCCAGTGCGCCGACGGCAACGAGCAGAGACGACTGGAACCAGCCACGGTACTGGTCGCCGCCCTCCATGTACATGTTTGCAGGCCAGAAGCCCTGGTCACGCTTCATTGCGGCAAAGTGGGTCGAGCCGGAGTCGAACCAACCGTCGAGAGTGTCGGTCTCCTTGGTGAAGTGGGTACCGCCGCAGTGCGGGCACTTGAAGCCCTGCGGCAGAAGCTCCTCGGCCTCACGCTCAAACCATGCGTTCGAGCCGTGCTCCTCGAAGATAGCGGCAACGGACTCGATGCTCTCGTCGGTGCAGACGGGCTTGCCGCAGTCCGAGCAGTAGAAAACGGGGATGGGCAGACCCCAGCGGCGCTGACGGGAGATGCACCAGTCGGCACGCTCACGGATCATCGATGCCATGCGATCCTGACCCCATGCCGGCAGCCAGCGGACATCCTCGCATGCCTTGACGGCCTCCTCCTTGAAGCTGTCAACCGAGCAGAACCACTGCGGAGTGGCACGGAAGATGATCGGGTGCTTGCATCTCCAGCAGTGCGGGTAGCTGTGTACGATATCCTCGGAGGCGAACAGAACGCCGCTGTCTCTCATGTCGTTTAAGATGATGGGGTTGGACTCATCGGTCTTGAGACCGGCGTACTTGCCGGCATAATCGGTGTGTCTGCCCTGATCGTCGACGGGGACGACCATGTCCATGCCGTAGCGCTTGCAGGTCAGATAGTCGTCTGCACCGAAGCCGGGTGCGGTGTGGACGCAGCCTGTGCCGGAGTCCATGGTGACATAGTCGGCCAGCACCAAACGGCTGGTCTTGGGCAGGAACGGATGCGAAGCGAGCATATTTTCAAAGAAGCTGCCGGAGTGGGTCTCGACGATCTCGTACTCGTCGATACCGCCGACCTTCATGACCTTCTCGACGAGCGCCTCGGCGACGATGTACATTTCGCCGTTGGCGGCCTTAACGATGGCGTAGCTCTCGTCCGGGTGCAGGGCGATAGCAAGGTTGCCGGGCAGCGTCCAGATGGTGGTCGTCCAGATGATGAAGTAAAGCTTCGACTTATCAAGGTGCGAAAGCTTGCCGAGGTCGTCGTTCATGGCAAACTTAACATACACGGTCGTGCACGGGTCGTCCTGATACTCGATCTCGGCCTCGGCCAGTGCGGTCTCGTCGTGTGCGCACCAGTAAACGGGCTTGAGGCCCTTGTAGATGTGGCCGTTTTTATACATCTTGCCGAACACACGCACCTCGTCTGCCTCGAAGCCCTTGTTCATGGTCTTGTACGGGTGCTCCCAGTCGCCGATAACGCCCAGACGCTTGAAGCCCTCCATCTGGATGCCGATATACTTCTCGGCGTAGGCCTCGCAGGCGGAGCGGAAGTCGGCAACGCTCATTGCCTTGTGATTGAGCTTCTGCTCCTTGATGATGGCGCTTTCGATAGGCATGCCGTGGTTATCCCAGCCGGGGATGTAGGGCGTGTAGTAGCCGCGCATTGCGTAAGAGCGGGTGATGAAGTCCTTGATGCACTTGTTAAGGGCGTGACCCATATGGATGTTGCCGTTGGAGAACGGAGGGCCGTCATGCAGGTTGAACAGCGGCTTGCCTTCGTTTTTCTTGAGCATTTCGTTGTAAATATCGAGCTCCTCCCAGTGCTTGAGCATGTCCGGCTCACGCTTGGGAAGGCCGGCTCTCATGGGGAAATCGGTCTTGGGAAGATTCAGGGTCAAATCGTATTTCTGTGCCATTGTTTACTCCTCCAGATGTTGTTCTTTTTCTCTTTCTATTCAGTATCGGAAACACCGACAGGCTGTTTGTCTCCTGTCGATTAAAACGCAAAAAAGCGTGCTAAGGGATGAAATGCATCCTCTGCACGCCTTTTTGCCGAGCAATCGAAAAAACTCAGTTGTCCTTAGAGAACGAAAATACCTGAGTATTGCCGGCATCAAAAGCAGATTTATCGGCGGCAGGTGCATTGTTCTCCTGAGGTATTCGTACGCTGTCCTTATCGGAGGCCGCTGTGGCAACGGTGTTGGAAGCGGCGATAAGGTCGAGCTTATTGAGCTGGTCCTGGCAAAGTGTGCGTGCCTGATCAAGGAACTTCGCAGCGGATATCTTAGCCTGCTGCAGACGGTTCTCCTCGGTAGCTATTCGCTCATCAATGCTGCCCAGAATGGAAGCGGCCTTAGTCTCCGCCTCGGAAACGATGGTGGCGGCACGGGAGCGTGCGTCGCTCTCTATCTGAACGCTCAGCTTCTGAGCCGACAGAATGGAACGGTTGAGTGCGTCCTCGTTGGTGCGGTACTCCTCTATCTTGTCAACCAAAATTTTCATCTTGGTCTTGAGAGCGGAATTTTCCTTCTGCAGAGCCTCAAAGGCATCGGCAACGTCGTCGAGATAATCCTCGACCGCACCCATGTCGTAGCCGCCGAACACGGCCTTTGCGTTATCAAAGCTCTTTTCACGGATATCCTGATAAGTGATCATATCTAAATCCACCTTTCTAATTTAGGACAAGCTGCGTTTTTATAAAATCAGAAATACAGTCCTGCACTTTCGAGATCTGCCATGCCTTCACCGACAAGGTCGACATTCGTAGGCGTGAGCACATATGCCTGTGCGGATATGCGCATTATCTTTCCGCCGAGAGCGTACACCACACCGGACAAAAAGTCAATAAGTCTGCGGGCGGTCTCGTTATCGGTTTTTTCGACATTCATTAGCACCGCACGGCGATCCTTGAGATTATCGGCTATCTCGGCGGCCTCGTCAAACTCCGTGGGCGTGATGAGCATAAGGCGCATCCTCGCCTTTTCGGGAGCGGGGGCCGGCTGCGGAGCGGCGTAGGCTCTGTGCTCCTTCCTGCCGAACTTGGGCTTGGGCTCGGAGTACTCCTCCTGAGCGGGAGCGGGCTGCGGCTCGGCCACGGGCTCAAATGCGGCGGTCTCCTCCTCGGTAGCCTCGTTTTCTATATAGTCATCATCGTCATACGGACGAAGTGCGTTTTTAAAGTTATCCAAAAATGCCATGGTACAGCCCCCGGTAATTATTTATAGTTTCGGGCACCGAAGATGCCCGTGCCGACACGCACAAGGCTTGCGCCCTCCTCGACGGCCACCTCGTAATCAGCACTCATGCCCATTGATAAAAGCAACATACAGACATTATCGTATTTTTTTTGCCCGATGTCAATAAAAAGCTGCTTCATACGCCTAAAATATACCCTATTGTTTTCCGAAATTTCACAAATTGGGGGTATCGCCATCAATCCGAGCACCCGAACGGAGGAAAATTGCGCTATCTCGTCCAATGCGCCGGCAAGCTCGTCGGGCGCAAAGCCGGACTTATTTTCCTCCGCTCCGATGTTCACCTCGAGCAAAATGTCCTGCGTTAGCCCTAATGCGGCGGCACGCCTGTTTATCTCCTGCGCAAGCGAAACGCTGTCCACCGAGTGGATGAGCTCCACCTTGCCGACGATGTTTTTCACCTTGTTTTTCTGCAAATGACCGATGAAATGCAGCGGGCAGCCGTCATATGCCCCTTGGGCGAGCTTCTCCTGAAGCTCCTGAACACGGTTTTCCCCGCAGATATCCACTCCGGCGGCGATGGCCTCACGCACACGGGAAGCATCGTTCATCTTCGTTGCCGCAACGAGCTTGATCTCCTTCGGGTCACGACCGCAGCGAATTGCCGCCGCCGCAATGTTTTCCTTAACAAGCTTCACATTTTCCGCAATGCTCATTTTTTATCACCTTATCCCACTAAAACTTTCATATTTTCAAAAATGCCGTCGCCCTTTACAAGGCAGAGACCGTTTTTATTGAAAATAACCTCGACCGGCGTGCGCTCGGGCTTGTCCGTCTTGAGGACATACACAAAACAGCCGCCCTCGTCCGAGTGCAGCGCCCTTTGCGGCACCCGCAGCCCCTCAAGCTCCGCCGTCGAGAGCGTCGCCCTGACAGTGCCTGCCTCCAGAACGGCGTCGAGCCCCGTTTTGCAGCGCACGGTCACGGTGTTATTGTCGATTTTTTCGATATACGCAGGATATTTGTCGAAAACCGTCAGATACAGCCGCTGACCGACACGGTATTGGCCTGCGTTTTTGAGCCTGGCAACAAACCGCCAGCCGCCGGAGACTATCCTGCCGACTGCGTTTTCGGGCGCATCAGCACCAAGCGTGCGGGTAAAGTAGCCTGCGCACGGTGCGGTCACGAGGTTTTCAAAGCTTGCGTCCCCGAGGGCGACAAGCTTGCCGCCGGAGACCCACTGCCCCTCCGAGACCGTGAAGTACACGGTCTCAAAGTCGGCTGTGATATACTCTGCATCGCACTGCACCCTGCCGACTGCCTCCACGCTGTCGTCGACCTCCATGCGGTAGACCGAAGCGGTCTCGGGCGAGCGCTCGACCTGCACGAACAGGCACACGAGATACGCCGCCGCACCGAGGAAAATGACCGCCGCAACGATGTGCAGGTAGTTACGCATCTTCCGCCGAATATTCCACGGGCTTTGGCGGGATTATCGTCGAAATTGCGTGCTTGTAGATAAGCTGCTGCTTGCCGTCGGAATCGAGTATCACGGTGAAGCCGTCAAAGGCACGGATGACCCCGTGTATCTGAAAGCCGTTCATCAGAAAAACCGTGAGGCTCGTCTTGTCCCTGCGTACCTGATTCAAAAATGCGTCCTGTAAATTTTGTGTCTTTTGCATTGCTGCCACTCCTATATATGTAATCTGCCGTGAGTTGATGGGAGCTGACCGCCAAAACCGATAGCGGGTCGGCTTCCGTCAACTTTGGGCAGAATTATCATATACCGCAGTGGTGCAAATAATCGGTCGAAAGCAGTCGGGCGCTTTCAATATCGGGCGTTTTGCCGTGGCGTATCCAGAAGATATCGCCGTTTCGCCGCAGCCATGTCAGCTGTCGCTTGGCGTAGCGGCGGCTTTCACGCTTGATCAGCCCGATAGCTTCATCCTTCGTTATCTCGCCCCTTAGATAAGCCGCCGGCTCTTTGTACCCTATTGCCTGCATGGCGGTGCACTCGTCGGAAAGCCCGTCGTTCAAAAGCTTCTCGACCTCGTCAAAAAGCCCCTCAAGCACCATGATATCGACACGCTTGTCGATGCGGTCGTACAGGTCTTGGCGGTCGAGGAAGTCAAGTGCGATCATTGCCGCATCGTATCTCGGCGGGCGGCTTCGTGTCTCCAGGTCGTGCTGCGTGATGGTCTTGCCCGTGAGCTTAAAAACCTCAATGGCCCGCACTATCCTGCGGCGGTCTGCCGGGTGCAGCTTTGCCGCCCTGTCGGGGTCAAAGCTGCGCAGGCGTTCGAGCATAGCCTCGCCGCCGAGCTCGTCATACTGCCGGTCGAGCTCGCATCTGAGGGCGTTGCCGCCCTCGTTGTCGGCAAAGTCACGGCCGGAGATGAGCGAATCGATGTATAAATTCGTGCCGCCTGCGATGATGGGGAGCTTGCCCCGGGCAAGGATGTCGTCCACGCAGCGGGTCGCTTCCCCGACATATCGTGCCGCCGAAAAGCTCTCGGCGGGGGCGGCGATGTCTATCATGTAATGCGGCACGCCCTCCGTTTCCTCGGGCGTTACCTTTGCCGTGCCGATGTCCATATATCGGTAGACCTGCATGGAGTCGGCCGAGACTATCTCACCGTCAAAATCATGCGCCAGCGCTACGGCAAGCTTCGTCTTGCCGGTCGCCGTAGGACCTGTTATAACTACAACTTTAGGGATCATATCAAACCTCCTGAACCGACGAAAGCCGAGCCTCTGCCGGTTATGGCGGGTCGCTTTCCGCTCATGCTGCGTTAAAGCCCTTGGAAATACGGAAGTATTCCCTTCAGTCTTCGCCTTGCCTGAGCGAAAATCGCCGCCGCCATAACTGCAAAGCACCAGAAAGGCGGCAGAGTTCGCCTTCCGTCGGCTCAGTCGGTCGGCGGTGATAATGTCGGTATATTCAGCGTTTATACTATACGACTGAAAAATTTGTCGAGCTCGTTTTTCGTTAGGCGCACGGAGACCGGGCGGCCGTGCGGGCAGTATCTGACCTCGCCTGCGATAACGGCGTCGGCAATGCGCTCAAGCTCACGGATATCGTGCCGGCGTCCGGCCTTTATCGCCGCCTTGCAGGCAACCGTGTGCAGAAGCTCGTCACGAGCCGAGTCTGCGCTCACGATATCGCCCCGCCGGAGCTTTTCGCATATCTCCTCAACGGCGGCCCTGGCTTCCGTGACCTCCATGTCGTCAGGCAGGGCACGGATGGCGTAAGCGCCGGCGCCGTAGGGCTCTATCTCAAAGCCGAGATCCGATAAAAGCGCCTCGTTTTGCTCCAAAAGCTCGCCGTCCTCGCCTGTGGGCTTTATGATAACAGGGGTCAGAAGCGTCTGCGACATTATCTGCCGACCCTGCGCCTTGAGCCTGTCAAAGATCATGCGCTCGTGCGCTGCGTGCTTGTCGATGAGCAGCAGCTCGTCCCCGATTTCGACAAGAATGTATGTGTTCAGACATTCCCCGATAACACGGTGATCTAAAGCAGTGATTTTTTCAACACTTTCAACCGCTTTTTCAACATTTTCAGTTGAAAATTCCGTGCTTTGCGCTGTAAACCCCGTTGTTGTTAACGGCTCGTTCACACTCGGGCGTGCCGTGGGGCGCGGTGCGGCATAGCTCGGCTCACGGCGGGGCGTCGATGCCGCCGGACGGGTGTACTCCGTGCGGTATTCTCTGGCGGGCATGGAGCGGAAAAAATCCGTTCGGGGGGTCGATACCATCCGCTGCGTGCTCTCGGAGATCTTCAGCTCAAGCGGCCGGGTCTCCGCTTCAAGTGCGGCCTTGACCGTCTGATAAACGGCGTCGAAAACCTTCTTCTCGTCGGAAAACCTGACCTCGGTCTTTGCCGGATGCACATTGACATCGACGGCGCTGGTCTTGAGCGTGATAAACAGCGTGCACGCCGGGTATCTGCCGGTGAGCAGCGTGTTTCTGTACGCCTGCTCGACCGCCGACTGCAACAGCGCAGACTTTATGAATCTGCCGTTGCAGTAAAAATACTGCATACTGCGGTTGCCTCGGCTCAGTGCGGGCGAGGACACGAAGCCTGTGACCTCAACGCCGTCGCCGGACCCCGTGCACGGGAGCATGGAGCCTGCGATATCACGACCCAGAAGCGAGTATACGGCGGAGTCCGCTCTGCCGTCGCCGGGGGTGAAGAAAACCTCCTCGCCGTCTTTTATGCATTTTACCGACACCTCGGGTCTGCCGAGGGCGCAGCGCAATGCCGCTGCGGTGCAGGCGGTCGCTTCACTGCGGTCGGATTTCAAAAACTTCAGGCGAGCGGGCGTGTTGTAGAAAAGATCACGCACGGTGATGCTCGTGCCCTCCGGGCAGCCGCAGGGGCTCATGTCGATTATATCGCCTGCCTGCACGGTGACTCTGATGCCCTCGGCAGCGCCCTTTTCACGGGTCGTGAGCTCGATGCGTGAAACGGCGGAGATAGCCGCCAGAGCCTCGCCTCGAAAGCCCATCGTGCCGATGGCCTCAAGTCCCTTTTCGTCGTGCAGCTTGCTTGTCGCATGGCGCATGAACGCAATGCCCGCATCCTCCGGCGACATGCCGCAGCCGTCGTCGGTTATGCGGATATAGGTCGCACCGCCGCTTTTGAATTCTATCGTCACCTTTTTTGCGCCTGCGTCAAGGGAGTTTTCCGCAAGCTCCTTTATCACGGAGGCGGGCCGCTCCACGACCTCGCCCGCCGCTATCATATCCGCAAGAAGCGGAGAAAGAATATTTATCTTTGTCATACCAAGTCCTCCGTATTGTGTCATTATACATTATTTTAGTTGAAAGTTCCACACCTTTTGTGTTACTATAAGGTGTATTTTTATCCCCGTAAAGGAATCCGACAAAATGGCATACGAGAGAAAAGAGATAAGCATTGAAAATATCCGTGCGCAGGAGGCTGTCTGCGCACGCATCCGTGAGATACTCACCGACGGCGGCGGACAGCCGCTTGCGATGGTAGACACCTACGGCTGCCAGCAAAACGAGGCAGACTCCGAGAAGCTCAGGGGCTATCTTGCCGAGATGGGCTGCGCCTTCACGCAGGACGAGTTTTCGGCGGATATCATCGTCGTTAACACCTGCGCCGTGCGTGAGCACGCCGAAATGCGTGTGCTCGGCAATGTCGGGCAGCTGAATCACAGCAAAAAGGCAAAGCCCGGGCAGATAGTCGCCGTGTGCGGCTGCATGGTGCAGCAGGAGCATATGGCCGAGAAGATAAAGCGCTCCTACCCCGTTGTCGATCTCGTTTTCGGGCCGCACGACCTGTGGCACTTCCCGGAGCTTCTGCTCAGGGTCATGACGGGCAAAAAGCGTGTGTTCGCCACAGAGCGCTGCGACGGCTATGTCACCGAGGGCATGCCCTTGAAGCGTGACGGCAAGGTCAAGGCGTGGCTGTCCGTTATGTACGGCTGCAACAACTTCTGCACCTACTGCATCGTGCCGTATGTGCGCGGGCGTGAGCGTAGCCGCAGACCCGAGAATATTGTCGCCGAGGCACGGCAGCTGGTTGCCGAGGGCTACAAGGACATTACGCTGCTCGGCCAGAATGTCAACTCCTACGGCAAGGATCTCGACTGCAATGTTGATTTTGCGGACCTTATCGCCATGATAAACGAGATCCCCGGCGAATTTCTCATAAGATTCATGACGAGCCACCCCAAGGACGCCACCGAAAAGCTGTTTAAGACCATGGCCGAGTGCGAAAAGTGCGCCCACCAGCTGCACCTGCCCGTGCAGGCGGGCAACGACCGTGTGCTTGAGGCGATGAACCGCCGCTACACGGCAGAAAAGTACCTCAGGCAGGTCGAGCTTGCACGAAGCTACATGCCCGACCTCGTTCTCACGACCGATATAATCGTGGGCTTTCCCGGCGAGACGGACGAGGAGTTCGAGGATACCGTCAGGCTGTGCGAAAAGGTGCGCTACGATGCGATGTTTACCTTTATCTACTCAAAGCGTGTCGGCACGCCTGCCGCCAAAATGCCCGATGCGGCCACGAGGGAGCAAAAGCAGGTGCGCTTTGATAAGCTTCTGGAGACGGCAAACCGCATTTCCGCCGAAAAGCACGCCGGGTATATCGGCAAAACGATGCGTGTTCTCGTTGACGGCGTGACGGGAAAAACAGAGTATAATCTTTCCTCCCGCACCAACGGCGGCAGGCTCGTGCATCTGAAGGGCGATGAAGCCCTCATCGGCAAATTCATCGATGTCAGGATAACCTCCGGCAACACATGGGCGCTTTACGGCGAGATAGAGTAATTCGGGAGACAGAGAAATGGATAACAAAAAGCTTAAAAGATATCAGGTGACGCAGTCGCTGCGCTTCGGCTCGGGCTTTATAAAGGCGATGTTCGTTTTCGCCGTGGTCATGGAGCTTGCGGCGATAATAACGCTCATTATAAGCCTCATAAACGGCAACAAAACGCTCATCGGAGCGAGCATAATCGTCGGCATCGTCATGTTCATCTGGATGTTCGGCATAAGGCTCATTTCCGACAACACCTTCGGCTACGCAAATATATCGTTCTACGAGGGCGGCATCATCTTCCGTGTGTCCAACGCCCCCGATGCAAAGCACTATACCCTCAGATGGTCCGACTGCGTGGAGTGCGGCATCGAAAAGACCCGCCTTGCCTACTGGGTCTATGCCGCCGACCATAAGCTCACCCCCGCCGAGCGCAAGGAGTTTCCCGAGCATGTAAAAGAAGGCGTGTTCTACTTCAACTACGCATACAACACATGGGAGGAGTTCATGACCTACCTGCCCGAGCGCTTCCATGCATACATGAACGCCGAAAAGGCGGCTAAAAAAGCAAGATAAGATAAGGAGGTGTGCGCCATGGCTGAGCTCACACCGATGAAAAGACAGTACAATGAAATCAAAGAGCAGTACAAGGACTGCCTGCTGTTTTTCCGCCTCGGCGACTTTTACGAAATGTTCGACGAGGACGCCAAGATCGCATCAAAGGAGCTTGACCTTGCGCTGACGACCCGTGACCGCTCCGTGTCCGACCCCACGCTGCGCACACCCATGTGCGGCGTGCCGTACCACAGCTCGCAGGCGTATATCGGAAAGCTCATCGCAAAGGGCTATAAGGTCGCCATCTGCGAGCAGATAGAGGACCCCGCAACCGCAAAGGGGCTCGTTAAGCGCGGCGTTATCCGCATCGTCACCCCCGGCACCGTCACCGATGCCGCCATGCTCGAGGAGGGCAAGAGCAACTACCTGTGCTCGGTGTATTACGAGCCCGAGGAGGGTAAGGGCGGCGTTGCCTTCTGCGATATCTCCACGGGCGAATTTTGCGTTGCAAGCTATGAGACCGATGCGGTAAACCATATCCTCAACGAGCTTGGCAGGTTTGAGCCGAGAGAGGTCATCATGAACAAGGCCGCCGCCGAGACAAAGCGCATCCCCGAGTTTGCGGCAAAAAGGCTTCACAGCATGCTCGAAATGGGCGGCAAGGACTACGAGTTCCGTGACTGCTCGCTTAGGATACGCAAGCAGTTTGATGTGCAGAAGCTCACCGAGATAAACATGGAGGGCAGACCCCTTGCCGTGTGCGCCGCCGGTGCGCTGATGAAATATCTTGACGAAACGCAGAAGCTCGACATGGGACATATCCGCTCCATCGAGTTTCTCTCCGAGGAAAAATTCATGGAGCTCGACTGGGCGACAAGGCGCTCGCTGGAGCTTACCGAGGCGCAGCGCACGGGAGAAAAGCGAGGCTCGCTTTTGTGGGTGCTCGACAAGACCCGCACGCCCATGGGCGGCAGAATGCTGCGCTCGTGGATAGAGCGGCCGCTGCGGTCTCCGGTCGCAATAAAAAAACGCCTTTCCGCCGTTGACGAGCTTGTGAAGGACAATGTCACCCGAGGCGAGCTCATCGAGGCCATGCGGGGCATCGGCGATATGCAAAGGCTCATCGGCCGTGTTGTCTACGGCACGGCAAACGGCAAGGATCTTGTTGCGCTGGCGGAGTGCGCCCGTGCGCTTCCAAAGCTGTGCAAGCTGCTGGAGGGCTTCAAAAGCTCCGCTCTGCGTCAGATCGCCGGCATGAACCAGCTTGAGAAGATAGTCATGCGTGTCGACTGGGCCATCTGCGACGATCCCCCGTTCTCGATCAGAGAGGGCGGCATCCTGCGCAAGGGCTATTCCCGTGAGGTTGACAGGCTTCGTGAGCTGCGGGATAACGGCGCTCAGGCGGTTGCCGAGCTCGAGGCCCGGGAGCGGGAGCGCACCGGCATCAAGAAGCTGAAGATAGGCTACAACAAGGTGTTCGGCTATTACATCGATGTGCCCAAATCCGCAGGCGAGGTCACTCTGCCCGAGGATTATATAAGAAAGCAGACCCTTGTTTCCAACGAGCGCTACTTCACGCAGGAGCTCAAGGAGCTTGAGAACTCCCTGCTCAACGCCACCGACCGCATTAAGCAGCTTGAGTATGAAATTTTCATGGAGGTCTGCGGTAAGATAGCGGCCTTTGTCGGCGAGGTGCAGGACAGCGCCGATGCCGTGGCGCAGCTTGATGTGCTGTGCTCGTTTGCCGAGGTCGCCGTGAGAAATGATTACTGCATGCCCGAGGTCGATAACTCCGGCGAGCTTATCATCACCGAGGGCAGACACCCCGTTGTCGAGCAGTCGGTCAGCGATATCATGTTCGTCCCGAACGACACGCATTTAAACGGTGACACCAACCGTGTCGCCATCGTAACCGGCCCCAATATGGCCGGTAAATCGACCTACATGCGGCAGACGGCACTCATCGTGCTCATGGCGCAGATAGGCTCGTTCGTTCCGGCAAAAAGCGCCGTCATCGGCGTTGTCGACCGTGTTTTCACGAGAATCGGCGCATCGGACGATCTTGCCTCCGGTCAATCGACCTTCATGCTTGAAATGAGCGAGGTCGCAAACATCCTGCGCTATGCAACGAGCTCAAGCCTGCTCATCTTGGACGAGATAGGCCGCGGCACCTCCACATATGACGGCATGGCGATAGCAAGAGCCGTGCTCGAATACTGCGCCGACAAGCGCAAGCTCGGCGCAAAGACGATGTTTGCAACGCACTATCACGAGCTTTCGGCACTTGAGGGCGCAATAGAGGGCGTGCATAACTATTCCATCAGCGCCAAAAAGCAGGGCGGCACGCTCGTGTTCCTGCGCAAGATAGTCCCCGGCTCCGCCGACGACAGCTACGGCATCGAGGTCGCAAAGCTTGCCGGTGTGCCGGACAATGTCATCGCCAAGGCAAAGACCTATCTTAATGAGCTCGAATCGGGCAAGAGTGAGCTTGCCGTCGAGAAAAAGGTCGAGACCGACCAGATCAGCCTTGCCGATGTCGGCAGCGATGAGGTCGCAAAGCGATTGCGTGCGTTGGATATAAACTCCGTCACGCCGCTCGAGGCGCTCAACATTCTGAGCGAGCTTCAGCAGAAGGCGAGGGGATAGCGTGTATATGTATATGAAAAAAAGCGAGTTCTGGGGCGCAATGATAATGTTTGCGCTGCATGTGCTGCTGTTTCCTACGCTGTTAGGCATCCTTGTCGCCGTCAGACCGGGGCTTTTAGGCGAGTCGCAGATGAATCTCGTCTATTACTGCACGAGTGCGGTCCTGACCTTTGTGCTTTTGGGAAAATTCCTGCGGCGCAATTTCGATTCGCTGCTGGATAACCTCTGGGGAAGCCTTGTGGCATTTGTCGTCGGCTGGGGTATTTATTTCGTGCTGGCGCTCGCCTTCGGCCTGCTGATAAAGGCGCTCGGCATCGGCGAGGATAACCCCAACAATTCCGCTATCGAGGAAATGCTTGAGCAGGACAGGGGCATAATCATAGCAATGACCGTGTTCCTTGCGCCCATCGTCGAGGAGTGCATCTTCCGGGGCGGACTGTTCTGCGGCCTTTACCGCAAAAACCGATACCTTGCCTATGTCGTGAGCATCGTGCTGTTTTCTGTCTACCATGTCTGGCAGTACGCCCTTGCGGCGCAGGATATAAGCTACCTGCTCTACGCCATTTCCTACATCCCCGCTTCGTTCGCCCTGTGCTGGGCATATGAAAGATCCGGCAGCATCTGGACGAGCATCTTCTTCCATATGAGCTTTAATGCTTATGCACTGACCGTGACAATGTGATGCGGACGCACCGAAAGTTCGCTTTGCGTTGCGATTCGGGCTGCCGCAATTACGAATAGATAAGGTTTTCGTTCGCTATTGAAAGAATAGATAAGGTTTTCGTTCGCTATTGAAAAGCTGATAAAAATTTCTTTTTACTTAGGAGACAGTATGAACAAAAACACAAAGAAGATAGTTATAGTCGCAATGCTGGTTGCGTTCAATGTCATTTTTTCGAGGCTGCTGGCGTTTAATGTGCTCATCGCAAAGGTCGGGCTCGGCTTTGCCGCCACCGCCGTGTGCGCCATGCTCTACGGGCCGGTGTGGGCCGGTGTGTGCGCTGCGCTGGCCGACTTAGTGGGCGCACTGCTGTTCCCCACGGGGGCGTATTTCCCGGGCTTCACCGTAACCGCCGCCATGACGGGCGTTATCTACGGCCTGTTCCTTTATAAGTCCCGCCCGAACCTCAAGCGCTGCTTTTTAGCTTCGCTGACAAACAGTCTCGCCGTGACGCTGGCTGCCAACAGCCTCATGATACATTTTGTCTTCGGCCCGGAGCTTATGCCGCTCATCGCTGCACGCAGCGCCGAGACTCTCATCATGCTGGCCTTGCAGACCGTCGTCATGACCGCCATTGCCTCGTCCGACACGCTTTATAACAAAATTATCGCCTTCGGACGGTGAAATTTGCAAAAAACCCTTGACAAACAAGGCAAAACTTGATATTCTGTTCGAGCGCTCCAAAGACAGCAGGTCGCTTTCAGTGTAATTCCTGCCGAGGATGGCATCAATATCATTGATTGCTTACTGCCTCTGCGTCTTAGGATGCAGGGGTTTTTCTTATGAGCGTGAACATTAGTGTGGAGGTGAAAAACACACATGCCGAACGCAAAAGTTCTCAGCGAAAAGCAGGCGATCGTAGAGGCTCTCGCCGAGCGTATCAGCAACGCAAGCGCAGGTATCATCGTTGACTACCAGGGTATTACCGTGGCAGAGGATACCGCACTTCGTACCGAGATGCGCAAGGACGAGGTCGAATACACCGTCGTCAAGAACACCCTTACCAGAATTGCTCTCGATAAGCTCGGAATGAACGAGCTGGACCATGTCCTCAACGGAAGCACTTCTCTGGCAACCAGCAGCAATGACCCCATCGCTCCCTTCCGCATCATCAGCGATTACTCCAAGAAGCTTGGTGAAAAGTTCAACATCAAGGCAGCCTTCATGGAGGGCAAGATCCTGAATGAGCAGGAGATCGCAGAGCTTTCGACCCTCACCAGCAAGAACGATCTGTACTCCAAGCTGGCAGGCTCCCTGAATGCGATCATGGGCGGCCTTGCAGTAGCACTTGCAGAGGTCATCGAGAAAAACGGCGGCGCAGCCGCACCCGCAGAAGCAGCAGAATGATCGCTGCACACAATTGATTTTTATTGGAGGAAATTTAAAATGAGCGAAAAAATCACCGCTATGATCGAAGAGATCAAGGCTCTCTCCGTTCTCGAGCTTAAGGAGCTCGTTGACGGTATTTGCGAAACCTTCGGCGTTTCCGCAGTAGCAGCAGCAGCAGCCCCCGCAGCAGGCGCAGCAGAGGCAGCAGCAGAGAAGACCGAGTTTGATGTTGTCATGACCGAGTTCGGTGCAGAGAAGATCAAGGTCATCAAGGAAGTCCGCGGCATCACCGGCCTGGGCCTTGCAGAGGCAAAGGCAATGGTCGAGGCAGTTCCTGCAAAGATCAAGGAAGGCATCTCCAAGGAAGACGCAGAGGCTCTCAAGGCTCAGCTCGAGGCTGTCGGCGCAAAGGTCGAGATCAAGTAATTTTAATTACGAACATAAAAACTCCGAACCATATGAAGTGAACCCCAAAAGTTAGACAAAATATTTATTAAGC
>ULXF01053857.1_pt1 | contig 30065 bp, 33 predicted proteins | sample 1961041 | NCBI WGS metagenome assembly ULXF01 (sample SAMEA4835832, study PRJEB28245) | human gut metagenome | biome: gut microbiome; material: fecal sample | place: Denmark | collected 2008
AATATTCTGGGCGGGCCGTGCGCCAATTCGCTGCTGAACGTCGTGGTGCGCGAGAAAAACGGACTGTCGTACAACATCGAAGCCAGCTACACGCCCTACAGCGACACGGGGATCGTGGCCATCTACTTCAGTTCGGAAAACGGCAACACGGCGCAGTGCATCGACCTGATCGAAGGGGAGCTGCGCAAACTGCGCACCACGCCGCTGACGGGCCGCCAACTGTCGATGGCCAAGAAACAGTTCATCGCCCAGCTCGCCATTTCGAGCGAGAGCAACGAGGGCTACATGCTCGGCGCCGGAAAAAGTTTCCTGACGCACGACGACGTGGACACGATGGAACAGGTCTACGCCAAGGTGCGTTCGCTGACCGCCGTGCAGCTGACCGAAGTCGCCGAAGAGGTATTCTCCGGCATGTCGAGACTGATTTATAAATAAGGTTATGGAAAAAGAGATCGTATTCGTCCTGCTCGACGAATTTGCAGACTGGGAGGCGGCGTTCCTCGCCCCGGCCCTTTGTTCGGGCGTCATGCCGGGCCGTCCGGGTTCGTACGCCGCAAAATACATGTCTCCCGACGGAGAGTCCGTCCGGTCGATCGGCGGATTGCGCGTAACGCCCGATTACGACGCTTCGACGCTACCGGAAAGTTGCGCCGGGCTGATTCTGGTCGGCGGCATGCAGTGGGAGTCGGCCGCCGCCCGGCGGATCGCGCCGCTCGCAGGCGAAGCGCTGAAGCGCGGGATTCTCGTCGGCGCCATCTGCAACGCAGTTTCGTTCATGGCCGCGAACGGCCTGCTGAACAGCGTACGGCATACGGGCAACACGGTCGAAATGCTGAAACAGTGGGGCGGGGCGAACTACACGGGCGAAGCGCTCTACGAGGAGCGGCAGGCCGTGCGCGACGGCAACGTCGTGACGGCAAACGGCACGGGATATCTCGAATTCACCCGCGAATGCCTGCTCGCGCTCAAGGCCGACACGCCCGACCGGATCGAGGCATCGTACAAGTTCAACAAATACGGATTCTGCAGGCAGTAATGGACGCGCTCGAACAATATATCCGCGACCACACCTCGCCCGAAGAGGAGTTGCTGCACGAACTGGACCGCGAGACCAACCTGCGGGTCATACAGCCCCGCATGCTGTCGGGCCATATTCAGGGCCGCCTGCTGGAAATGCTCGTGCGGATGCTACGCCCGCGGCGGGTGCTCGAAATCGGGACTTTCACGGGTTACTCGGCCCTCTGCATGGCCGCAGGGCTGGAAGGGGAGGCCGAACTGCATACCGTCGAGGTTGAAGACGAACTGGAAGAGCTGGCGCAATCGTTCTTCGACCGCAGCGCGCACGGCTCCCGCATCCGGCTCCACATCGGTTCGGCGCTGGATATAGCTCCCGGACTGGGCGGTGTGTTCGACCTCGTATTCATCGACGGCGACAAGCGCGAATACCCGGACTACTACCGGATGCTGATGGGCGACGACGGCGGCTGTCCGCTGGTGCGCAGCGACTCGGTGCTGATCGCCGACAACATCCTCTGGTCGGGAAAAGTCGTGCAGCCGATCGCCCACAACGACCGCCACACGCAGGCGGTGGTGGAGTTCAACCGCATGGTCCGGGAAGATCCGCGCGTCGAGAACGTGATCGTACCGCTGCGGGACGGCCTGAACCTGATTCGGATAAAATAAGCCGGAAACAACCGATTAGGATATTGTAAAATGACTTTTTCCTGCTTTCCCCGACACGGAGAAAGCGGGATTTTTTCGTACCTTTCGGAAAAATCAACGGACAAATGGAACTAAGCGAATTACAGCGACGGGTCGATGCGTGGATCAAAGAGTACGGAGTGCGCTATTTCAGCGAACTGACCAACATGGCCGTGCTCACCGAAGAAGTAGGGGAGCTGGCCCGCATCATGGCCCGCAAATACGGCGACCAGTCGTTCAAGGAGGGTGAGAAATGCAATCTCGCGGACGAGATGGCCGACGTATTATGGGTGCTGACGTGTCTGGCCAACCAGACGGGCGTGGACCTCACGGCGGCCATGGAAGCCAACTTCGCCAAAAAAACCTCGCGCGACAAAGAGCGGCACCGCAGCAATCCGAAACTCTGACGGAGCGCATTCTCACACAAGCGGAGCGGCGACTCGGATTAAACTTCCCGACAGGCCCGCTCCGCTATTGCCGTGGAACGTGCCCGGCACGGTACAGCGCGTTTGGTGCGAGCTTTCGCGCGGGGGCCAGCAACTCTTCGTCGTCGGCAATCCTTCGGGCCGAAATCACTCCACGATGTCGATGCAGATCGCACCGTATTTCCCCCGCACGCCATAGGTCTGCACGGCTTCGACGGGAAGCATGTAGAAATAGTGCATCGGCACGTCCGCCGACACCGAGAAGGCATCGGCCCGGCACATCTTCAGCCACGATTCGATCGAGGAAAAAGCACCGTTGAAAACCACGAGCGGCACCCGGTCGGGATAGATGTCCCCGATAACGACGCCCCGGCCAGCGCCGTAGCGCGCCATCGTCGCAGAGTCGGTGTATATTTCGAGCGTGCGCAGGATCAGCCCGTCGATAAACTGGAAGCTACTGCCCGGAACCCGCTCCCCGTCGAGCAGATAAACGGCGTCGGGCGGCAACGTACGCCAAAGTTCCTTGGGAACCTTGAATAGGGAGAGCTCGCCTCCGGCCCTGCGCACCGAATCGTATTCGTCGCGCAGCGTGTAGGCGGCGATATGCTTTGGGGCGCTGCGCCACTTGTGTCCGGGTTCGTCGTATACGACGTCGGCCCACGTATATCCCGCAACGTTGCCCAGCAGGTGCGGACGCACGCCTTTTTTCCGGTTGCGCTCGGTAAAGAATTTCAGCAAACGCACTTTCTCGCGCCGGGTAGTGTCCGACAACCGCATCCGGCGGTTTTTAGCCTTCACCTTACGCACGTTCCACAATGTCACCGCATCGTATGCCGCAGCTTCGGTCGTACGCCGCCGGTTGAGTTTATAGGCGAACGGACGCGCGGCGGCCAAGGAATCGGCCGCAAAAGCGGGGGAGGGCAGATCGGCGATCGCTTCCTGCCGCGCCTCGTCGAAGCGCAGCTGCGCTTCGGGCCTGCGGGGTTCCTGCGCCGCCGCACTCCCCATATATATACATGCCGCAACCAAAGCCGCCGTACGGATAAACATATTTTTCATTTCAAAAGCTACTAAAATTTTAGTAAAAGTAATACTAAATTTTTAGAAGTGCAAATTCCAACCGGGGTAATATGACAAAAAGCGCCCCGGCCTGAGGACCGGGGCGCTTTTGTCGGACTGGGCAGCCGCGGCTACTCCAGTTTGAGGTCTTTCTTGATGGCTTCGATCTTGGCGTCGAGTTCCGCCTGCACCCGCTCGAAATCGGCGACCGATTCGAGCGGAGCCTTTACTCCGAAGTAGAACTTAATCTTGGGCTCCGTTCCCGAAGGACGCACCGAGACGATCGAACCGTCCTCGGTGAACCACTGAAGCACATTGCTCTTATCCTGCTCGATAGGGCTCTTCGCACCGCTCTTCACGTCGGTCGTTTCGAGCGACAGGAAGTCGTTGATCTTCACCACGGGCGATCCCACGATGGTCTTGGGCGGGTTTTCCCGGAATTCGACCATCATCTTCTGAATCAGCTCGGCGCCCTCCTTGCCCTTGCGTACGACCGACACGAGGCCCTCGCGGAAGAAGCCGTACTTCACATAAAGCTCCTGCAGCCACTCGTAGAGCGTCAGGCCCATCGTATCCATGGCCCAAGCCGCCGCCTCGGCCGCCAGCGAGCAGGCCGACACGGCGTCCTTGTCGCGTACGTAATCGCCGGCCAGATAGCCGAAGCTCTCCTCGCCGCCGCCGATGTATTTGGCCTTGCCCTCGTTCTCGCGGATAATCTTGGCGATATACTTGAAGCCCGTCAGGCAGTCGTAACACTTCACTTTGAAGTAGTCGGCCACGGCGTTCGCCATCTGCGAGGTCACGATGGTCTTCACGACATACTGGTTGCCGTCCAGCTTGCCGCGCTCGGCCCAGCGAGTCAGCTGGTAGCTCAGCAGCAGCACGAGGGTCTGATTACCGTTCAGCAGCACGTATTCGCCCTTCTTGTTGCGCAGCGCAACGCCGATGCGGTCCGAATCGGGGTCCGTGGCCAGCACCAGATCGGCGCCCTCCTTGGCCGCAAGGTCGATGGCCATCGACATGGTCTTGCGCTCTTCGGGATTCGGCGACTCGACGGTGGGGAAGTTGCCGTCGATAACGGCCTGCTCCGGCACGAGCTTCACGTTCGTGAAGCCGAACTTCTTGAGCGACTCCGGCACCAGACGCACGCCCGAACCGTGCAGCGGGGTGTAGATGATCTTCATATCGTGGTGCTTTTTGACGCTTTCGGGCGACAGCGACAGCTCATGCACCTTATTTAAATAGATTTCGTCGAACTTCTCGTCGAGGATCGTGATGTTCTGCGGGTTCTTGCCCAGCTGGATCATGTTCACGTCGGTAATCTTGGCGACCTCGGCGATGATGTTCTTGTCGTGCGGCTCGGTCACCTGCGCGCCGTCGGTCCAATAAGCCTTGTAGCCGTTGTACTCCTTGGGGTTGTGCGAAGCGGTAACGACCACGCCCGAATGGCATTTCAGCTCGCGGATGGCGAAGCTCAGTTCGGGCGTCGGACGCAGTGCGTCGAACAGAAAAACGGTGAATCCGTTCGAGGCGAAAATGTCGGCGACGCGCTCGGCGAACATACGCGAATTATTGCGGCTGTCATGGCCCACGGCGACCCGGATCTGCTCGCCCGCGAAGTTCTTGCGCAGGTAGTTGGCAAGCCCTTGTGTGGCAGCGCCTACCGTGTAGACGTTCATGCGGTTGGAACCCACGCCCATGATGCCGCGCAGGCCGCCTGTACCGAATTCGAGGTCTTTGTAAAAGCTCTCGACAAGTTCTTTCATATCGTTGTCCATCAGGTATTTAACCTGCTTCTTGGTAGCTTCGTCATAGTGGCCGTCAAGCCATGCCTGCGCCTTTTTCAGCACCGATTGTTCTAATTCGTTAGCCATAAGATTATTAGTTTTACTTATAATTTAAATGTATATTAATTTAAAAAATTTATATGCAAATATACAAATTATATTTCTATTATTCAATATCAGGGAGTTAAAATTGAGTGTCCGGAAACCGTTGTTTTTCTATATATAAAAAAAGTGAAATTGCAACATAAATTCGGAAATCTTTTTGCAAAATTATTCACAACTTTGTCACATCAAAAACAGTGCAACCCTTATCATGTTAAACAACGCGCAAACATATAGCGATATGTGGCAGAACTGCCTTGACCGAATCAAGGCCCAGACCTCCGAAGAGGAGTTCGTGAAATGGTTCCAGCCGATCGTACCGCTCGAATTCGACGGCACGAACCTTCGCCTGCGCGTTCCCAACGAGAGCTACGTCCACCAGATCGAGAAGAACTACATTCCGTTCCTGCGCCCGATCATCTCGCAGCTCTACGGCCAGCAGACCCGGTTGCACTACGCCGTGCCCCGTTCGGCCGCTCAGGCCGTACCCGTCACCGCCGACGCCGACACCACGGCCATCTCGCGTTTCAACACGCAGACCAATACCGCAAATATAAAGAATCCCTTCGTAATTCCGGGACTCAAGAAGATAATTATCGACCCGCAGCTCAATCCGGGCCTGACGTTCGCGACCTTTATCGAAGGCGAATGCAACCGGCTGGCGCGCTCGGCGGGCATGTCCGTGGCCGTGAATCCGGGCAACAACCCCTTCAACCCCTTATATATATACGGGAACTCAGGATTGGGCAAAACCCACATCGTGCAGGCCATCGGCCACGAGGTGCGGCAGCGCCATCCCGAACTGCAGGTGCTGTACGTCTCGATGAACAAGTTTCAGGCGCAGTTCCAGACGGCCTACAAGAACGGCGAAATCCCCGATTTCATCCACTTCTACCAGATGATCGACGTGCTGATCATCGACGACATTCAGGAGCTGACGGGCAAGACGGGTACGCAGAACGCGTTCTTCAACATCTTCAACCATCTCCAGCTGGCGGGCAAGCAGCTGATCCTCACTTCGGACAAGCCGCCCGTGGAGCTGAAGGACATCGAACAGCGGCTGCTGACGCGTTTCAAATGGGGACTCTCGGCCCAGCTCAATACGCCGGACCACGAAACGAAGCTCAAAATCATCCGCGTAAAGGCCCAGAAACTCGGCGCCCAGATTTCGGACGACGTGGTGGCCTATCTGGCCGACAACATCTCGGCCAACGTGCGCGAAATCGAAGGCGCGCTCTCGTCGCTGGTCGCCAACGCCTCGTTCCTCGGCCGCAAGATCACCACGTCGCTGGCAAAGGAGATACTGAAGGTATACGTGCAGCTCTACCAGAAGGAGATCACCATCGACCACATCATCAAGGTCGTATGCGAGTACCTGAACCTCGATTTCGAACGCTTCAACTCGACGGAGCGCACGCGTGAGATCGCGCAGGCGCGGCAGATCGCCATGTACCTCTCCAAGCAGCACACCAAAGCACCGCTCACGACCATCGGTTCGGCCATCGGAGGGCGCAACCACGCTACGGTGCTCCACTCGTGCAAAGCCGTGTCGAACCTCATCGAAACCGACAAGGCATTCCGCCGCCAAGTCGAAGAGATCGAAAAGAAAGTACTCGCACAATAGTGCAGCACATACCGTAACACCCAAACAGAGGGCCGTGACAGGATATGTCACGGCTTTTTTATATCTTTGCGGCATGAGAAAAGTCTATCACTTCAAAATGCTCCGGACGGCGGCCCTGATACTTATAGGCGCCCCTGCATTCGGAGCGGCCGGCTTGCTGCTCATCCGCCTGCATCCCGGCAACCTGCCCGTAAGGATCGTTGGCTATGCCGGCATACTCTTTTTCGGAGGCTGTTTCGCTGCCGGACTGCTCGTCCTCCGACGGTTGGCACGCAACAGCGAAGCGCTGACACTCACACCCGAAAAACTCACGGTCCGCCAACCGAACGGCAGAGAGTACGCGCTGAAATGGAACGAAATCCGATCCTTCCGTGAAGCAGACATCAACGGACAACCCTTTATCGCAGTCATCACCTCCGAACCGCAAAAGCCGGCCGTGCAGAGCCACAACAGGCTTCGCCTATGGCTGAGAAGGCTCGACGAACGGCTCACGGGTTCGGCGATCAACATTTCACCCTCCTCCATCCATTGCAGGCGGGACGAATTATACGCAACGCTTTGCGAATACCTCGAAAAATACGGACGATAACTCATCATGGACCAATCCAAACTCGAACGCCTGCTGCGGCTGATGAAACTGCTGACGGCAAACACCACATACGACATCGACCAACTGGCCGAGCGGCTGCAGATGTCGCGCCGGACGGTTTACCGCTACATCGACACCTTCCGCGAAGCGGGATTCGTCATCAAGAAGAGCGGCAACTGCATCCGTCTCGACAAGGAGTCGCCCCATTTCCGCGACATCTCGCAGCTAGTCCACTTCACCGAGGAGGAGGCGGTGATACTCAAAAGCGCCATCGAGAACATCGACGACACGAACATGCTCAAACAGAACCTCAAGCGCAAACTCTACTCGGTATACGACAATAAAACGCTGGCGGACACGGTCGTACGGGGCAAGAACTCTCCGAATATCCGCACGCTCATCGAGGCGATCGACGAGCATCGGCAGGTGATCCTGCACGGCTACCAGTCGGCGCACGGCGGCGAAGTCCGCGACCGCAGGGTAGAGCCGTTCGCCTTTACGACCAATTACGTGCAGGTGTGGTGCTACGATCCCGAAGCGCATGCCTGCAAGCTCTTCAAAACCTCGCGCATCGGCTCCGCCGAGCTGACCGCAGCCCCGTGGGAACACGAACCGGAGCACTGCGAAGGTTTCATCGACGCCTTCCGCATGCACGGCGGCGCACGCCGCCGCGTACGGTTGGAGCTGGGACTGCTGGCCTACAACCTGCTCTGCGAGGAGTACCCGCTGGCCGAACGCGACGTCCGGCCGCTGGGCAGGGGACGCTGGCTGCTGGACACCGAAGTGGCGGGATTCGCCGGGGTAGGCCGCTTCGTGGTAGGGCTGCTGGACGACATCCGCATCGTCAATTCGCCCGAACTTACCACATATATACACAATTATATCAGAGCGAATATTTCCTGAGCCGCGTTTTTTCGCTACATTTGCTCTTGCACGAATACTAAAATACCAACACCTATGAAAACAGGCAGTATATTGACGGGAGCATTGTGCATGGCACTTGCCGCAGGCTCCTGCTGCCGGCAGACGCCGGCGGCGGAAACGGCGGGGAAGCAGCTGACAACCGCGGAAACGATCGTATTCAAGGACTACGGAGCCGAGCCGACCGTGCTCGACATCGAAAGCTACACGCTTGCCAACGAGAATTTCCGCACCGTACTCTGGACGGGCGGCAACCTGCAGGTCACCGTCATGGCGATTCCCGTCGGCGGCGACGTCGGGCTGGAGCTGCACAACGGCATCGACCAATTCCTGCGCGTGGAGGAGGGTACGGCGCAGGTGATGATGGGCGACAGCGCGGACAAACTCGACTTCGTGAAAGAGGTCAAGGACGACTATGCGATCTTCGTCCCGGCCGGCAAATGGCACAACATCGTCAACAAGGGCGACAAAACACTGAAGATCTATTCGATCTACGCTCCCGCGGAGCATCCTCACGGCACGATACACAAGACCCAGCAGGAGTCCATGGAAGCCGAGCACGCGCATTGACCGGCGGAAAACAGAACGAAAAACGTGTGTTTTGAATAAAAAACGCACGTTTTTTATTTCGTGTCACAACCTGTCACACAAAGGCCGTTCCTTTGCAACGTGAACCTAAAAGAAAAACGATTATGGGAACAGCTTACAAAATCAGGTGCCGCCACTGCGGAGCGCAGTTCGAGCACTACATGCAGCCGGGTTACGGCGTCCTGCCGATGTGCGTGGGTTGCGGCGAATACGTCGAGACCGAAACGGCCATCCGGTGCCCGGCCTGCCTCAAGAAACTCAACACCACGCAGGAGGAGTTCAACGAGCAGATAGAGGTGACTTACATGTGGGATTAGCGCGCAAAAAGTCGGCGCGGAAATATGGAAAATCCGTGAAAAATTTCTATCTTTGGAAAAATAAACCCTTTTTTCGAAAACACATGACACAGCTTCAGGCGGGGGATATGGCCCCCGATTTCAAGTCCACGACCCAAGACGGTGAGACACTGACGCTTGCCGACCTGAAAGGACAGCGCACGATACTTTATTTCTACCCCAAGGACAATACGTCGGGCTGCACGCTCGAAGCGCAGAGCCTGCGCGACGGCAAGGCAGAACTGACGAGGAGGGGATTCCGGATCGTCGGCGTAAGCCCCGACAGCGAGAAGTCGCACCGGAATTTCTGCGCGAAGCACGACCTGAATTTCACGCTGCTGGCCGACACCGACCACAGCGTATGCGAAGCTTACGGCGTGTGGGCCGAAAAATCGATGTACGGCCGCAAGTACATGGGCGTACTGCGCACGACGTTCGTCATCGACGCCGAAGGACGCATCGAGCAGGTTTTCACGAAGGTAGACACCAAGAACCACTATCAGCAGATTCTGGACGCATACAAATAGGGCGATGAAGCGGTTGGGGAGCATATTACTCGTCGCAGGCTGTCTTTCCGGCACCTTGCAGCCGTATGCTCAGGAATATCCGGCCGGCCCCCTGTACGACACTCCGGACGAGTTGTCGTTCAAGGTCCACGCCGCCGCTCAGACACTGTTGTTCAAAGAATTGGAACCGCTCAGCCTCCAATGGCTGCGCGAAGAGGTAAACCCGCTCCTGCGCGCCCGGCGGAAGCTGCGGCAGGCAATGCAGACCCGCGCGGAGAAAGCCGCGGCCACCGCCGTGCCGATGGTTCCCAAACGCGACATGAGCAAGGAGGTCGGCCTGTGGCGGATGAGCGTCGGCAACACCTCGGCCGACAACTGGAGTCCGTATCCCGACCGTGCGCTGGACGCCCGGACCCTGCGGTTCCCGCTGCCGCGCGACTCGCGAGCCGACAAGCGGCCCGACAACCTAAAAGCCCTCGACAGAATGAGGCAGCAGAAAAGATAAACAAGAAGAAAAAATAACAGACAAAGACAATGGCAGAAAAAGTACAGGTAAATGCGGATAAGCTCAAAGTGCTCAACGCAGTGATGGAAAAAATAGAAAAAGACTTCGGCAAAGGGTCGATCATGCGTATGAACTCGCAGGAAGTCAGCGACGTACCGGTAATTCCGACGGGTTCGATCACGCTCGACATAGCCCTCGGAGTGGGCGGATATCCCAAAGGCCGCGTCGTGGAGATCTACGGTCCCGAATCGTCGGGTAAGACGACGCTGGCCATCCACGCCATCGCCGAAGCGCAGAAGGCGGGCGGCATCGCGGCGTTCATCGACGCGGAGCATGCTTTCGACAGTTTCTACGCCCAGAAATTGGGCGTGGACGTGGACAACCTGCTGATCTCGCAGCCCGACAACGGCGAGCAGGCATTGGAGATCGCCGACTCGCTGATCCGTTCGAGCGCCATCGACATCATCGTCATCGACTCGGTGGCGGCGCTGACCCCCAAGGCCGAGATCGAAGGCGAGATGGGCGACTCGAAGATGGGCCTGCAGGCCCGCCTGATGTCGCAGGCGCTGCGCAAGCTGACGTCGAGCATCTCCAAGACCAAGACGGTCTGCATCTTCATCAACCAGCTGCGCGACAAGATCGGCGTGGTCTACGGCAACCCCGAAACCACCACGGGCGGCAACGCCCTGAAGTTCTACGCCAGCGTGCGCATCGACATCCGCCGCATGTCGGTCATCAAGGACGGCGAGGAGCAGCTCGGAACCCGCACGAAGGTCAAAGTCGTGAAAAACAAGGTGGCGCCTCCGTTCAAACGCGCGGAATTCGACATCATGTTCGGCGAGGGCATTTCGAAAATCGGCGAGATCGTCGATCTGGGCGTCGATTACGGCGTTGTCAAGAAGGCCGGATCGTGGTTCTCGTACGGCGACCGCAAGATCGGTCAGGGCCGCGACGCCGTCAAGGAACTGCTCAAAAACGACGAGGAGCTCCGCAACGAGATCGAAGGCAAGGTGCGCGAAGCCATGAAGGCGCCCAAAGAAAAATAGGTATTTATGGATTATACTGCCGAGGATGAAGTAATAATCAAGGAAAAGTGGGACGACCTGCTCCTCTCGTGTACGAAGATCTGCAAGAACGACGAGGACTGGAACTTCATCAAAAGAGCATTTTTCCTTGCCAAGGAGGCACATCAGGGGGTAAGGCGCCGCTCCGGCGAGCCATACCTCCTGCATCCTATTGCAGTAGCCAAGATCGTCATCGAGGAGATCGGGCTGGGCGTGAAATCGGTCGTTGCGGCTCTGCTGCACGACGTGGTGGAGGATACGGAGTACTCCGTGGAGGACATGGAACGCATCTTCGGTCCCAAGATAGCCTCGATGGTGGACGGGCTGACCAAAATGTCGGGAGTCTTCAACGCCGACACCTCGGAGCAGGCCGAATATTTCCGCAAGGTGCTGCTGACCCTCTCGGACGACGTGCGGGTCATCCTCATCAAGATCGCCGACCGCCTGCACAACATGCGCACGCTGGGGGCGATGCCGATGAACAAGCAGATCAAGATTACGGGCGAAACCATCTACCTCTTCGCTCCGCTGGCCTACCGGCTGGGACTCTACTCGATCAAAAGCGAGCTGGAGGACCTCTGCATGAAGTACCGCTTCCCGCAGCAATACGCCGAAATCACGCAGAAACTCAACGAAACGGAGGCGTCGCGCCGGGAGTTCATCGACAAATTCAACGCCCCGATCATCGCCGCGCTCAACCGCGACAACATCAATTACGAGATTTCGGGCCGCGTGAAGAGCATCTACTCGATCTGGAGCAAGATGCAGCGCAAGCAGATTCCGTTCGAGGAGATTTACGACCTGTTCGCCATCCGCATCGTCTTCAAACCGCTGCCGTTCCCTTCGGAGAAAACGCAGTGCTGGCAGGTTTACTCGACGATCACCGACATTTACACCCCCAAACCGGACCGCCTGCGGGACTGGATTTCGATGCCCAAGGCCAACGGTTACGAGGCGTTGCATTCGACCGTGATGGGTCCCGACGGGGTGTGGGTCGAAGTGCAGATACGCACTCAGCGGATGGAGGATATCGCCGAAAGGGGATTCGCCGCCCACTGGAAATACAAACACGCCACGATTTCGCAGGACGAAGACGAGTTCGACAAATGGCTGAAGCAGATCCGCGCGGCGCTGAACAGCCCGACGGAAAACGCAGTTGACTTCTTGGATAACTTCAAGTTATCGCTGTATACCTCGGAAATAGTGGTGTTTACACCCAAAGGCGAGGCCCGGAAAATGCCGTTCGGCGCTACGGCGCTCGACTTCGCATACGACATCCACTCGAAGATCGGCAACAGCGCCATCAGCGCCAAGATCAACCACAAACTCGAACCGATCACCACGCAGATCAACAGCGGCGACCAGATCGAGATCATCACGGCCGACAATGCCCGCCCCAAGCCCGAATGGCTCGAAATAGCGACCACGGCCAAGGCCAAGCAGTCGATCAAAAGCTTCCTGAAGCGCGAACGCCAGAACAACATCGAGCGGGGTATGCAGATGCTCGACGAGAAGATGAAATCGCTGAATATCAAGCTCAGCGGCCGTGTCCTGCGCAAGATCGTCCCGATATACGAAAGCAACAACAAGGAGGAGCTGTACAGCAAAATCGGAGCCGGCATCATCGACCTGAAGGACCTCGACAAAGTCCTGAAAGTAAACTCCAAAAGCAAGATACTCAAGTTCTGGACCCTTTTCATCAACAAAAAGGAGGACGAGGAGGGCGACGACCCGGCGGCTATCAATGAAGCGGGCGAAACGGCGCCGAATGCAGCGCACCCAGCCAAAGAACAGCCGGAAACGCCCCAGTTCGAGATAGCGGAGTGCTGCAAACCGATTCCGGGAGACAAGGTCGTGGGTTACCGCGATCCGAAAACCGGCAACATCATCGTCCACAAAGCCACGTGCGACGAATTGAACCGTCTTGCGACCCAGTTCGGCCGGAATATCGTCAAGGAGGAGATCAAATGGTCGCAACACAAGGCGATGTCGTATCTGGTCACCATCGAACTGCGCGGCATCGACCGTATGGGAATTCTGCTGGATCTGGCGAAAGTCGTGAGCGCCGATTTCAGCATCAACATCCGCGAAGTCGGCATCCACAGCCACGACGGCATCTTCGAAGGCAGCATCAGTCTCTATGTCAAGGACGCCGAGGGCCTGCAGGACGTGATGACGAAACTGCGTAAGATAAAAGGGATCGAGAGTGTCAAACGAACTTTAAGCTGATATGGAAGACTATTCAACCGTAATATGGGTCGTGGCGATTTTTGCAGCCATGTTGTTCAACGCGACCTCGCAGGCTCGCAAAAAGGCGAAAAAACAGGCTCACGAGACCAAAAAGCACACTCAGCACGAAGCTTGGCCCTCGTGGGACACGCAATCTGCGGATGAAATGCGGCACCCGGACAGTCAGGAGACCGTATCCGGAGCGGAAACCGACCGACTGCGTTCCGCAATGCAGCAGCCCGCACCGACGCCCGGATTCGGTGAAGTCGCCCGCAAAACGGCCGATTTCAAAAGCTCCGGGCGGCACGCCGGACGCAAAAACGCTCCGGACGGACGGCATCCCCACGAAGAAATCCTGCACGAAGAACACGCAGCAGGGGACAAGCATACGACAGCGGAGGCTGTAGCGGAAATTACGGAGGATTTCGACCTGCGCAAGGCAGTTATCTACTCGGAGATACTCAAGCCCAAATTCAACGAAGAATAAGGCTTTGAAGAGCAGCCTGCCGAAAGACGGCGATTTCCGCACAGTGACAGCAGGCAGATAGCGGAGGCTCCGAACAACAACGGGAAGTTCCGGCAGCGCTATTTCGCAGGGACGCCCAAAAAAGCGACAAAAAGCTCTGACAGCACCATTTGCAAGGACATACTGAAAAATAATGGGAAACGCTCTGTCGGCACTTTTTTGCGAAACGTATCGAAAGTCCGACGGCCTATTTTGTGGGGGGGGGCTATAAACAACGAGGAGCGACAAACACGGCGAATTAAGCAGGAGGGTATAGCGCCAATGCTTTTTCGGGGTATATATGAACGCAGGGCCATGTAAACCTTCTGTCGATCGGGTTGGACCACGGTGATCTTGTCGATCCCAAGCGTCACGGCTTACGGCGCATCCTCGTGAAAGATCCTCACGGGACTAAACTAAGAAACTTTAAAAGATAAATATATGGCATCCATTTTTTCACGCATTATCGCAGGCGAAATACCTTCCTATAAGGTCGCCGAAGACGAAAACTATTACGCCTTTCTGGATATCAATCCGCTGACGAAAGGGCACACGCTGGTCGTACCGAAAAAGGAAATAGACTACATTTTCGACCTCGACGATCAGACATTGGCAGGCATGATGCTGTTCGCCAAAAAAGTCGCAGGTAAAATCAAGCAGGAAATAGCGTGTTCCAGAGTCGCAGTGGTGGTTTTAGGGCTTGAAGTGCCGCATGCGCACATCCATCTGATCCCCATTAAGAGCGAAAACGACGTGGATTTTCACCGGGAAAAGCTCAAATTGACTCCGGAAGAGTTCGAAGAAATCGCAACAAAACTTTCGAAATAGGCAGCTGTTTACAATTATATAAACAACTGAAAAATAGGCGGGTATTGGGTTATTAACACTATCCGCCTATTGTTTATTTAACATAATATATCGCCAATCAACGAAAGCTAATAATTCAGGCGATTATCCGTCGGAAATCCGTTAAAAAAATCAAAATTTTCCTAAAATAGGGTGGTGAATTTACACTTGTAAATACACAATGGAGGAAGTATTTCCATTTGTAATTACACTTGTAAATACACAAGCGTCGATACATGTGTTAATATATCCATTTGTAAATAATAGGCAGACTGGCTCTAAATAGCGTTCCACGCATAATCGAGGAGGTGTCAAATGGTTAAACATTGGAGATTAATTCAATTATAACCAATGAATTACAATAATTATATACAACTCTAATTGATATATGCAAATATAGCCTGTCGGGAATAGGGGAGTATTGCATACACATGGACATCATACAGCATAGACTTACTAATATCCAGCTATTTAAAGTAAAATATATCAACTAATACATGATATCAACCACCGGAGGTAGATTTAACAATATTCCCTTCGTTACACTTGTAAACTTTTTCAACACTTATTAACATTTTACAAATGCAAAAATTGCTTGTTTTACAAAAAACAAATATTTATATTTGTAAAAAATTCTGCTGATGAGGGAAAAATTGCTCGATTTGATGAAAAATGAAGGATTGAAGCCAAGCCAGCTCGCCGAGCTGCTGGGAATCAATCCCGCCGGAATCTCCCATATTCTCGCCGGACGCAACAAACCGGGCTTCGATCTGCTGCAAAAGATTCTCCGGAGGTTTCCCCGGATCAACCCGGATTGGCTGCTGCTCGACTCGGATAAGATGTACCGCGACGAGCCGCCGGCCCAATCGTCAGCTCCGCAGCCGATGAGCCAGCCCGCGTCGCCCGGCGGCGACCTTTTCGGCCTTGTCTCCTCCGGTCGGCATCCGCTTGAAGAAAAACGGCAGCCGGAAACGGCGGAAAACGAAACCGACGATCCGGCACCGCAACGACAGCTCCCGGCAGCATTGTTTACCGCTAACGTCAAACGGATCGTCGTGCTATATGACGATCAGACCTTCGAAAGTTTTACGCCGACGACAAAGCGTTAAAAAAATTCATACGGGCTGCGGGACGGAATACTCGATTCTCAGAGCGTAAAAAAACCGGCTTCCGGTATATTCCAAGGTAACGGAACCGGACAAGAAATTGCGGCGAAATCGCAGACAATCCAATCCCGACCACCCACCGACAACAAATTAACAAGGCAGGTTTAAAAACCTGCCTTACTTGCACATGGCGCAAATTTGGCCGCCTTAACTTGCAACCGGCGCAAACATCAACTTGCCGCCTTATTTATTCAACGGATTTTCTTCGGCCGCTTCGACGCCGCAATCGCAAAAATGGAATTCCGAACGCGCCTTGTCCGGGGGAAACAGGAAATAAACGCATACGGCCTCCGTGCACAACACTTCGTGCCGGTCATAGATGCGGACTTCGATCTCAACGATGTTGCGACGCTGCCGACGCACGGAAGCCCGCAAAACGATATGGTCATCAGTCGTGTGAATCGGCTTGTGATAGCGGACCTCCATCTTCGAAGTAACGCCGCTCGTCTGAAACTTCCGGAATACGACCCAGCTGCTGATCTCGTCGGCCAGCGTTGCCTGAATGCCTCCGTGCAGCGTATTCACCGAACCTTGGTATTCGGGACGAGGATGCCAGACGCTCACGATTTCATCGCCGTTTTCGTAAAATTCCATCCGCAGTCCCTGCGGACTGTTCGGATCGCAGCCGTAGCAATGGTAACCGTCCATGCCGCGCCAAGGATTCGTTATCTTCTTCATAATATGCTATTCGATCGTTGCGGTGCGGACCGAATCTGTTCCGTGATCTGAGAATCGGTTCCGAAATCAGCCCGGTATAACAAAGATAGCCATTTTCCCGCGAATCTCACCGTCTTCGGCAATGCAAATCCGGTTCATTTCATCCGGAATATTATTCAATCCCGACAACAAAGTCACAGGGAGGAATCAACCTCCTTGGCGCAATGTTTGGTGTAATATTGCCATTATGTTAAATTATCGTAAATTGGAAGTCCATTTTGTTCATAATTGAATCCATATACACTATAACCTCCCGATTATTCGGCAAATTGAGCAAATAAGCAATATCCCGCAATCCGGCGACATATAACTTCACCGAATTTTTGCTATTTTTGTAACATAAATCCGGAACAAATGGCTGAAAATGACAGCTGTATAAAACGCTCGGCAATTATCCTGACGGCTTTCGGGCTGTTCTTTGCGACGTGGTATTTTAACCTCGGCGTTCGGCCATTTGCAAATTACATGTCAAACTGTAAATCAATTCATTACATATTGAATTACCTGATTGCGGGTTTGATTCCGGCGGCGGCGCTTCTGTTGCTGCACCGACCCGGTACCATATTATATAGGCTCGGACTGACGCACGGATTCGGCCGGGGCATGCTGTTCGGGACGCTGAGTACGGTCCCCATGCTCGCCGGCTATGCGGTCATCGGCAGTTTCAACCGGGAAACGCCGCCGGATCACATGTTCACGTTCATAGTCATCGCGGGATTCTTCGAGGAGCTGATTTTCAGAGGTTTCGTATTCGGAGAGCTGTTCCGGACAGCCCGTTGGGGATTTCTGCCGGCGGCGACGCTGACGGCCTTGGCATTCGGATCGCTGCATCTCTATCAGGGTGACGACCTGATTTCCGCATCGGCAGCTTTCGGCGTCACGGCTGCCGGAAGCATCTTTTTCAGTTGGCTCTATGTGGAATCGGAAAACAATCTGTGGAGCGTAATCTGGCTGCATACGCTGATGAACGCGCCGTGGATGCTGTTCAGCGTGAGCGGGAGCGGCGCAGTCGGCGGATTGTGGGCGAACAGCCTCCGCTTGTGCACGCTGCTGATCGCAATCGCATTAGTCGTCATATACAAGAAACAGAAGGGACTACCCTACCATATTTCAGGAAAAACACTGATAATCAACAGACAATATGTATAAAAAACTCGTTTTCATATTTATTGCAGCGCTGATGGGCGCTTGCACGCCCCGCCAGCAGGCGGACGAAAAGACATTGTATGTCTCGATCCTCCCGCTCCGCAGTCTCGTGGAGGAAATCGTGGGCGACGACTTCAAGATCGAAGTGCTGGTACCTCTCGGCGCAAGTCCCGAAACGTTCGAACTGACGCCCCGGCAGTTCATCGGGCTGAACCGGGCGGAGATGATCTTCAACGTTGGACTCATCGACTTCGAAACCACGCTGTTATCCAAGATCGAGGAGCGCGGCAAGGTCGTGAATCTCAGTCAGGGCATAGAACTGATCGCCGGCAGTTGTTCGCACGCTTGCACGCATGCGGAGCAGGAGACATCCGGCGGACACGGCACCTCCTGCGCCGAACCCCACAACCATAGCCACGCTCACGGCGTCGATCCCCACGTATGGACATCGCCCCGCGCATTGCAGCAAATGGCGCAGAACGCTTATGCGGCCATTCGCCGGGCATATCCCGACTCGGTGAAGTACGAAACGAATTACAAACGACTGCAGGCCGATTTACGGGCGCTGGACGCCCGCACCGGCGAGAAGATCGCGCAGAGCGGCATCGAATACTTCATCATCTACCACCCCGCCCTCACCTATTACGCAAGGGATTACGGCATCCGGCAGGTGGCGATCGAAGCAGACGGCAAGGAACCTTCGGCCAAACGGCTGACGCAGGTCATCCGTCAGGCCCGTGAGGACGGCGTACGGCGCATCCTCTATCAAAGTCAGTTTCCGGCATCGTCCGTGGAGATCATCGCACGCGACATCGACGCTGAATATGTCGAAGTGGACCCGCTGTGCGAAGATGCGATCGCCAATATCGACGCGATAACCGACATAATCACGCGGCGATGAATCTGGTAACGCTACGCGACGTCGGCGTCGCATACGACGGCTACGAAGCCCTGCAGCACGTCGATCTGGAGATTGCGGACAACGACTTTCTGGGTGTCATCGGCCCGAACGGCGGCGGCAAGACGACCCTTGTGAAGGCGATTCTGGGCACGGTGCCCCATACCGGAGAGGTGCGGCTCGCACCCGAACTGTTCCGGGACAAGGAGCGGCTGATCGGCTACATGCCCCAGCTATCGGATTTCGACCGCACGTTCCCCATCTCGGTGCTCGAAGTGGTATTGTCGGGTTTGCAGGGGCACAAGGGAATTTTCAGCCGCTATACGAAAGCCGACCGCGCAAAAGCACTCGGCCTGTTGGAAACGGCGGGCGTGGCCGATACGGCCCGCAACCCTATCGGCGAAGTTTCGGGCGGCCAGATGCAGCGGGCGCTGCTGTGCAGAGCCGTCATTTCCGATCCCAAGCTGCTGATTCTGGACGAGCCGGCCAACTTCGTGGACAACAAATTCGAAAACGAACTCTACCGCACGCTGCACGAACTGAACCGCCGCATGGCGATCGTCATGGTGTCGCACGACATCGGCACCATCTCAAGCGTCGTGAAGGAGATCGTCTGCGTGAACCGCCGCGTACACCGCCACCGCTCGAACATCATCACCGAAGAGCAGCTGCGCAACTACGACTGCCCCATCCAGCTCGTGTCGCACGGGCACATTCCCCACACGGTGCTGGAGCATCATCCGGGCGACTGCTGTTGCGACCACGAATAAAAAGCGCGTTCCCCGGCGGGGAACGCGCTTAATTTATAGACCGGCCTCCATCCGCGAGCGTTTATGCGCTCTCGGCCCGATACCGGAAATCGGACAACGGCTTATTTCTTCGCCTCGTTGATCTTGCTCAGCTTCTCGAAAAGCTTGTCATAAGCCTCCACCATCTCGACGCGCAGAGCGGCGAAATGCTTGCGGACGAGCGAACGGTTGTGCGGCTCGGCGGGATTGTTGGCCTTCGTGAAGAGATCGTTGCGGACGGCAACGGCCTCCTGCATCACTTCGAAAACCTCCTTTTCCTTCGAAGGCTGGAAGCAGATCGCCATATCGCAGTCGAAAACCACCTCTTCCAGACGGTAGTCGATCTCCTTTTTCAGGTTCCTTAAATTTGCCATATCATTGTGCGTTTTAAAAATTTGCTCCGACAAAGGTACGAAAAGCTTTCGGATTATCAAACGTTTTATGCCCTACGCCGCTGAAATAATCCCCGCCGGCCCATGCAAAAAAAAAGGATTCCGCATGCGGAATCCTTTTTACCGTATTATTCGGCCTTACATCTTTTCCAACTCCCTGTAACTCTTTTTGGCGGCTTTAGCCTCCTGCCGGGCCGCCTTGCGGGCTGCTCGCTCCTGCTCCCGGACGATTTTCCTCGCTTCGCGAAGCTCCTTTTTATAATCGACATCCGATCCGGGCATTTCGACGATGATGCCCGTTATCGACTCGTCGATCACCTCGCATCCGCAGGGTTCACAGACGGGCTGCGGCGCAGGTTTGGGCCGGGGAATCATCGTGCGCTGCTCGACGACGCTGCCTTCGCCGTAATTGATCGTCAGTTCGACCCGGCGGAGCGGCGGAAGGATATTCTTTTTCATATAGTTCCAAGCCGAAGGCATCTTTTTGAGCGCCAGCTCCTTGGCGTCAGGCGACCGGCTGCCGTCGAGGATATCCAGCACGGACTGTTTGTCGGGCACCTCCGACTTGGCGACCAATGCGCGGCACATCTCCCAATCTTCGGCGACGGCATTGACCGTCACGTCGTACTTATTTGAAAAACCATACTTTCGATCGACGTAATTCTTGAAATCCTGCGCTCGGTTCCGGGCCAGCGTCTCGTTGAATTTCAGCGGACCGTCGGGCGACGAATATCCCGTGATCTCGACCGATTTGACCCTCATCAGCGTGTCTTTCATCAGGTTGCCGACGAAGTCGTCCAGATCGCCGAGCTCCCGCGAATTGCCGTCGAGCGTCGAGGAGAGTTTCGCCAGATTGATCTGATAACGGACCGAGTAGTCGGTGTCGCCGGGACGTTTGATGATGAACCTGCGGACGAGATAATCGCCGTCGGTGGTCTCCGACAGCATCACGGTATCGGCCGCAGGCACCGGCGCCGCGCTCCTGACTTGGGCCGTCGCTCCGGCAGCGGCACACAACGCAAGAGATAGAGCGAATGTTGTAAAGATTGTTTTCACGCAAATAATAGTGTTGGTTAATTCCTGCCGCACAACTCGCAAGATTCATACCACGGTTGAGCACTAAATATTTATGGCCGCAGCGGCAAGCGGAAGGGATAATAAAAAAGAGGAAGAACGATTGAACTGCACCCCAAAAGTTGGACATAACTTTTGGGGTGTTTTATGAAGTACAGTTATGAGGAGAAATTAGCGGCAGTTTTGTCTGTTGTCAATGGCCAACATCCGTATCGTCCGCCTCCAAGCATTTTGGAATAAGCTATACGCCTTTGTCGCGTTGGATTGCGCGTTATAAAGAGTTCGGCGAAGCAGGTCTTCGTATACGGCAATATACTTACAGCGGCGATTTTAAGTTGTCAGCTATCAGGCACATGCACGAGAATCACTTATCTTTAACGGAAACAACGGCAAAGTTCGGTATTTACAATGAGAGTACGCTGAGCAAATGGGAGCGTATCTATTATGAAGAAGGTGAATCCGGTCTTTACCGTGATAATCGGGGTAAGATGAGAACCAAGCCTAATAAACAGGAACTACAACCACAGGAAGAAAATGACTTGCGAGTCGAAAACCAACGTCTTCGCGCCGAGGTTGCTTACTTAAAAAAATTGAGGGTCTTAGTCGAGGAACGCATCGTCCGCGAGAACGGGAACGGGCAAAAGCCATCGAAGAACTAAGACCGGAACATACCCTTCCCACGCTATTGGAAGTTACGGGGATGGCGCGTAGTACGTTCTATTATCATCTGAAGCAGTTAAAGTTCCCCGATAAATACAAACAAGAGAAAAACGAGATTGTAAGTATATACCACGATCATAAGGGACGTTATGGTTACCGCCGTATCACAGTAGAGATGCACAATCGCGGATATTCTATAAACCATAAAACGGTACTTAGGTTAATGAACGAATGTGGAGTTAAATGCCGGGTGCGCCTAAAAAAATATCGTTCATACAAAGGAGAGGTTGGTGCCGTTGTGCCTGACTTGCTGAAACGTAATTTTATGGCGGAACGTCCTAATCAAAAGTGGGTTACAGACCTTACTGAATTTTCTCTGTTCGGCAAGAAGCTTTATCTGTCGCCTATTATGGACTTATATAACAGGGAAATAATAAGTTATAATATAGCTGAACATCCGACCTTTTACCAAACAATGAAAATGCTTGAAGATGCCATAAAGGATCTGCCCGATGCTCCGGAACTTATACTTCACTCGGATCAGGGTTGGCAGTACCAGATGAAACGCTATCAATATCGGCTGCGTGAAAAAGGTATTAGTCAGAGCATGTCTCGTAAGGGAAACTGTTTGGATAATGCGGTCATGGAAAACTTTTTCGGACTGTTAAAATCAGAATTATTATATTTGCAGAAGTTCGAGTCTGTCGATCATTTCCGCAAGGAACTGGAGGAATACATAAATTACTACAATAACAAGCGAATAAAGACCGCTTTAAACAACATGAGCCCGGTACAATACCGAACTCATGCTATCTGAATTATTAATCAGTCCAAACTTTGGGGTGCACATCAATCGTTCTTCCTCTTTTTTATCGTAGCCGAAGAAACAGACGGCCCAGACTTTTGCCTTTCATCCGGGAGACGCCGCGCTCTGGCTCGGCGTCCGAAAGTGGCGGAAACCCGGCCGGATTCTGCCGCGGCAACGCCCCACCCTCTTCGTCCCGGTCTCGGCACAAAAGGCATTCCGCCCGGACGGTGCGGCAAATTGCATCCGCGCCGGAGAATTACATCCGTTCCGGAACGTCGATGCCGAGCAGTTTCATGCCGCTGCGGATGACGCGGGCGACCTGCTGAGCCAGCTGGAGACGCATTCTGCGGGTTTCGTCGTTCTCCTCCTTGAGAATCGAATGGTCGTGGTAGTAACCGTTGAACTGCTTGGCCAGCTCGTACACATAGGCGCCGACGATCGAAGGCGCGAAGTTCTCGCCTGCGGCGGCAACGACCGACGGATATTCGGTCAGCGATTTCACGAGGGCGATCTCTTCGGGCAGGTAATCCGCCTGCGCCGCACCGGAGAAGTCGATGCCGGCTTCGGCGGCCTTGCGCAGCACCGAGCAGATACGCGCATGGGTATATTGGATGAACGGGCCGGTGTTGCCGTTGAAGTCGATCGACTCGCGCGGATCGAAAAGCATCGTCTTTTTCGGGTCCACCTTCAGGATGAAATACTTGAGCGCGCCCAATCCAACCATCGTGGAAACGGCGTCGGCCTCCTCTTCCGTACAGCCGTCGAGCTTGCCCAGCTCGTCCGACATCTCGCGGGCCGTGGATACCATGTCTGCGATCAGGTCGTCGGCATCGACCACCGTGCCTTCGCGCGACTTCATCTTGCCTTCGGGAAGCTCCACCATGCCGTAGGAAAGGTGCGTGATATGGTCGCTCCAGTCGGCATAGCCCAGTTTCTTGAGGATGAGCTTCAACACCTGAAAATGGTAGTTCTGCTCGTTGCCCACGACATAAATCATGTCGTCGAGCCTGTTCTCCTCGAAGCGGCGGTAAGCCGTGCCGAGGTCCTGCGTCATGTAGACCGAGGTGCCGTCGCCGCGCAGGAGCAGTTTCTCGTCCAGTCCGTCGGCCGTGAGGTCGATCCAGACCGAATTGTCGTCGCGGCGGTAGAACACGCCCTTGCGGAGTCCCTCCTCGACGAGACTCTTGCCCAGCAGGTAGGTCTGCGACTCGTAATAGATTTTGTCGAAATCGACGCCCAGCGCCTTGTAAGTCACGTCGAAACCTTCGTACACCCAGCCGTTCATCGTCTCCCAGAGCGAGTAGACTTCGGGGTCCTTGGCCTCCCATTTGCGCAGCATCTCCTGCGCTTCGAGCATCACAGGGGCGTTTTTCTTGGCCTCCTCCTCGGTTTGGCCCTGCGCCGTCAGCTCCTTGATCTGGGCCTTGTAATGCTTGTCGAACTCGACGTAGTATTTGCCGACGAGGTGGTCGCCCTTCATGCCCGACGAAGCGGGTGTCTCGCCGTTGCCGTAAAGCTTCCAAGCCAGCATCGACTTGCAGATATGGATGCCGCGGTCGTTCACCAGATTGGCCTTGATGACGTTATGGCCGTTGGCCCTGAGTATCTGCGCCACGGAGTACCCCAGCAGGTTGTTGCGGATATGGCCCAGATGCAGGGGTTTGTTGGTGTTGGGCGACGAGTATTCGATCATCACCGTACGCCCCGTGTCGGGAGCCTGCCCGAAGTTCGCATCGGCGGCGATCTCCGCAAAACGGGCGGCCCAGAACGCGCAGTCGAGGGTCAGGTTCAGGAAACCCTTGATGACGTTGAACGACTTGACTTCCGGCACGTTGGCCGTCATATATTCGCCTATCTCGGTCGCGGTGGCTTCGGGCGACTTGCGGCTTCGTCGCAGCAACGGAAACGTCACGAGGGTGTAATCGCCCTCGAACTCCCTGCGGGTCTTCTGAATCTGCAGCTGTTCGCCGTCGAGCGGACCGTAAAGCGCCTCCACCGAACGGCGGACCGCATCCGAAATAAAGTTTTCAATATTCATAACACAAAAGATTTGCCTGCAAATTTAGCGTTTTTCGGCTAATAACCAATCCCGCAAAGCCATAATTCTCACAAATTGCGGCCGCGGCGCCCCCGAAATTCCAAACAATGCTTATCTTTGCCGCTACATTACACGCTTTTCATGGAAATCATCATCATTATCCTGCTGATCCTGCTCAACGGGCTTTTCGCAATGTCGGAAATCGCGCTGATCTCGGCGCGCCGCTCGAACCTGACGGCACGCGCCAAGCAGGGCAACAAGGCGGCCGCCAAAGCCCTCCAGCTGGCTCAGGACCCGGACAGATTCCTTTCCACGATTCAGATAGGCATCACCCTGATCGGCATCCTGACGGGTATCTATTCGGGCGAAGCGCTGGCGGGCCGCTTCGGCGCGATGCTCGCATCGCTGGGCATGCCGCTCCGCACGGCCGTTCCGGTCGCCCAGATACTCATCGTCATCGTCGTAACCTACCTCACGATCGTCTTCGGCGAGCTGGTGCCCAAGCGCATCGGCATGAAAAGCGCCGAACGGGTCGCCATACTCGTCGCACGGCCGATGCAGGTGCTCGCCAAGGTGACGTCGCCCTTCGTATGGCTGCTGTCACGCAGCATCGAGCTTATCACCCGCCTGCTCGGAATACGGGATACGGAGAGCAAGGTCACCGAGGAGGAGATCAAATCGATCATTCAGGAGGGGACCGAAGACGGAGAAGTGCAGATCGTCGAACAGCAGATCGTCGGCCGCGTATTCTCGCTCGGCGACCGCAAGGTGGGTTCGATCATGACGCACCGCAGCGAAATCGCATGGATAGACCCCGCCATGACGCCCGCAGAGATCCGCGAGCTGGTCGGCAGGGAACCCCACACGCTCTACCCCGCCGCCCGCAGCAACCTCGACCGGCTGGCCGGCGTGATATACCTCAAGGACCTCTTCACGCACATCGGAGAGGAGGATTTCGACGTCGCATCCATACTGCGTCCGGCAAAATTCTTCCACGAGGAGACCCAAGTGTACACCGCGCTGGAACAACTCCGCAGCGAACAGGTCGGCTACGGCATCGTCTGCGACGAATTCGGCGTGACGCAGGGCATCGTCACCCTGCACGACATCTTCGAAGCGCTGGTAGGCTCGATTCCCGAAGAGCGGGAGGAGCCGGACATCGTTCACCGGGAGGACGGCAGCTGCCTGATCGACGGGCAGTGCCCGTTTTACGATTTTCTGGTCTGCTACGGGCTGGAGGACGTCTACCCGAACAACCTCTACAATACCCTCAGCGGCCTGATACTCGACGAGCTGGGGCATATTCCGCAGACGGGCGAAAAACTGAGGTGGAACACCTTCACGTTCGAGATCGTCGACATGGACGGCGCCCGCATAGACAAGATCCTCGCCTGCGAAACATCGGAAAAAACGAATCAGAACCCATGAAAATAGCTGATATAGAACTCGGCGAAAAGCCCCTGCTGCTGGCGCCGATGGAAGACGTGACCGACCCTTCGTTCCGCTACATGTGCAAGCGGTTCGGGGCCGACGTGGTCTACACGGAATTCATTTCGTCGGACGGGCTGATCCGCGACGCGGCCAAGTCGCTCAAAAAACTCGAAATCGACGCGGCGGAGCGTCCCGTGGGCATCCAGCTTTACGGCCACCTGATCGAACCGATGGTCGAAGCGGCCCGCATGGCCGAAGCGGCCGGTCCCGACATCATAGACATCAACTTCGGCTGCCCGGTGAAGAAAATCGCCGGGCGCGGCGCCGGATCGGGCATGATGCGCGACGTGCCGCTGATGGTCGAGATGACGCGCCGGATCGTGCAGGCGGTGCGCAAGCCCGTGACCGTCAAAACGCGGCTGGGCTGGGACGAGGAGTCGAAGAACATCGAGGAGATCGCATTGCGCTTGCAGGACGTGGGCATCGCCGCGCTCACCGTTCACGGCCGCACACGCGCCCAGATGTACCGCGGCGAAGCGGACTGGACGCTGATCGGCAAAGTGAAGAACAACCCGCAGATACAGATCCCGATCATCGGCAACGGCGATGTGGATTCGGGACCGAAGGCCGCGGAGATGTTCGACCGCTACGGCGTGGACGGCGTGATGATCGGCCGGGCGACCTACGGCCGGCCGTGGATATTCCGCGAGGTGAAGCACTATCTGGCCACGGGCGAAGTGCTCCCGCAGCCGTCGGTGTGCGAACGGGTCGAAATCGCCAAGGAGCATCTGCGCAAGTCGCTCGAAGTAAAGGGCGAATTCGTGGGCATCCTCGAAATGCGCCGCCATCTGTCCAACTATTTCAAGGGACTGCCCGACTTCAAGCCGACGCGCCTGAAGCTCGTCACGTCGCTCGACATCCCCGAACTGTTCGACACACTCGACTCGATCGCCCGGCGCTGGGGCGACTTCGACGTAAGCGGGACGGTTCCCGCCCCGCTGTCGCACGACCTGTAAAACGGCGCGCCACCCTATTTCAGCACGCGCTCGACATAGGCTTTGTAGTCCTTGACGACGGGTACGTACCCATCGTCCTCGAAAAGCGGCGAAGAGATCAGAAAATCGGCCGACGAACGGTTGATGGCCGTCGGCACGTTGTAGAGCGTGGCCAGACGCAGCAGGGCCTTGACGTCCACGTCGTGCGGCTGGGCCGACATCGGGTCCCAGAAGAAAATAAGGGCGTCGATCTTGCCGTCGGCGATCAGCGAACCCAGCTGCTGGTCGCCGCCCAGCGGACCGGATTTGAGCAGCGTGATCCTCAGATCGGGAAGCTCTTCGATCTCCTCCTCACCCTCGTACTCTTCCCGGTGGTCGCGCAGCGTTTTTTCGACCATCTTGCCGGTCGTACCCGTGCAGACCAGATGGTGACGGCTGAGTTTTTTGCTGTTCCAGTCCACCCATTCGGCCAGATCGTGCTTCATGTTGTCGTGGGCAACCAATGCCAGCACTTTCGTCCTTCGTTCCATAATGTCAGTTGCTTGAATGTTTGTTTCGCTATTGCACAAAGATAATATAAACCGCGAATTCGGCGGCATGAAAAAAGCCGGAATCACACCGGATACAACGAAAAAGTCCCGCTCCGAGAGCGGGACTTTTTCTATTCGGCTTCGGACGGGAGTTTGAACTCCGTAAAACCGGCCCTGACCAGAATGTTGTACCACGCGAAGCACTTCTTCATGTCGGATACGTGCACCCGGTCGCGGTCGTATTCGGGAAGGACCTCGGCGAAAGCGGCTTTCAGCTTCTCAGGCGCCTCCTTGGGGCTGATGGCCTCCTTGCCGCCCGTATGCGCATAGATTTTGGTGAAGACGTCCGCCAGCGCAATGTCCTCGCCTTCGGTGAACATCGAAATCTCGGTCAGGGAGCTGACCTTCGACGACGCCGAGGCGTTCATCCGCCTGCCGTCGAGCAGCGATTCGACGATCACGCCGTTGGTGGACTGCGCCACGTATTTATAAAGTCCGGGCTGGCCCGAAATGGCCAGAATTTCTTTTAATTCCATAAACGATATCTCTGATAAAAATTAGTTTTCGTCCGGCAGGTCGGGATTCGGCTTTTCTTCGTCTTCGCCGCCCTCGACCTTATAGGTATACGTCTGGGTCCACATGAAGACATAATCGGAACGGGTAAGCACCTGAAACGACACTTTCGCTCCGGCCTTCTGTCCCGGAATCCGCTCCCTGAACGTAACGGTGGTGGCGTCGTAATTGAAAGGCGTAGTCGTCACCACATTGGACTCGTCGCCGTCCACGAAGTAGGCAAGCCACACCTGTTTGACCTTGTACGGGCAGGATACCGTCGCATTCACCCACACGACCTCGTCCACCTTCACCGGTTCGGTGATTTTGTCCGGCTGCGTCGCCGTGGTGAAAGTCACTTCGTCGAAAACGGGCGGCGTCTCGTATTCGGGACCGAGCTCCTTGTTGCAGGCGGCCAGCAACCAGACTGCGGCTGCGGCAAACAATAATTTTTTCATATACTCCTCACTTAGTTTTGTTTCACATGTACGTCCATCTGCGGGAAGGGGAAGCTGATGCCCTTGAGCGGCAGCAGTTTGTAGATTTTTTCGTTGTTCTCGAAAAACACGTCCCAGTAATCGGCGTTTTTCACCCATGCGCGCACCGAAAGATTCACCGAGCTGTCGGCGAGCGCCGCAACCCACACCACGGGAGCCGGATCTTTCAGCACACGGCTGTCGGCGGCCAGCAGGTCGAGAAGCGCCCTCCGCGCCGCATCGACGTCGTCGCCGTACGAAATGCCGATCGTCCAGTCCACGCGGCGCGTCTCGGAGGTCGAATAATTGTCGATGATCGCCGTGGCAATGGAATTGTTAGGTATGTAGATTGTCTGGTTGTCGCCGGTGGTGATGACCGTCGAGAAGAGTTTGATCTCGCGCACCGTGCCCGACTGGCCCTGCGCCGAAATGAAATCGCCGACCCGGTAAGGTTTCATCAGCAGGATCATCACGCCGCCCGCGAAGTTCTGGGCCGTGCCGCTCAGGGCCATACCGATGGCCAGCGTGGCGGCCGAGAAGAGGGCGATGAGCGAAGTGACGTTGACGCCGAGGGTCTGCACGACGATCATCAGCAGGATGAGCGTGAAGACCACCTTGACGGTATTGCGCAGGAACGAGCGGAGCGAAGTGTCCACCTGACGGCGCTCGAATGCGGCGTCGAGCAGCCGCACGATGCGGCGCACGATCCAGCGGCCGATAAAATAGATGGCCAGCGCGATCAGGATCTTCACCAGTATCCAGACGGATTCGGAAAGCAGAGAGCGCAGCATGTCGCCCACGTCCAGATGGATGATTTTATTCACCGCTTCGGCGAGATTGGCTTTCTGCACGCTGTCGGGCAGGATCAAAGGCGCTTCTGGCGTTTCCGTAAAAAACGGCACGAGAAAAGACCACATAAAGTCCGATTTTTAAGTTTATCGTGCAAAAATAACCAAAAAAAAGAAAGTTTACTAACTTTGTCTACGAATTTACCAAAAGGAAACAGGAAACGATGCAGAACAACGTTGAAATTATCCAGATAAACATCTCAGGCGAAGACAAGCCGGGAATGACCTCTTCGCTCACCGAAATACTCGCGCGCTACGACGCCTTCATCCTCGACATCGGTCAGGCCAATATCCACCAGTCGCTGACGCTGGGCATCCTGTTCAAGACCACGTCCGACAAGTCGGGAAACATCATGAAAGAGCTGCTGTTCAAGGCTTCGGAGCTGGGCGTGATGATCCGCTTCACGCCGATTTCGGAGCGGAAATACGAGGACTGGGTGGGCCGTCAGGGCAAAAACCGATACATCATAACCCTGCTGGGGCGCACCGTCACGGCGCGGCATATCGCCGAGGTGACCAGCGTCGTGGCCGAACACGGACTCAACATCGACGCCATGAAGCGTCTGACGGGCCGCATCCCGCTCAGCGAGGACGACCGTGCGGCCAAATCCTGCATCGAGCTTTCGGTGCGCGGGTCGCTCACCGACGAGGAGCGCAGCACCATGCAGGAGGGATTCATGAATCTCTCGGAGATCGGTCTCGACGTCTCGTTCCAGAAGGACGACATCTACCGCCGCAGCCGCCGCCTGATCTGCTTCGA
>ULXF01045895.1_pt1 | contig 29213 bp, 26 predicted proteins | sample 1961041 | NCBI WGS metagenome assembly ULXF01 (sample SAMEA4835832, study PRJEB28245) | human gut metagenome | biome: gut microbiome; material: fecal sample | place: Denmark | collected 2008
TGTTTGCCTTGGCAGCCATGCGGGCCTTCTTCTCGCGCTCGGTGCGGGAGATCCACAGGGCGCAGGTCGCGTCGCCGGTGATGTTCAGCGTGGTACGGCCCATATCGAACAGCTTATCGACGCCCGCGATGATGGCGATACCTTCGACGGGGAGGCCGACCTGCGTCAGAACCATCGCCAGCATGATCATGCCGGCGCCCGGCGTACCGGCGGTACCGACGGAAGCGAGGGTCGCGGTCAGAACGATCATGGCCATATCGCCGAGGCTCAGGTCACGGCCGTAGCAGCAGGCGATAAAGACGGTGCAGACTGCCTGATAGATGGCGGTGCCGTCCATGTTGATCGTCGCGCCAAGCGGCAGGACGAACGCGCTGATCTCAGGCTCCGCGCCCATGTTGTTGCAGCACTCGATGTTGACGGGGAGGGTCGCATTGGAGGAGGTCGTCGTGAAGGCGGTGATCATGGCCGGAGCGATGCCCTTGAAGAACTTGATGGGGCTCATCTTGGACAGGAAGCGGACGGACAGGCCGTAGACGACGAGAACGTGAATGATATAGCCGAGGTAGGCGACGCCGATAATCAGAGCGAGCTTGCCAATGATCTGCGGGCCGTTCTCAGCGACGACGTTGGTCATGAGGCAGAAAACGCCGATCGGGGTGAAGCTGATGATCATCATCATGATCTTCATGACGACGTCCTGACCGCAGTTGATGAGGTCAGCGATCTTTGCACCCTTCTCACCGGCGGCGAGGCAGCCGGCGCCAAGGAAGATGGCGATCACGATGATCGGCAGCATGTCGGAGCTGACCATCGGCTGCACAAGGTTGGACGGGAAGATATTTACGATGACCTGCATGACGGACGGAGCTTCCTTCGCCTCATAGGTCAGAGCTTCGATATCGGCGGAGGGCAGCGGCGTGAACGCGCCCTTGAAGATGTTGACCAGCGCAAGACCGATCACAACGGCCAGCGCGGTGGTGGCCATATAGTAAACAAAGGTCTTGAGACCGACGGAGCCGACGCGCTTGAGGTCGTTAAGGGAGATAACGCCGTCGGCAATGGAGAACAGAACAACGGGGACGACAAGGAATTTCAGCAGGTTTACATAGATGGTGCCGATGGGCTTGATCCATTCCTTTGTGAACTCGCCGAGATGGGCGAATGCGAAGATGAGTCCGGCAATGATGCCGAGGGCCATGCCGATGAATATTTTGATCGGCAGGCTGAGCTTCTTCTTTTCTTTCATGATACTCTCCTTTTCTTCTCCGGGAAACATTGCGTCAGCTGACAAGGCCACACACGGTTTTTCACGGGGCAAAACAACATCCGGCGTTGTTATCCTCGTTGGCGGGCAGCAGCCCGCCTGCCTCGTCTGCCTTGCCAGCTGCCGTTTATCCTCCGTGAAAAACTCCGGAGGACTTGCGGCCCGCTTCGGCCCGCAAGCGTATGTACCCTTGTCAGCTGACGCTTTCCCTTATTACGCTATTTACTGTAGCATATCGGAGAAGCAGGGTAAAGTCATACTGACGAATCTTAACGCTATCTTAATACCGCAAACTGTGCAAAATGACCACAATCCATGGGAGAAAACAGAAAAACAGGAAGATAACGTTCAGAAGCCGTCAAAAGAGGCACTGCGGCATAAAGCGCGCGCAAAGCGCAGGCGTGAACGATTGCATTTCCGGGCCACTGCGCTTATGCTGGACGCCATTCGCGCCGCCACGAAGATGCAGCTCACGCGCGAAGAAGGCACTGCCATGACCAACAAGTATCTGGGCATCGGCAAGTTCAAAAAGTAAGAGGCTTGCTTACGGACACTTTCGATTCAGGGAGCAGACCTCTGAAATAGTTCCTTCCCATCATCCCATTCTATCCCCTTCCCCAGCGGATCCCAGCGGCCAGTGCGGGACAAGGCGTTGGCCTTGTCCCGCCGTCCACATTCAGGAGGAATCACTTTATGCGATTTGGCATCCACACGCTTGACGAATTCGATGTCGCCGGTAAGACCGTTCTGTGCCGGCTGGATCTCAACCAGCCGGTCGATCGCGCGACCGGCACGCTCCTGACAGGCGGATTGGTCGGCAACATCCTGCTTACGGCCAGAGGCGAGGCCATCGGGCAGGAAAGCCTGGATTTTATCTACAGCAGCAATTACGGCGAGTACATCGAGAAGGCCAGAGATATTTATAAAAAGTACGCAGACAAGATCCTTCTGCCGTCCGACCTTGCTTATGTCGAGAACGGCGGACGCAGGGAGTGCATGATCGGCGCAGTCCCGCCGGATATCTGCGCCGTGGATATCGGGAGCCGGACGGCAAAGCAGTATGTGGATGTCATTCTGGCGGCAAAAACGGTTTTCGTCAACGGGCCGATGGGCATATTTGAGAAGCCGGAGACGGAGCTTGGCACAAAAGCCGTATTCGAGGCGCTCGGTGCGGCGTCCGGCTATACCGTGGTCGGCGGCGGCGACAGCGTAACAGCGGCGGCAAAGTATCAGGTCAAGGACAAGCTCGGCTACGTCTGCACGGGCGGCGGTGCGCTGATCCGCTTCCTGACCGGTGAGGAGCTGCCCGTCGTAAAAGCGCTGCGCGGTGCGGCGCAGCGCTTCGGAGGGCGTGCATGAGGCTGGATTTTGGATACGGCACCGGCATACAGACGGTCGAGATCCCGGATGAAAACCTGCTGGGCGTCTTGACGGCGAATGAGATTCCGCACGAGCGCGGCGGCGGGGCCGCCGTGCGATATGCGCTGGCGCACCCCATCGGCGCAAAGCCGCTGCGGGAGCTGGTAAAACCGGGGCAGAAGATTGCCATCATTGCGAGCGATATCTCCCGGCCCGTGCCGAGCTATGAAATTCTGCCTGCCATTTTGGACGAGCTCACGGCGGCGGGCTGCCGGGATGGCGATATTACTGTCGTGTTTGCGCTTGGCTCGCACCGCCATCACACGGAGGAGGAGAAGCGCCACCTTGCGGGTGAGCGCGTCTGGCGCCGCGTGCGGTGCGTGGACTCCGACCCGGACGACTGCACCCACCTCGGCACGACAAGCGCCGGAACGCCGGTCGACATTACCCGCGTTGTGGCCGAAGCAGATTTTCGCATCTGCACCGGCAACATCGAATTTCATTACTTTGCCGGCTACTCCGGCGGCGCGAAGGCAATCATGCCGGGCGTTTCCACCCCGGCGGCAATTCAGGCAAATCACCGCATGATGGTGCGGGAAAGCGCCTGCGCCGGGAAGCTGGACGGCAATCCCATCCGCGCGGACATTGAGGAAGCCGGACGCATCTGCGGCGTGGACTATATCGTGAACGTGGTGCTCGACGAGCACAAGCACATCGTCCACGCCGTGGCAGGCGACACGATCGAGGCGCACCGCGCGGGCTGCGCGTATCTCGACCGGATGTACCGCAGGCCGATCCCGCAGTGCGCGGACATCGTGCTTGTGTCACAGGGCGGCGCGCCTAAGGATGCGAACCTCTACCAGACGCAGAAGGCGCTGGATAATGCAAAACACGCTGTCAAAAGAGGCGGCACGATCATCCTCATCGGCGCGTGTCCGGAAGGCCTTGGCAGCGCGAAATTTGAGCAGTGGCTGCTGGAGGCAGCGGATGCGCATTCCATGATCGAGCGCGTACACGAGCACTTTGAGCTGGGCGGGCACAAGGCTGCCGCCATTGCGATGGTGCTGGAAAACGCGCAGATCGACTTAGTCAGCGAAATGCCGGACGCGTTCGTCCGCAGCATTTTCCTGAACCCGCAGCCCAGTGCGCAGTATGCGCTGGAGGAGGCGTTCCGGAGATATGGCCCCGAGGCGACGGTCATTGCCATGCCCTTCGGCGGCGCAACGCTGCCGGTGCTTTGCTGAGCGCCCCGCATAAACAAAAACGAGCCTCCCGGACCAAATGATCCGGGAGGCTTTTCTGTGTCGTTGCGCGCTGGGCGGCGACTGATTTTGTATTACTGCGCCAGATTCCAGCAGAGCGTGGCCAGCATCTTGGTGATGAGCTCCATGTCCTCGACGGGGATGTACTCAAAGCGGCCATGGTAATTCTCGCCGCCGGTGCAGAGATTCGGGCAGGGGAGACCCTCGTAGGAGAGACGCGCGCCGTCGGTGCCGCCGCGGATGGGCACGATGACCGGCTCCACGCCGACCTCGCGCAGCGCCTTTTCTGCATCCCAGATCAGGAACATGCAGTCGGCGAGCTTTTCCTTCATGTTGTAATAGCTGTCGCGCAGCGTCAGCTCCACGGTGCCCCTGCCGTATTTGCGGTCGATCTCCTCCGCAGCGGCGGCGACGGCCTGCTTGCGCTGCTCGAATTTCTCGCGGCTGTGGTCGCGGATGATGTAGCTGAGCGTGGCCTCCTCAACGGTGCCGGACATTTCCGTCAGATGGTAGAAGCCCTCATAGCCCTCCGTGCAGGCGGGGATCTCGTTCTCCGGGAGAAGGGCGTTGAAGTCTATGGCAGCCAGCATCGCGCTGATCATTTTGCCCTTCGCGTCGCCGGGGTGGACGCTCCGGCCGTGGAACACCAGCTTTGCGGAGGCGGCGTTGAAGTTTTCATATTCGACCTCGCCCAGCGTACCGCCGTCCACGGTGTAGGCGTAGTCCGCGCCGAAGCCCTTGACATCGAAAAGGTCCGCGCCGCGGCCGATCTCCTCGTCTGGCGTAAAGCCGATGCGGATGACGCCGTGCGGCTTGTCGGAGCTCAGCAGCAGCTCCGCCGCGGAGAGAATTTCCGCCACGCCCGCCTTATCGTCCGCGCCGAGCAGCGTGGTGCCGTCCGTGACGATGAGATGCTTGCCGGTGTTGCGGAGCAGGGAAGGAAAGTCCTTCGGAGAAAGGACGATGCCCTTTTCCTCATTCAGAACGATGTCTCCACCCGAATAAACGTCGGTGATGCGGGCCTTGATATCCTTGCCGCTGGCGTCGGGAGAGGTGTCCATGTGCGCGATCAGGCCCAGCACAGGCAGCTCTTTCTCGCAGTTTGCGGGGATGGTGCCGTAGACATAGCCGTGCTCGTCCATCTGCGCGTCGGCAATGCCAAGCTCCTGCATCTGGCGCACAAGCTCCGCACCAAGAACCTTCTGATTCGGGGTGGAGGGGCAGGCTTCGGAATTTTCATCGGAGGTCGTTTCATACGACACAAGCTTCAAAAAACGGTCAATGACAGTCATATTCTCGCTCCTTTGCTGATAATACCTGCATTATAGCGCACATTTCCGAAATTGTCAGCAGAAAAGAGCGCCGGAGACGGAAAAAATGCGCCGGAAGCGTCAGATGGTATCGACCCGGATGAGATTGGTGTTGCCGGAGGTGCCGTTGACGGTGCCGCCAGTCAGGACGATGTTGTCGCCGGGCTGGAGCTTCAGAGCGGCCTTCGCGGCCTTGCGCGCGTGATAGAACAGCACGTCAGTCGAGTCAAAGGTCTCGCAAAGCACGGGCAGCACGCCCCACGACAGCGCCAGCTTATACCAGACGGCCTTGTTGGTGGCCATGCCGATGATATCGGTCGGGACACGGAAGCGCGAAACCATGCGCACGGTTCGTCCGGAAAGAGAGCTGACGACAATGGCTTTCGCGCCGATGTCGATGGCCATGCCGCAGGTGGCGTGCGAGATGGCGTCGAGCAGATTCTTGATCTTGAAGTTGTAGCTGCGGAAGCGCGTCTCATAGTGGATGTGCTTTTCCGTCTCCTCGCAGATCTCGGACATGGTCTGCACGGTCTTGACGGGGTATTTTCCGGCGGCGGATTCGCCGGAGAGCATGACCGCGCTCGTGCCGTCATAGACGGCGTTGGCCACGTCGGAGATCTCCGCGCGGGTGGGGCGCGGATTCTGGATCATGGATTCGAGCATTTCCGTGGCGGTGATGACGCGCTTTCCGAGCAGGCGGCACTTGGTGATGAGATATTTCTGGATGGCCGGAAGCTCCGCAAACGGCACCTCGACGCCGAGGTCGCCGCGGCCGATCATGATGCCCTCGCATTCCTCGCAGATCTCTTCGATGTTGTCGATACCGGAGCGGTTTTCGATTTTGGCGATGATGTCGATCCCGCCGCCGCCGTTTTCCTGCAAAAAGCGCTTGAGGTCGGCCACGTCCTGACGGCAGGAGACAAAGGAGGCGGCGACGTAGTCCACGCCGTTCTGAATGCCAAAGAGCAGATCGCTCTTGTCCTGCTCGCTCAGATAGACCTGCTTGAGCACCTTGCCGGGGAAGCTCATGCTCTTGCGGTTGGAGAGCCTTCCTCCGGCGACGACACGGCAGTGGATCTCGGTGCCCTCAATGGACAGCACCTCGAAAATGACAAGCCCGTTGTTGACGAGCACAGTGTCGCCGGGGGCCAGCTCGCCGGCCAGACCGGCATAGCTGACGGAGACGATGGACTCGTCGCCCTCTACGTCCTTTCGGGTCGTGAAGGTGAATTCCGCGCCGTCGGCAAGCTGGATTTCTCCGTTTTGAAAGGTGCCGATGCGGTATTCGGGGCCTTTGGTGTCGAGCATGATGGCGATTGGCAGGCCAAGTGCCTCCCGAACCTGCTTGATCATGTCAAGCTTCTGCTGGTGCTCCTTGTGCGTGCCGTGCGAGAAGTTCAGCCGCGCGACGTTCAGGCCCGCGCGGCACATGTCGGCAAATACGGCGGGGTCGCTGCTGACCGGGCCGATGGTACATACGATCTTTGTTTTTCTCATAGTGTTTTCTCCTGTGTGCGCTGATTACGATTCTTCCCGGTTTTCTGACCCCTGCAGGCGGAACAGCCGCCGGAGCGTGTCCCAGATAAGCAGAATGACAGGCATGGGCTTCCCTCCTCCCGGATATCAGGATGGATGAAAAACTCCGCCTGTGCCTGCATATCTGCAAGGCGCAAACGGAGCCTGTCGGTCGAAATAAAAAAGACAGAACCGGACGGTTCTGTCTGTATGCCAAGCGGCATGCAAAATCGATGATCGATCCCCGATATGAATAGAAACCGCAGCGGCTTCTATGACAGACTCCACCACTCATACCGGCAGCCACATTCTAGCACAGGCGTACCGGGATGTCAAGACGAACGCAGGCGGAAGCGGGCTGGAAAATGACAGCAAAAGCGGCCCGAGCCACCGGGCCGCTTTCACTGAGCGTTGCTATATAATCATTCACAAAGGTGCGAATATAGCCATAGGGAGGACGCAGCGCGTCCGATGCGGCGTCAGATCGTGACGCCTGCCTTTTCGAGGATGGCCGGGACGTTCTTTTCCGCGCCGATGGCCATGATATGTACGCCGTCGCACAGATGCTCGTCCTTGATCTTTGCGATCATTTCCGCCGCCATCTCGATGCCGAGCTGCATGGGAAGGCCCTTGACGCCCTTCTCCTTGCCCTCGGCTGCCGCTGCGGCCAGCTTGTCGATCATGTCCTGCGGCACCGCGATGCCGGGGACGTTCTCGTTCATGTAACGGGCCATCCCGGCTGCCTTCAGCGGGATGATACCGGCCATGATGTGGGTCTTGATGCCCGCGGCGTCAACCTTTTCCAGGAAACGCTTGAAGGTATCGAGATCGAAAATGCCCTGCGTCTGGATGTACATGGCGCCGGCCTCGACCTTCTGACGCAGCTTGTTGATCTGCAATTCGATCGGATCATAGACCGGAGTGACGGAAGCGCCTTTGTAGAACTTCGGTGCGCCGCCGGCAATCTCGTTGCCGCCGCAGTCGCAGTTCGTCTCCTCCATCTTTGTGAGCATTTTCAGAATGCCGACGGAGTCCAGGTCATAGACGGGCTTGGATTCCGGGCAGTCGCCGACGACGGGATGGTCGCCCGTGAGGGCCAGCATCGTGTCGATGCCGAAGGCCGCTGCGGACAGAATATCGCCCATGATGGCCATGCGGTTGCGGTCGCGGCCGGTCATCTGGAGGATCGGCTCGATGCCCGCGTTTTTGAGCGCGATGCACAGGCCGAGACTGGATGCCTTGAGGCTGGCGGACTGCATATCGGTCACGTTCACGCCGTGAACCTTGCCATTGAGAAGCTTTGCCGCTTCCAGCTGCTCGGAAAAATCATAACCCTTCGGGGGGGCCATCTCGGCGGTAACGCCGAATTTACCGGCTTCAAAAGCCTCTTTCAACATACTCATATTATTTCTTCCCCTTTAAGCTGATCGTTCTCGGATAGCTGAACTTCGCATATCCCTTGTCCTCGCGGGTCTTGCCGAGCTTATCGAGCTGGCCGATCTCCTCAAGGCGTTTGTAGATCTTGATCCATGCACAATCGTTTTCCGGATTGACCTCGCACTTGCCGTTCTTCTGGCCGCCGCAGGGGCCGTTGACAAGGCTCTTGGCACACTGGGTGATGGGGCAGATGCCGCCGGTCTGGCCGAGGACGCAGTCGCCGCAGAAGTGGCACGCCTCTTCCCAGACGCCGAAGCGGACGGCTTCGCCGAGGTACATGGTGTTGTTGGACGGATAGGTGGGGATGCCGGGGGCGTTCTTGGCGACGCACTGCACTCCGTCGCCGCAGGACATGCAGATCACGCAGTCCGGCTTTGCCGCGACAAGGGGCTTCATCTTGCCCTTGACGCCAAGATTCATGCAGCAGTAATCTGCCACGGTCGTGCCGACGACAGTCTTGCCGGCGGCCTCCAGAGTCTGCTTCAGGGCTGCGACCTCAGGCTCGCCGCCGGTATGGCAGGCGGTCGCGCAGCTGTTGCAGCCGACGATGGCGACGGTCTTCGCGTCGCCGACCAGAGCCATAAGCTCCTCAATAGGCTTTTTTTGTGTGATGATCATGAAACGTTACCCTCCAATGTCCCGCACCGGAGGCGGGATCAGCTTTCCACACTATCATAACGGATTTGCACGCGGAAATCAACACAAATCAACGCTAAACCAAGAAAAATTTCAGGAAATACTGTCCGGTCTTGCTTTGATCCGGCAGCGCTGTGACGGCGGGGTTGCAAAATGCCCGCGCTTGGGGTACACTAACTTTCAGATACACCCGAAAAAAACAGGAGGGCGCGCCATGTTTGCCGTAACGCTGATCTGCGTGGGAAAGCTGAAGGAAAAATTCTATCTGGCGGCGTCGGAGGAGTACGCAAAGCGCCTGCGCGGCTATGTGGACTTCACGCTGATCGAGCTGCCGGAAACGCGCCTGCCGGACGATCCTTCGCCCGCGCAGATCGCGCAGGGGCTGGCGAAGGAAGCGGAGCTGATCCGCGCGAGGATCCCAAAGGGCGCGTGGTTCTGCGTGCTCACGCCCGAGGGGACGCAGCTGTCCTCGGAGGAGCTGGCGGCGGCGCTGGCCTCCGTGAAGGGAAGCGGCCGGAGCGCTGCGTGCTTCCTGATCGGCTCGTCGTTCGGAATGGATCCGAGCCTCAAGCAGCTGGCGGACAGGAAGCTTTCCATGTCGAAAATGACGTTTCCGCACCATCTGGCGCGGGTGATGGTGCTCGAGCAGCTCTATCGCGCCGAAAGCATTCAGGCGGGAACGAAATATCATAAATAAGGAGCGTTTTGGAAATGTATAAAATGTATGACGAAATGCACGTTGAGGTAAAGCACCACCTGCGCGGCGGCGAAGGCGACCCGGTGACGCGGCAGATATTCTCTCCGGAGGAGTTGGGCGGCCGCGCCGAAATGTTCAACATCATGACCCTTCAGCCCGGCGAGTCGGTCGGCGTGCATGACCATGTGACGAACGGCGAGGCGTACTTGGTCCTGTCCGGCAGCGTCACGGTCACGGACGACGCGGCAAGCCGTGTCCTGAACGTCGGCGACGCTGAGTTCTGCGCCGACGGACACACGCATTCCATCCGCAATCACACGGACGCGCCCGCGAGCTTCCTTGCGCTGATCCTTCCGAACCGCTGAGACGGGACGCCGCGCCGAAAACGCGGCGTGAACATAAAACCTATTGACACGGTAGGAATATATGCTATAATGATTTCAGAACAAAAGAAACCCGCAATTTCTAGGATTGCGGAGCAAAGGAAGTGCGATCATGACGATTTATGCAGATAATGCGGCGACCACGAAAATGAGCCGGACGGCCATCGACGCGATGCTGCCGTATATGGAAACCTACTATGGCAATCCCTCAAGCCTGCACTCCGTCGGCCAGAAGGCCGCGGAGGCGCTCCAGAGCGCGCGGGAACGCATCGCCGCGTGTCTCGGCTGTCAGCCGCGGGAGATCACATTCACCTCCGGCGGAAGCGAGGCGGACAATCAGGCGCTGCTTTCGGCGGCGAAGCTCGGCGCGCGCAAGGGCAAAAAGCACATCATCTCTACCGCGTTTGAGCACCATGCCATTCTCCATTCGCTGAAGAGGCTCGAAAAGGAGGGCTTCGAGGTGGAGCTTCTGCCGGTCGGCGAGACCGGAACGATCACCGCCCAGCAGGTGCGCGACGCCATCCGCGACGACACCTGCCTCGTGACGATCATGTATGCCAACAACGAGATCGGCTCGATCCTGCCCATCGCAGAGATCGGCGCGGTCTGTAAGGAAAAGGGCGTCTTGTTCCACACCGACGCCGTTCAGGCGGCGGGACACGTCCACATCAACGTCCGGGAACAGAACATCGATATGCTGTCCCTGTCAGCACATAAGTTCCACGGCCCGAAGGGCATCGGCGTGCTCTACGCCCGTCAGGGCGTGATCCTGACGCCGCTGATCGAGGGCGGCGCCCAGGAGCGCGGCAAGCGCGCCGGTACGGAAAACATCCCGGCGATCATGGGCATGGCCGCCGCGCTGGAGGAAGCCTGCGCACACATCGACGAGAACGCGCAGAAGGTCTCCGCGCTGCGGGACAAGCTCATTGCGGGCCTGTCGAAGATCCCGCACAGCGCCCTCAACGGCGACCCGGTCAACCGTCTGCCCGGCAACGTCAGCTTCTGCTTCGAGGGCATCGAGGGCGAGAGCCTGCTTCTCCTGCTGGACGCGAAGGGCATCTGCGCCTCGTCCGGCTCCGCCTGCACCTCCGGCTCCCTTGACCCGAGCCATGTGCTGCTCGCCATCGGGCGTCCGCACGAGGTCGCGCACGGCTCGCTGCGGCTGAGCCTCTGCGAGTGGAACACGGAGGAAGAGGTCGATTATATGCTGCGGGCCATCCCCGAGGTTGTGACTTATCTGCGCAACATGTCTCCGGTCTGGAAGGAGCTTCTCAGCGGAGCGCGTCAGTTCATACTGTAAGGAGGAAACGATCATGGCACTTTATACGGAAACCGTAATGGATCACTTCATGAACCCGCGCAATGTCGGCGAGATCCCCGACGCGGACGGCATCGGCGAGGTCGGCAACGCAAAATGCGGCGACATCATGAAGATGTACCTCAAGATCAAGGACGATAAGATCGAGGACGTAAAATTTGAGACCTTCGGCTGCGGCAGCGCTATCGCCTCCAGCTCCATGGCCACGGAGATGATTAAGGGCAAGACGCTGGAGGAGGCTACGGCCGTCACGAACAAGCAGGTCGTGGAAGCGCTCGGCGGACTGCCCGCGCACAAGCTGCACTGCTCCGTTCTGGCCGAGGAGGCCATCAAGTCCGCCGTCAAGGACTACTACGACAAGAACGGCATTGCCTACGACAAGAGCAAGTTCCCCGACTGCGAGAGCTGCGAGTCCTGCCGGATGGTCTGAGATCGAAAAAACTGCCCGCTGTCCCTTACGGACGGCGGGCGTTTGCTATTTAACAGGCTGTTCATGCATGACGGCTGCGCTGTGTGGTATCCTATGGTGTATCTGAAAACTCCCAACGCACCCGGACAGCGGGCCTTTTCACGATGCCGGTCACATCATTAGTTTTCAGATACACCCTAAGACAGCACCGCGCAATTACATCAACAAAAAGAAAGCTGGGATATCCATGTGTACGGCTGCGACCTATCGGACAAAGGATTTTTATTTCGGGAGAAATCTCGACTATGAGCGCTCCTATGGCGAGAGCGTGACGATCTTTCCGCGGAACGCGCCGCTGCCCATGCGGCACACTGCCGCGTTGGAGCGGCATTACGCCATGATCGGCATGGCGCATATGCAGGGCGGCTATCCGCTCTATTATGATGCGGTGAACGAAAAGGGCCTGTGCATCGCGGGGCTGAATTTCGTCGGAAACGCCGTCTACCGCAGCCCGGAGCCGGGGCGTGTCAACGTGGCGCAGTTTGAACTGATCCCGTGGCTGCTCGGAGGCTGCGCGACGGCGCAGGAGGCGCAGACGCTGCTTGAGCGGGTCAATCTGACGGATACGCCGTTCTGTGAGGGAATGCCTCCGGCGCAGCTGCACTGGCTGCTGGCCGACCGGGAGCGCTGCCTTGTGATCGAGCAGACGGCAGACGGCCTGCACGTCTACGACGATCCTGTGGGCGTTCTGACGAACAATCCGCCGTTCCCGATGCAGCTTTTTGCGCTCAACAATTTTGCGCAGCTCTCGCCTGGGGCGCCGGAAAACCGGTTTGCTCCGGAGCTTCCGTTGGAGCGCTACAGCCGGGGCATGGGCGCCATCGGCCTGCCGGGCGACCTTTCGTCGCAGTCGCGGTTTGTGCGCGCGGCGTTCGTGCGGATGCACGCGCAGTCGGAGGACAGCGAGCAGGCAAGCGTCAGCCAATTTTACCACATTCTCGACGCCGTCGCGCAGCAGCGCGGCTGCTGCGCGCTGGAGGACGGAAAATTTGAGATCACGCTCTATTCCAGCTGCTGCAACGCCGATCAGGGCATCTACTATTACAAAACCTATGAGAATAGCGCGCTGACCGCTGTGTCGCTCTTCCGCGAGGATCTGGAGGGCCGTGTGCCGGTCAGCTATGCGCTGGAAACGGAGCTGCGCGTCCGGTGGAGCAACTAAGCAGATGCTTGCAAAGCGCGCCGGCGGATGGTAAAATGAAGTAAATTTCATTTACATTCGGAGGAACGGCCATGACGCTCGGCGAGAAAATACGGCAGGTACGGCTGGAACGCGGCCTGACGCAGAAGCAGCTTGCGGGCGACCGCATCACGAGGAATCAGCTCTCGCAGATCGAAAACGATCTGGCGCAGCCCTCGATGCGGACGCTGGAATATCTGGCGGCGGGCCTCGGCGTCGATGCGGGCTGGCTGATGACGCAGGAGGACGGCGACGCCGCGCAGACGCGGCTGACGGAGGCGCGTGACCTCTTCCGGGAGGGGCGCTGGGCCGAATGCATGGAACGCACCGGGACGATGACCGGCGAGGAGGCGCTTTTGATGCGCTCGATCTGCGCGCGCCGTCTCGCGGAGCAGGCGCTGGATGACGAGCGCTTCTCCGAGGCAGGCGCGTATGCGGAGCAGGCGCTGGAATGCAATGCGCGCTGTCTCTATCCGGAGCCTTCGCTCCAGATCGCGGCGGCGGGCATTTCCGCGCGATGCGCGGCAGCAGAGAAAAGAGACACCGGAGAGGCATTTGAGGCTTACCGGCAGATCTTCCTTCAGCAGCAGACCGGCGTGCAGTATCATCTGACAATGGCGCGCTACGATCTGGAGCAGGAGCATATTCAGGCCGCAGAGAGGGAGATCTGGTCGATCGCAGACCTCCCGGAGGAGAGCCGCGCGGAATATCTGATCCTGCGGGGGCGCATCGCCGCGAAAAAGGAGCAGTATGAAAACGCGATCCTCTATTTGCAGCAGGCGCGGGAGGTAGAGGGCCTTTCGCGGCTGCTGAGACGGGAGCTGCTGCTGGCGCTGGAGCGCTGCTACAGCGAGACGCAGCAGTATAAGCAGGCGTATGAATGCGCCGCCGCGCAGAGAGAGCTGTAGAAAAATCACATAAGGTGTATCTGAAGACTGGCAGTATGACCGGCGGTGAGAAATTATCGCGCCGAGCAAGATCTTTTCGCAGAAATACTGACGTATTTCAAGGAAAAATGGCGCAGCGTGAATAGGCCTGCTGTCCGACTGCATTGGCAGTTGGAGGAATACACTATGGGCGACCGGAATATGATCCGCATCGGCTCCGGCGTCCTCGCCTGCGGGATCGCGGCGCTGCTGATTCCAACGGATTCCTACGCCGCCGCGTTTGCGGCGTTCCTCATCATCGGCTTCGGCTGCGCGCCGATCTATCCCTGCATCATCCATTCCACGCCGGAAGGAGAAAGCAGAGCAAACACGCAGAATTCCTTGAAAATACTTGTAATTTCGGATATAATCAGAACAAACCACACAGGAAACGGAGGCGCGGGCTGTGACATACCATATTGCTGTCTGCGACGACGAAGCGGAGCAGGCAGAGCGGCTTCGGTCAATTGCGGAAGCATGGGCGGAAAAGTGCGGCGTCACATGCCGCACGGACTGCTTCCCGAGCGCGGAAGCGCTCTTATTCGCCTACGCGGACGACGCGGGCTTTGATATCCTGCTGTTGGATGTGGAAATGAAGGAAATGAGCGGCATCCGGCTTGCAAAGCGCCTGCGCGCGGACGGCTGCAGGGCGGAGATCGCGTTCATCACCTCGCACTTTGAGTTCGTGACCGAGGGCTACGAGGTGGACGCGCTGCACTATCTGGTCAAGCCTGTGGCGGCGGAAAAGCTCTGCGAGGTGCTGACCCGCGCGGCGGAGCGGCTGGCTGTCGATCCGCCGTCTGTCGTCATTTCCTGCGAGGGCGCGTCGAGGAAGCTCTATGAATCCAAGATCCTGTATGCGGAATCCTTCCTGCACGACCTTGTGATCCACACAAAGACGCAGGAATACCGCGTCAAGGAGAACATTTCCGCCTTTGCCGGGCGGCTCAGCGCCGATTTTTTCCGCGTCCACCGCTCTTATCTGGTCAATCTGAAGGCGGTGCTCCGCATCAGCCGAAGCTCCGTCACGCTGGAGGGCGGCGCGGAGATTCCGTTGGCCCGCGGAAAATACGACGAGATCCACAGGGCCTTTATCGAACGGAATTGAGGTGACGCGATGCTCAAGCGGACATATCTGAAGCTTGTCGAGATGCAGGAGGAGCAGGCGCGGCGGCATCTGGACGAGGTGCGCAGCATCCACAGCGAAATGCGCGGCTACAAGCACGACTTCCATCACCATTTGCAGGCCCTCAAGGGCCAGCTCGAGGCCGGAGAGGTGGAGCGGGCCATCGCCTATATCACGGAGCTGGATCGAAGCCTGCAAAGCGTGGACACGCTGCTCAAGACCGGAAACGTGACGGTGGACGCCATTCTCTCCGCCAAGCTCGCGCAGGCAAGAGCCGACGGCATTGCCGTGACCGTCGATGTGAATCTGCCCGACCGGCTGACGTTCTCCGATCTGGAGTTGAGCATCGTGATCGGCAACCTGCTCGACAACGCCATCGAAGCCTGCCGCGAGGCGCAGGGCGAAAAATTCATCCGACTTTCCATGCGGATCAAAGGCAAAATGCTTTATTTTTACCTTCTGAACGCCGCCGGAAGCCGAAAAACGAAGATCGGCTCCCTGTTCCGGACGGGAAAATCCGGCGCGCACGGCTTCGGCCTGCACCGCGCGGAGGCCATTTTGGAGCAGCATGGCGGCTGGGTCAAATACAACAGTGAGGACGGCGCGTTCACCTCGGAATTTCTGGTTCCCGCCGTCTCGTAATTGCAATTCGTGTACCGACAGATGCAGTTGGTGCACGAATTGCGCTTTTCGGCATCTTTTATGCTAGAGTGAAGCCACGAAGGGAGCGATGTGTTTTGAAAAAGAACAGACCCAAAAAGGAAAAGCCCTATCGTTCCGCATGGAGCAACGCCCTCTGGAGCTTCCGGGAGATGCTTCGCGGCGCGCCGCAGTCCTTCTGGCTGACGGCGGCGGGCGTTCCACTGGCGGTATTTCTGGCGTGGGCGGAGGTCCGGCTTCCGGCGCTCGTCGTGTCGGAGGTCGTCTCCGGGCGGAGCTTTGCGCACGCCGCGCTGGCCGTCGGGCTTTTGATCGGCGCGGTCTTTCTGGCAAAGGCGCTGAAGGAATTCATGGAAACGATTCAAAAACCCTACTTTGACCGCTATCGTTTCGGCGAGGGCGTGCTTCTGGATAAAAAGGCCATGCGCTGCTATTATCAGCAGTATGAGAAAAAATCAGTGCGTGATCTGCACAGCCGCGCGGAGGCGGCGACATGGATGTCCTTCGGCAAGGTGCCGCTGCTGGAAATGCCGCAGCAGACCATGGAGCTGCTGCAAAATCTGCTTTGCTACCTGCTCTTCGGCACGATCATTTCCGCTGTCAGCCCGTGGCTCCTGCTGCTTCTGACCGCCGCTCCGGCGGCGAACTGGTTCTGCGTCCGGGCATATAACCGCTACGAATACCGCACGCGGCCCGAACGCACGGACATCGAGCGAAAGACCGATTATGTGAGCGGACGCGCGGCCGATTTTGCGTGCGCGAAGGATATCCGCATCTACAGCATGGCCGGATGGCTGCGCACGGTCTATGACGATCTTGCCGCGCAGAGCGTATTGTGGCAGACGCGCCTGAGCGCGCGGCAGCTGCTGACCCGGCTGGCCGATCTCGGCGTGATCCTCGTCCGCGACGGCACGGCCTACGTGGTGCTGATCGCCATGTCGCTGCGCGGCGAGATCACCGCCGACCAATTCGTGCTCTATTTTGCCGCCATCTCCGGCTTTGCCTCCTATGTCGGCAGCATCCTCACCGCGTGGAACGCCATGCAGACGGCAAGCCTCAAGGTCTGCGACTTCCGCGAATTCCTGGATCTTCTGGACGAGGACAGCGGCGGCAGGGCACTTTCGGCGGACGCGCTGCGTCATGCGCCGGAGATCGTGTTCGAGCACGTCTCCTTCCGCTATGACGGCGCGGAGCAGGATACGCTGCACGATATCTCTTTCACGCTCCGCGCCGGTGAGCGAATGGCGCTGGTCGGTATGAACGGCGCGGGCAAGACGACGCTCGTCAAGCTCCTGTGCGGACTGTACCGCCCGACCTCCGGCGAGATCCGCATCGACGGCGTCCCGGCGGCCGAATTTCGGCGGGACGAGTATTACCGCCTGTTTTCGCCCGTTTTTCAGGATGTGCAGACCGCGTTCTTCTCGCTGGCCGAGACGGTCGCGGGCGATTTCGGAGAAAAGGTGGACAGGACGCGGGCCGAGGCGTGTATGCGCAAGGCCGGGCTTGGGAAGAAGCTCGACGCGCTTCCGCACGGCATAGACACGCGGCTCGACAAGCAGGTCAACAAGGACGGCGTCGAGCTTTCCGGGGGCGAGGCGCAGAAGCTGATGATGGCGCGGGCGCTCTATAAGGACGCGCCGGTGCTGGTGCTCGACGAGCCGACCGCCGCGCTTGATCCCATCGCGGAAAACGAGGTCTACCTCCAGTACCGCGACATGACCGGGGACAAGACCTCGCTCTTCATCTCGCACCGGCTGGCCTCCACGCGCTTCTGCGACCGGATCCTGTTCCTGCGGGACGGCCGCATTGCCGAGGAGGGTACGCATGAGGCGCTTCTTGCGCAGAACGGCGAATATGCGAGGCTCTATGAAATTCAAAGCTGCTGGTATCGTGACGATTACAAGGGAGGTGCGGAGGCATGACGCTGCGGGAACATATTTCGATCGCACGCCGCTCGTGGCGGCTGCTGTATTCCATGAGCCGCCGGTTTTTTGCCGCAATTCTGGCATACAGCGTCGTGACGGCGCTGCTGCCCTACATCCCGGTCTGGTTTTCCGCGCGGCTGATCGATGCGCTGGCCGCGGGCGCCGGGGTGCAGGTGCTGATCCGCTATGCCGCGCTGACCGTCGGTCTGACCGCGCTCGGAACGCTTCTCAGCGCAGTGCTGAACGCGCAGAAGGAGATCGGCTTTCAGGAGGCCAATTGCAGCTACGAGTGGATGCACGCGGAAAAGGCGATGGCGCTTGCGTATGCCTCGATCGAGGACCGCAAGGTCTCGCTGCTGCGCGAGCGCATCCAGACCGAAACGCGGATGGGATGGAACGTATTCTATTTGGACTCCTGCATCGAGCAGTTCGTGCGTTTCGGCGTGCAGATCTTCGCCTCCATCGCGCTGACCGCCTCGTTCTTTACGCTGCACGCAATTGCGCCCGCAGCCAAGCTCGCCTTTGTCGGCGGCATTCTCGTTTCCATCGTGGTGGCTGTGCTGACGAGCGCGCGATCCTCCGCGATCAACATGGAATTTCTCAAGGACGGCGTGACGGAGAATATCACGCTGGATAAGTACAGCACCTATATCCGCAACTACTCCAGCGGCAAGGATATCCGCCTCTATGCCATGGCCGGCCCGCTTGCCAAATACGCCGACGGCTTCTATAAAACGCTTTGCGACCGGGAGGCGCGCGCCTATTTCCGCCGCGCGCTGCTGCGGCTGGCGGCGGTGCTGATGGATCATGTGCTGCGCTTCGGCGTCTATCTGCTGCTAATCTCCGGCGCGCTGCGCGGCGGGGTCAGCGTCGGCTCCATCGCGCAGTACGTTACGAGCGTCATGCTGCTGCTTGCGGCGGCCAACGGCTTTGTGCGTGCGTGGCAGGTCGCCATGGCCAACGACCAGTACCTCAAGCGCTTTTTCTCCTATTTCGACATTCCGAATCCCATGTATCAGGGCACCCTGTCGGTGGAAAAGCGCGACGACAACGACTACTGCATCGAGTTCCGCGACGTTTCCTTCCGCTATCCCAATACGGAGACCTACGCGCTGCGCCATGTGAGCCTCCGCTTCAGGATCGGCGAACGGCTGGCGGTCGTCGGCATGAACGGCAGCGGCAAGACGACCTTTATCAAGCTCCTTTGCAGGCTTTACGACCCGACGGAGGGCGTCATCCTGCTCAACGGCGTGGATATCCGGAAGTACAACTACGACGAATATCTGTCCATTTTCTCAGTCGTTTTTCAGGATTTCCGCCTGTTTTCCTTCTCGCTCGGGCAGAATGTGGCCGCGGGCGCGGAATATGACCGGGAGAGGGCTGTGTCCTGCCTGCGGGAGGCCGGTTTCGGAGAACGCCTTGCCAAGATGCCGGAGGGGCTGGAAACCAGCCTGTATCAGGACTTCGACAAGGCGGGCATGGAGATCTCCGGCGGCGAGGCACAGAAGATCGCCCTCGCGCGGGCGCTTTATAAAAACGCGCCGTTCATCGTGCTCGACGAGCCGACCGCCGCGCTCGACCCGGTGTCGGAATACGAGGTCTATCGGAAGTTCAACGAGATCTCCGGCGGAAGGACTGCCGTCTATATCAGCCACCGGCTGGCCTCCTGCCGCTTCTGCGACGAAATTCTGGTGTTCCACGAGGGACAGATCGCCCAGCACGGCGCGCATGAAGCGCTGCTGGCGGAGTCCGGCGGCAAATACGCCGAGCTTTGGAACGCGCAGGCGCAGTATTACACCGACGCGCAGGCCGGGGCGGAGGCCGAGGCGTAATTTCACAGGAGCGCTCCGGCCGCCGAAGGGCTTGGCGGGGTGAAAAAGGGCCGGCAGACGCTTTGCGTCTGCCGGCCCTGATTGATAATTGGAGAACGAACCCTTTTCGGGATACAAGATGTGTACAGAATGGAAAACGCGCCTTAGTTATGCGGCGCGGCATCCGCGTAGGTTTCGGTATAGCGTGCGAAGGCGGAGGCAGGCTCACCGGCAGCGTCCAGATGCGAAAGGTCGCCGAAGCGCGACATGCGGAACACGGCGACGCCCGGCTCACGCTCCTCGGTGGTGAGCATGGTGACGCTGCTCGTCAGAGCGACGGCGTAGTGCCACAGCGGTACGGGTGAGATGCTGAACAGATGTGCCAGCAGCACGCATTCCACGCCGAAGTGGCAGAACAGGACCAGGTTGTCATGGTTGGGGCGCTCCGCGCGGTACAGCCGCCCGTTGCGGATGTAGCCGTGCTTCGCCAGAAGCGCGTCGAGACCGTGTCCAACGGCGTCAAAAGCGGTGCGGACGGTGGTATCCCGGTACAGCGGGCCGTCCGACCAGCGCTCCGGGTCATAGTAGACCGGCTCCTGCGCCCAGTCTGCGGGAAGAACGTCCCATGCAAGGCCGGAGGCGTGCCCGCGCTGCATGACGCGGTAGCCGTGGTCAAATTCGCGCAGCCAGTCCATTTCCTCAGCGGACGCGCCGGCGGCGCGCAGAGTGAACGAGGCCGTATCCTTGGCGCGGCCAAGCGGCGAAACGTAATAATATGCGGGCGTGATCTTTTCCAGACGCTTTCCCAGCAGCGCGGCCTCGCGCCAGCCCTTTTCCGTCAGGGAGTCGATGGAATAGTCCGGCTCCGCGTGGCGGACGATATAGATGTTCATAAAATGCCTCCTGCGGTATTGCAGATTCGGCGCGCAGTCTGCGCCGCATTGATTCTAGCAGATTTTTCGCGGAATTGGAAGCGGGAAGCTGCGCGGTTTGCAGAAGTGGTCAACGCAAAATGGAGCAGGGAAGCCCTGCTCCATGGTTTTCATTTGGCTGTGCGGCGCGGCTCAGGCCAGCGCCTTTCTGCGGGCGGAGATGCCCTTGGTCATCGTATCGTGGATGCGGCTGCCGATCTGTGCGGTCGTAACGCCGTTCAGCTCGTCGGCGGGAATGATGTCCAGCACGTCGAGATACACGTCCGTGTGGCGGCGGAACATATTTTTCAGGATGGCCGGGGTGTTGGACAGAACGCAGACCACGATGGGAACGCCCGCCTTCTGCGCGATCTTGAACGCGCCGTTGCGGAAGCTGTTCAGCTCGCCGGTCTTGCTCGTGTAGCCCTCCGGGAATACGGCGATAGAGGTCTTGTCCTCCTTCAGGAACTGGATGGCCTTGAGGATGGTGCGCAGCGCCGCGCGGTCGTTTTCGCGGTCGATCGGCAGGCAGAGCAGCTCACGCATGATCTCAGCGACCATGAAGAGGGAGAAATTCTCCTTCTTGGAGATGAAGGCCAGCTCGTCATGCGGGATGGCGTAATAGTAGATCAGCGGGTCGAAGGCAAAAAGATGGTTGGAGACGAGCAGAAAGCGGTGGTCATGCGGAAGCTTCTCCAGACCGGTCACATGAACGTGAACGCCGCCGAGGAAAAACGCCAGACGGCAGAACTGATTGAGCATGAAGCGGAAATAGCGGCTCGGCTTTTCCAGCAGCTTTTTCGGATCGACAAAGCGCGTGGAAACGAACAGAAGCAGCAGAAACAGGATCACGAAGCCGAGAAAGATCCCGGCAAAGGTAAGCGGAAGCTGCCAGAGTGCGTTCCAAGAGGAAAACCACCCGGAAAGCCAGCCGGTCAGCCCGGAGAGCACAAAACTGAGCGCAAGAAAGACATAAACCATGAGAGCACCTGCTTGTTGAAAGGATCAGCGCGGAAAGCGCCGTATTCTGAATACGAGATATTCTTTGGTTTATTATAGCGCATGGCGCGTTGAAATTGGAGCGGCTTTTTAGAATTTAACAAAAAATTCACGGATAAAGCAAATCTTAAGAATTTTACGGATTGTTTCTTCATCGGCTTTGCGGTATGATAGGGCAACATTCTGACGAAGGCAGGCGAATGCCCATGCATATGGTCGAGTTTCTGAAGCATATCAGCACGGCGCTGCTGCTCCTGACAGGGCTGTGCTTTTTCTATCAAACGGTGTATCTGGTCGTTTCTCTGTTCTGGCGCGAGCCGAAGCACAAGCCGGAGAAGCCGGCGCGCTATGCCATTCTGATCGCGGCGCGCAATGAGGAGGCGGTTTTGCCATACCTCCTGCAAAGCATCCGCGCACAGGATTATCCCTCCGAGCGCATCACGACCTATGTCGTGGCCGACAACTGCACCGACCGCACGGCGGAGGCTGCGGAGGCCAACGGCGCGCGCGTCTACCGGCGCTTCGACCGCAGCCGGATCGGAAAGGGCTACGCGCTGCACGATCTGCTCGACTGGATCCGGCGCGGCGACGGATTGGAGCAGTACGATGCGTTTTTGATCTTCGACGCGGACAACCTGCTCTGTCCGGACTACATCTCCAAGATCAACCGTACCTACAGCGACGGCTTTGAGGCGTTCCACGGCTACCGCAACACGAAGAATTTCGGCGACAGCTGGATATCCTCGGCCTACGCGGTGTGGTATCTGCACGATTCCGTCCACCTCAACGCGGCGCGGATGATGCTCGGAACGACCTGCGCTGTGACCGGCACGGGCTTCGGCTTCACGCGGGCGCTGCTCGAACGCATCGACGGGTGGAGCTTCTTCACGCTGACGGAGGACGTTGAATTCGACAACTGGTGCGCAGTGAACGGTGTGCGCATCGGCTTTTGCCGTGAGGCGATGCTCTATGACGAGCAGGCGTCCACGTTCGCGCAGTCCTGGAAGCAGCGCATCCGCTGGACACAGGGCGGATTGCAGGTCTCGCTGCTCTATGCCGGACGGCAGCTGCGCGGGATGCTTCGCGGAGGGCGCACCGGCTGGGCCAGCTTCGAGGCTGCGACGCTGTCCCTCGGCGGCTATCTGCTGTCGGCCCTTTCCGGCCTCTCCGTCGCGGTGACGGGGCTTGCGCAAAGCGGCCTGCGCGGCCTGCTGGCAGCGGTGGGATGCGCCGTCGGCGGACTGTATATGGGCATGGCAGTGATCGGCGCGCTGGTGCTGCTGACGGAGTGGAGGCGCATCGCGGCCCCGGCATATAAAAAGCTGCTGTCCGTGCTGACCTTCCCGCTGTTCATGCTGACCTTCATCCCGGCGGCGGTCTGCGCCGTCTTTGCCAAGCGCGGCTGGGAGCCGACGCGGCATACGGTCGCGATCGGGATCGGCAGCCTTGCGGCGGCACCGCGTGAATAAAAAATGCGCGGCTGAGACCTTCGAGGTCTCAGCCGCTTTTTTGTTTACAGGGGTCTTGGCCTTGTGCTATGATAAAAAAAGATACAGTTTTTGCCCGAAAAATACGAAATGCAACCGCAGGTTGACAGATTTGACGGCTGAATTTCTGGTATGCAACCGCGAAATGCGGTAGGATACGGGCAACAGAGCGCGGGAACGCGCCCGGATAACTGGAGGAAACGATATGATCTTAGCGGACAAAATAATCACCCTGCGCAAGAAGGCAGGCTGGTCGCAGGAGGAGCTGGCGCAGAAGCTGGATGTCTCCCGCCAGTCGGTCTCCAAATGGGAGGGCGCGCAGTCCATTCCCGATATCTCGAAAATTTTGCAGATGAGCCGCCTGTTCGGCGTCACGACGGATTTCCTGCTGAAGGATGAGCTGGAGGAGGCGGAATACGCTCCCGAAACCGCGCAGCCCGCGCTGCGGCGCGTAACGATGGAACAGGCGTCGCGCTATCTGGAGCTTCGCCGTCAGGCCGCGCCGCGGATGGCGCTGGCGACGTTTCTGAGCGTGCTTTCGCCGGTGCCGTTGCTGTCCTTCAGCGAGATGAGCCAGTCTGCGCGCTTCGGCATCACGGAAAACGCGGCAGCGGGCCTCGGGCTGTGCGCGATGCTGGTGCTGGTCGCGGCGGCGGTCGCGCTGTTCCTGACCTGCGGTGCGCGGACGAAGGAATTCGATTTTCTGGATAAGGAGCCGTTTGAGACAGAGTACGGCGTGAGCGGCATGGTTCGAGAGAGTCAGAGCGCCTATGCGCCGCAGTGCGCGCGGAGAAGGCTCCTTGCAACGATGCTCTGCATCCTTTCTGTGCTGCCGCTGTTCGCGGCGCTCTGTATCGGCTCGGAGCCGGTCGTTATGGCGGCGGTGTGCGCGCTGCTCATGATCGCGGGCGCGGGTGCGGCGCTGTTTGTCTGCGCAGGCGTTTATGAGGGAGCGATGGAGCGGCTCTTGGAGGAGGGCGACTTCTCACGCGAGGAGAAGGTGCACGCGCCCGTGCAGGGCACAGTTTCCGTCTGCTACTGGCTGGTCGTGACGGCGGTGTTCCTGCTCTATACCTTCGGGCCGAATGGAAACGGCCAGCCGCAGTACAGCTGGGTGATCTGGGCCATCGGCGGCGTACTCTATGCGGCTCTGCTCACCGCTTTGCGCCTGTTCCGGAAGCGGTAACGCGGATGCCGCAGCAGAATATCAGACAGAGATCGAGCCGCCGGCATTCGCCGGCGGCTCCGTATATTATAGTTCCGGTGTTTCCCGGAGCGTGCAGCCCGGAAAAGCGGCCTGTGCCGCCGCGTACACAAGGTCCGCGTCCTGCGGAGAAAGCGCCTCCCAGAGCGTGAGGTGGATGGACGCGCCCTTCCGCCGCCAGATGCCGCATACGCGGCCATGGAGCAGAAGCACCGGCGCGACCTGCCCGGCGAGGCTGAAAACGCTGCGCATCCGCTCCGGCGGCAGAAAAAGACTCTCCTTTTTCTCATAGCCCAGCATCAGCGGGTCGAATCCGGCAAGGAAACGGCATTCCGGCGGAGAAGCCGGAGCGGCGTCCTCGCCATCCAGCCAGAAATACTCCCGCCCGCTGCAATGCGCGGAATGCACGGGCAGCTCCGCCAGCCAGCCGCGCACAGCTTTGGCGGAGGCATGGAAGAAATACATCGCGTCGTGGATGGTCGCGGGCGCGTAATGCGTGAAGTAACGCCGCGCAAGCGTCAGCTGGGCGGCGTGCGCCGAAAGCGGCTCCAGCGGCGGGCACAGCCGGAGCGCCTTTTCCGGGCCTGCGGTGTAGCACACGAAGCCACGCTCGCACAGTTCCCGCAGCCCACCGCCCCAAGAGTCGAACATACTGGCGGCCTCGTCCTCGGTCATGCTGCGTGCGCGGCAGTGCTCCCGCAGGGTGTCGCGCGTCAGCGGCCCGCGCGAGAGCGCTTCGACAATTACATCCGTGAAATAAGCCTGCCGCGCGGGCGTGAGCGCCCAGCCCGGACGCTGATTCCAGAAGCTCGGCGCGCTCCATTCGTTGCAGCGGAAGCGGCCTCCCGCCGTCAGACCGAGATAGACCGGCAGATCGTCTTCCGAAAAGAGATGGATCGTCCCGCGCAGCGTCCAGCTCTTGACAAGCCGCGCCTGCGCGGGGCCTTCTCCGTCCGTTCGGAGGGACAGCGCATGGAGCGCATTCTGCGGATACTGCGCCTGAAAGCCGCAGAGCGCCCGCGCGACAGTGTGCGCGGGCGCGGGTGCGGAAAGATACTGTCCAGTGAGACGCCGGAGGCGGATATCCTGTTCCGTCATGACGGCTGCCTTGAGGCGCAGAGCGTGTCCAACTCCTGCTGCCAGACGGCGGCGCAGGCATCGCTCGGCATCCGCCAGTCGCCTCTGGGCGAGAGCGTGACCGAGCCGACCTTCGGCCCATCGGGCAGGCAGCTGCGCTTGAACTGCTGCTGGAAGAAGCGGCGGTAGAAGTTCTTCAGCCAGTGCAGAAGCACCTCGTCCGGGTAGCGGCCCTCCATCGCGGCCCGCGCCAGACAGAAAATTTTCGCGGGCGGGAAGCCATAGCGAAGAACATAATAGAGATAGAAGTCATGCAGCTCATACGGGCCGACGAGGGATTCCGTCTGCTGCGCGATCTCGCCGTTTTCGGCGGCAGGAAGCAGCTCCGGGCTGACGGGCGTGTCGAGAATGTCGAGAAGGACGCTCCGCAGCGCGGCGGAGGCAGCACTGTCGGCTTCGTAGCGGACGATGTGACGCACCAGCGTCTTGGGAATGCCGGCGTTGACGCCGTACATGCTCATATGGTCGCCGTTGTAGGTGGCCCAGCCGAGGGCCAGCTCGCTGAGGTCGCCAGTGCCGATCACGAGACCGCCGGTGCGGTTGGCGAGATCCATCAGCTCGAGCGTGCGCACGCGCGCCTGCCCGTTTTCATAGGTCACATCCCGCACGGCCTCGTCCTGACCGATGTCGCGGAAGTGGCTGCGGACGGTGTCCGCGATCGGAATTTCCCGGAAGGAGACGCCAAGCTCCTGACACAGGATCTCCGCATTGGAGCGCGTCCGGTGCGTGGTGCCGAAGCAGGGCATGGTCACGGCGAGGATGTCCGTCATGGGACGGCCAAGCTTTTTCATCGCACGGACGGCGGCCAGCAGCGCAAGGCAGCTGTCCAGACCTCCGGAAATGCCGATGACGGCGGTTTTTGCGTGGGCATGCTCGAGCCGCTTTGCAAGGCCGTCGGCCTGAATCTCCAGGATCAGCTCGCAGCGCTCCGCGCGCGCGGTGTTGCCGCTCGGGACGAAGGGCGTCGGCGAAAACCGGCGCGTCAGCGTGACCGGGCGGAGCGGCAGATCAAATTCGACGCTCGTGTAGCTGTCCGCAGACGGCTCAAAGCTGGTGCTGCGGCAGCGTTCCGCTGCCAGCCGCCCAAGATCCAGCTCCGTGCAGGCGCGTCCATCGCCGAAGGGGCGGCTTTCCGCCAGCAGCGCACCGTTTTCGCAGATGAGATCGTGCGCGGCAAAGACCATGTCGGTGGTGGATTCGCCGTGGCCGGCGTCGGAATAGAGATAGGCGCACAGGAGCCGCGCGGACTGCTGCGCGACGAGCTGGCGGCGGTATTCGGCCTTTCCGGCGGTCTCGTCGCTGGCGGAGAGATTCACAACGACGGTCGCGCCGGCCAGTGCGTGCGCCGTGCTCGGAGGCAGCGGCGCCCAGAGATCCTCGCAGATCTCCGCCGCCAGCACGAATTCCGGCATGGAGCCGCAGCGGAACAGCAGCTTCGTGCCGAACAGCGTCTCCTGCCCGGCGAAGCGGACGCTCCGGACGCCGGATGGCGCGGGGGAGAAGTGGCGGCGCTCATAGAATTCGCCGTAGTTCGGAATGTAGGTTTTCGGAACGAGGCCGAGCAGCCGCCCGCGGCAGACGATGGCCGCGCAGTTGTAGAGCTTGCCGTCCACATGGACCGGCAGGCCGACGGCGGTGACCAGCGCCAGCGTCTCGCTGGTCTCCAGAACGGTGCGGAGCGCTTCTTCGGCGGCCCTTTGCAGCGGCTGCTGCAAAAACAGGTCGCTGCATGTGTAGCCGGTGAGGCCAAGCTCGGGGAAAACGGCGAGCTGCGCGCCGTCCGCAGCGGCCTGACGCATGGCTTCGACGGTCATTTTTGCGTTATAGGGACAGTCTGCGACCCGCAGCGACGGCGAGAGCGTGCAGGCCCTGAGAAATCCGTGTATCATGGATGCTCCATCCTTTTCCTTTGTTTGTGGCGGCGTGCAGAGCCTCTGCCGCCGGACAGCTTTATCATAACATAACCCGCCCCTGCGAACAAGGGCGGGTTTGGGAGAATGCGGAAAGAAATCTGCCGGAGGGGCGAAAATATCCGGCCAGATACACCCTAGAGATATGCCGCGACGGCCTGCCACTGCTCCGCCAGACGATCAAGAGAGAACGAGGCGTTGGCGGGACTGGTGGAGGGCAGGCGGACGGCCTGCATTCCGGTCACGGGCAGAAGATAGCGCTCGTAGAGACGGGAGGCGGTCGTGCCGTTGCAGAATACGGCCTGAATTTTCGCGGCGTTCAGGATCGGCGACAGGTCGTTCGGGACGGCGTTCTGAATGCTGCTGTCGCTGGAGCCGGAAATGTCGCAGCTGGCGATCACGTCCCACAGCGCGATGTGATGCGCGTGGAGCATGGCGGCCTTTTCCGGGACGCTTCCGGGCGTTTCACAGCCGAGCACGCGCGCCATCACCCGCCAGAAGCGGTTTTGCGGGTGGCCGTAGAAGAACGCGGCCTCACGCGATTTGACCGACGGAAAGGAGCCGAGGATCAGCACCCGGGAATCCGCGTCATAGAGCGGCGGGATCGGATGAACGATGTGCTCCGTCAAAGCGCGCGCTCCAGCGCCTCGATGGCTTCCAGCGTGGTGGCCCACGAGGTGACGAACCGGACGGCGGTGTGCGTCTCGCAGGTCTTGGCGTTCAGCTCGAAGTCGAAGCCGCTGCGCAGCTCCTCGATCTTCCGGTCCGGGAGGATGGGGAAGAGCTGATTGGTGCAGGGAGCGGCGTAGAAGCCGTAGCCCTTTTTCTCGAACGCGCGCTCGAGCTGCCGCGCGGTGCGGTCGGCGTGACGGGCCAGCTCCAGCCACAGGTCGTTTTCAAAAAACGCCTGAAACTGGACGCCGAGCAGCCGTCCCTTAGCCAGCATACCGCCGCGCTGCTTGAGGGCGTTGCGGAAGTGCGGCTTGAGCGCGTCATTCACCAGCACCAGCGCCTCGCCGAAGAGCAGGCCGTTCTTGGTGCCGCCGATGTAAAATGCGTCGCAGTATTTGGCGAAATCCTCCGGCTGGAGGTCGTTTGCCGCGCAGACCAGCGCCGCGCCCATGCGCGCGCCGTCGAGGTAGAGATAAAGCCCCAGCTCCCGGCAGGTCTCCGAGATCGCCGCCAGCTCCGCGCGCGTATAGATCGTGCCAAGCTCCGTGGCGTCAGAGAGATAGACCATGCGCGGTACGACCATATGTCCGTCGTCGCCGCCCTTATGCGCCTCGACGATCTGCCGGATATGCTCCGGCGTCAGCTTGCCGTCGTCCGTCGGAGGCGCGGCGCAGATCTTGTGCCCTGCCGCCTCAATGGAGGCGGATTCGTGAACGCAGATGTGCGCGGTGTCGGCGGCAATGACGGCTTCCCACGGCCGGAGTGCGGCGGCGATGAGCGTCAGATTGGTGAGCGTGCCGCCGAGCATGAAGTGAACGTCAGCCTGCGGGCAGGCAAAGCGTGCGCGGACGGCCTCCGCTGCCGCTTCGCAGTAGTGGTCGCGGCCATAGCCGGGCGTGGATTCCAGATTGGTGGCCTGCAGCGCTGCCAGAATGGCGGAATGCGCGCCCTCAGAATAGTCGTTCCGGAAAGAGATCATAACGAAGCCTCCCTGTGCTTTTTATAATAATTGTATTGTAGGAGGCGGCGGTGGGAAAGTCAATGCCCATTCCTGTGCGGGAATCTTCGCCGGAGCCAGCGGCGGTCGTTTGGAACGAGCGCACCGGTCAGATAAAGGAGCGGCAGATATGCCGCCAGAAACAGACCACACGTCCGAAAAATCTGAAGGAGCCACGGCCCACGCTCCGGCAGAAGCAGGCAGGCGGCTGCGGACGCCAGCGCGCAGAGCGCCGTTTTTGCGAGCGGCCCCAGCGGGAGCACGCTGCCGGACGCATCCAGTAGCAGCCGGAGGCTCAGATAGAAATTGAGAGCGTGCGTGAGCACGAAGGTGAAAAAGTAGCCGCCGATACCCCAGCGCGGCAGAAGCAGATACAATAGCGCGACATCGAGCAGGGAAGTAATCGTATTGTTCCGGACGTTCGCGGTCTGCTGGCCGAGGCCCTTGCACATGCCGTCCACGAGCGCGTCGGCATAGAGAATGACGATCAGCGGCGCAAACAGCCGAAGGTAATGTCCTGCCTCATCGCTCTGATAGAAGAGCATCCCGAGCGGCCTTGCCAGCAGAAATTGCAGCGCGGAGACACCGCAGGCAAAGACCGGCCCGAGCCGCAGGCTG
>ULXF01057359.1_pt1 | contig 28651 bp, 34 predicted proteins | sample 1961041 | NCBI WGS metagenome assembly ULXF01 (sample SAMEA4835832, study PRJEB28245) | human gut metagenome | biome: gut microbiome; material: fecal sample | place: Denmark | collected 2008
CCCCGCCCCTAAATCTCCCATCAATAACGCCGGCTCGACCCCCTGCGGGGGTCTTCCCCGGCTGGTGCGTCCGCCTTTCGACCGGCTGGATTATTGCTATCGGTGGTTTTTGCTGCGGTTTAATATGTTTATGCGCTCCACAACCCGTTTCCGGGCGGTAATTCCGAGGTTCTGCAGTCGTTTTTTTCTTCCATCTGCCCCTGGTTTTACCGCTGTATCCCTCGCTGGCAGCTCCTTTTTTTCTCTTATTTTTCTTTTATTTTTATCTATATATTATAATTATGTTCTATTATTTACACCGCGGTTTTTCCTCCCTTTTCACTTTTCTTTTTTTCTTTACCTTTTTCTTTTTATTTTTCCGGGTTTTATATGGCGCGGCGGGCGATTGATTTATATATGGGGTGGTTTGCCGGGACAAGAAGGACAATGGACACAGTGGATTTAGGAGCTGCGAGGATGGAAGTGCGTCAGGCGTAAGGAACGGAAGTCGGATGGTGCTGACAAAGAAGCTGGGAAGCGGCCGTATGCGAGCGCAGCGTGAGCAAGCGAAGCATTAGCAGTGGATGGCGGGAGGCGGGAATAACTTCGTTAAATGTTGATTTTCGGAAGAAATAATGGGACTCCCTGTTGCCTTCTGTGCTTCGGATATGAGCGGCGGTGCCTTTCCTTGAAGGCGGCGCTGCCTTTTAATTTGCCTGCGGGCGTTTCCCTGCCCAGCTCGCAATGGGCATATTTGCCGCCAGACGCCTGCTGTCCGTTCTTTTTGCCTTTGCCCCACTTCCCTACTGCTGTGCGCCGGCAATCCTCTCCTGCGGGCGCTCAGGAGGTCTGGCGCGGTCTTTTCAGCCGTGTTTTTGCATGAAAAAGCCGGCAGACCCTGGTTTATGGGCGATGCCGGCGCTGGTTCAGCTATTACTATTTATTGCCCCTGAACCGCGAGCTGTTTATAGAATTATCCTTCAATATAAATCGGCGCGAGATACTGTGCGCTGTCGAATCTTCCCTGCAAGGCGGCAATCTTTACTGCGGCGTCCTTTTCGCTGACGAACTTTTGAGCCTGATTCGCGAAAGACGTATACATCAGGCCGTTTCGTACGGTTTTTTGCAGGTACTTGCCCGCATATGCGCCGCTCGTACATTGAACGGCATAAGGGCGCGGGGCCATCATTTTGTGAGTTACGCTCTTTAACTCAAGCCCAAACCGGCCTATAAGGTCGCCCATCGCTTCGGCGGCTGCCTCTGCGGAGGGATAGATTATGGCTGCTCTGGCGTCCTTGACATACTGAACGGTCATGTGTCCATCCTTTTTATTGAAAACCGCAACGTAGCCATAGCCGCGCTTTTGCACTACCAGCGGCCCCCTCACCTCTGTCTTTCTGACAGGACGAAGTCGCTCTCCGCGCCGCAGGTCGCTGAAGGACATGAAGATATGATAGCCCTCGTGCTCCTTTACCGTTTCACGGGCTTCATCCAGCCAGACTTCCAGCTCGTCCGTGGTCTTCACGCGCCGCTCCAGCAGCCGCTCGCTGGACGCATACGACATAAGAGCAAGCAAGAGATGGCGGACGCCGGGGTTGCTGGAAAGAATGTCCTCCAGCGGGGCAGCGTCCTTTACGCCGCGTGCAAACCACTTCTGCGCCTGGGCGCCGTTGAGCCACTTGCCGTTATATACCCAGCACTCGATGCTGTTGTCGGGAATGAGGTTTTCGAATTCCGCCAAAATTTCCTCTTCCGGCAGCTCCACCAAGTCCAGCAGCACGGACCAATAGCGTTCGCGTAATTCCCGCAGCTTGAAATCTTTGCCGCGCACAATGTCGTAGCAGTTGTTGCTACCTCCCAGAACGAGGGGAATGATGCCGCGAGTAGTCTTTATAAACGTGCGGCAGTCGATAATGGTATATCCCATATAATCGTCTCCTTTCCCCTTTATTCTGTTTCTTGCCCGGTTTCGGCGCCATGCCGGTCAGCGTCCGCATCCTTGGGTGCCGCTCTCTCCTCGCCGGTGCTTTCTTCGGTCACGGGCATCGCTTCGAAATATTGGTGCATGTCCAAATCCATCGTCGCCGCAAAGTCGCACAGCGCATCCTCCGCGCTATACGCTTCTCTGACGTCGAATACGCCGGCCTTGGTCACTATGTTGAACTTCGACTTGCGTTCCTCATCCTTGGGCTTTTCCGCTTCCACAAGGTCTCGGGCATCGCTGCGAGCCGGTTTCTGTGGGGCAGTGCGGCGCTTCTTTGCAGCAAGATAGTATTTGTCGTTTCGTTTTACTATTTCACCGTCGCTTACCATCTGATGCAGTATTTCCTCTATGTAAATCCAGTCTATATCGGAAGAAGAAATCACGCCGCCATAGCTGCACTTGCGCTCCAGCCGGAATTTCCTGACGGTTACTATCAGCTTGCCCTCCAGCATATCTGCAGTGGCGCCTTTTCGTTTTCTTGCGCCCGGGAACAGCTTCTCGATGAGAAATTGCCTTATCTCCTCCCTCTTGGAATCCAGGTATGCCCGGTACTCTTCGTCGTTCTTGTCGTACACTATGCCGGTGACGCGATTCCCTTCATACCTGAAGGTAGCGCCGTTGCGAAGCACCTCTTCTATGTGAGGAATCAAGTCCTCTTTGACATATCCGGCTATTACCAGGGGGTGCAGGAAAAGCTTGCCGTCCCCATCGCTGGTCGTTGCTGTGTAGCAGGCGCCGCTGCTGCCGGGAGCGGCAATCGTCCAGCCATCCTTAGCAAACAGTGAACAGATATCCTTCTCAAAGGCTTCCTTTGCGGCCTCAGTAGTCCAGCCTTTACCTTCGGTGTACTGTGGTAGTTTTATAAAGTATAATACTCTTCTGCAATTCATTATAATAAAATCTCCTTTCTCTACGCGGAACAAATCGCTTTTTTTGCTTTAGCAGTATTTTCCCAGTGGTGCTTCGGCCGAAAAATACGTTGTCTGCTCGTACCAGAGCGTGTCCTCATAACACAGCCCGCTGATGGAATTGGTGTGAGAGACGATAACTCGATAATCGATATCTCGGGAGCTGGATATGTCCAACTTTACGCTATATCCCATCTCTTTTTTTTGTAAAGCGGCTTCGTATTCGATGGCGGCTATTGCCTGGTCTGCGGTCTCGTACACCCCGAGTATGAGCCTCTCCTCTGTTTCGCCGGTAGTAATGCATTTGTTCTCGGAAAACGCACAATATACATCCTTTTCCAGAGCCTTGCTTCGATTGTTCTGAAGCCTCTTTCGCCGGGCTTCCATGTACTTTATATAAGGTTCATAGTGGCGTGCCAGGGATGTTTCCAGTGAGCGTCTTAGTTCCCCTGCGCCGCGATAATCGTATCGAAGAGCAGCGCAGATAGAAAACTCGGGTTCTCCACGCTCCAGCAGTTCGTACAGGACGATGCACTCGTCGATATCTTCCTCATAAAAAAGCCAGCCTTTGCAGCCCTTTTCGCAGGATTGCGCGCCAAGAGCGTATCCGCGAGGCGACAGCAGGCGCCTCGCATATGCTTGTTCCATCATTATCCCGCCGTGCGATGCTGTCGATACGGCGATAACTCCTCTTTCCGGCATGACATAGTTTGATTGGGCGACTCCCCATATCGTGTTTTTCCCGGCGTCATCCCACTTTTGGTAAAGCTCCCAAAAATAATTGGTACTTAGCATTTTGGGGTCGTTCTTTCTTGCATTTGTCAATGGGTATAATCCTCCTTTTTGTTTTTTGAGCGTTTCTCCTCCAGCCGTCGTGAAAGATAAATAGATACCCCCCTTTCTTTTTCAAGCACAAAAAAAGACATGAGAATAAGCTGTTCTCTGTCTTTGTTTCCGTGTTATTCTTTTTTTCTCTGCGACTCTGCAGATAGACCCTCAAATAAAGGGCGTTTTTAAATCACGATAGATGGCTGAATCGATTATTATGCAATGATTATATAACAAAAAGCGTGAAATGTAAAGACGCCGAACCGGGAAAAGAGCAGACTATCGCGGCGGCAGGCTCGCGCCTTTGTCCTGCAGACACATCTCTATATACCTGTCAAGCGAATCCCTCTCGCTCTTCCATAGCTTTCCCCCATCCCCTTTGGCCACGCCAAAACATCGGTCCATCGCTTCCCAAACCCATTCGGGGCGAACGCCGTACTTCCTAACTGCCCTGGATACGCAGTACTTGGCGGTATAGAGTCTCTCCACACGGCCCTCCTCCCACTCTTTCGTTAATAGGAATATTATACCATCGAGGCCGCATACGGACAACCAGTAGCAATGATGATTTTGTATTTGACAATAACGACTGTCGCTGCGTCCATGACGTAGCGACAGTATTATCGTCCAGCATATTCAAACCCTCGTGCCTCTGCCGGTGCAGATTACGCCTCTCTCTTTTTGGTAATGTTTCTGTTTACACATTTATACGCCCTGCAGCAATGCCTGCCGCACAATAACAGCTATCAGACAGGTCCGAAGCACGGCGTAGGAGTTGGCGCCGGCAACTCGGCGTGTGCCTCGGCCTTTCCCAGCAAATCGTCCAATACTTTTGCCCATCCGTCATAGCTCTTTGCTCCGACGATGTTTGAGCAGAGGTAGCGGCCCTCATTGTCAAAGAACATGGTGGTAGGAACGGAGGATATGCCCCTAAGGATATCTCCCTTCAGGCTTTCTGACAAAATCATGTGCGGATAATTGGCGTTACACTGGCTTACTATGGCGCGTGCCGTTTCACCCAGTGCGTCGTTTGCGTCATTGACGTCGCAGACTATACCCAGAATTTGCACTCCATTGTCAGAGTATTTACTCGCCAGCGCGCCCAGCTCCGGCATTTCCCGTATGCAGGGATTACAGTAGGTCGTCCAGACATTTATCATGGTTATATCAGCACTTGCAAACAGGCTGCTGCTGTTTATCGTCGCGCCGCTTAAAGTTTGTGCAGTGAAACTGTGCTGATTGCCGGCGCCCTTTATTGTTTTTCTGTACTGTGGAGCGGTCGTTGGTTCTATGGTGGGTTCAACAGTTGGAGCTGCGGTAGGAACGGGGGTATTCGCCGCCTGGGAATTCGACGGAAGCGGTGTGGGCGATGGCGTGGGTGATGGTGAGGCTGCCTGCACCGGGGTCGGTGATTCCGTTGCGGCGGGCTTTTTAGTCGGCTTTGGCGTAGAGGTCGGAACGGGGTCCGTGGCTTCCCCGCTGCCATCAGAGACAGACGCAACAATAGGCTCTGTGGATACCTGTGGTTCGGGGGTTATTACGGGAACCGGCTCAGAAAATCCAATCACCGTCAGATAGGAATCGTTATTCTCATCAATCAACCCGCTCTCGCTTTCCGTCGGCGCTTCTCCCCCCCCGGGCAGTTCAATCTGAACTATCTCGTCCGGAACAGCAGGCTGGCACCCCACAAGAATGATGGCGCATATGGATATGAGCAAAGTCCATGCTGTAGCTTTCTTTATCATATTGATTCTTTCTTCCCCTTGCGGCAGCATCGTCTTTAACGTAAAAGACGTTGATGTTTTACAAAGATTATACCATTTGCGCAGTTGCATGTGAAGTCCTCATTTTCCCGTCTTTGAATACTTCCCCACTCTCCCGAGATGAGCCTGGTATCTCCAAAAACAACAAAAAGGCTCTCCTCTTGTCGGGAGAGCCTTCGAGCATTGCGGACTCTAACGTCACTCGTCGTCCTGCCTGTCGTATTCCAGGATTATTGCGGGACGCCGCCTATTCTTTGTTAAGGCCACCGCGATGCCTCTGACGGCATAGAGAGCTATGCACAGGCATACAAGCAGCCCTGAAAAAATGGCGCAGACCGCTTCTGCTGACAGCCGCTGATACCAGCCAAAGAACAGTAGAATAAGGCATATGCCAAAGACTGTAAAGATGCTACTGACTATGGTTACGAACGCGGAAAAGCGCCGTCTGTTTTTTATACGGAAAGTTTTGCAGGTATTCATGATTTTTTCTCCCTTAATCGACTTTGTTTTTTCTAATGAAAACGGGAAAGAGCTGAGTTTTGCAACGCAGCTCCTTCTATTTCTCCGTTTTTTTGTTTCGTGAATCTGCGCTATGCAGATATAAGACAAACCGGCAGCAGCCTTTGGGAATGCTTCAAATTGAGCGCCCGCAGCTTCTATCGGCGTCTATTATCATCAAAACACATCTCCTTCCATTTTTTTGAATTATGCGTGCTCAAAGTGCCGCTTTCTATCTTTTCAGATTTGCAGCGGAACAAGTCGCACGTTGCTACCATCCCAAGCTATTGAGTATGTCGTTCATTTCCTCCTCTGATAACAGCACATAGCCGTTTTCATTGGTTTCTGCAACCGGTGTAGGGGTGGGTTCGGGCCGAGTATTTGCAGAACCGTCGTTAACTACCACGACAGCCCCTTCGGGGGCGGGAGTTTCTGCGACGGCAATCACAGTCATCGGCTCTATCTCCACAGGAGTGCTTGAGGCTTGAGTGACCCAATTATCGGGCGACTCCTGCACCTGAAGACGCCAGCCGCCGCTGGATACTGATGCTTGTACAGCGCAAGACCCATCGGGGCAGTCGTCGACTTTTTGTTGCTTTTTGACCGGGTTCTTTGCTTCGCCTGACCTCTTTGTGCCCTTATCGCTTTCTTCAGCGACAGAAACGCTTTCAGAAGCTGCAGCATCAGCGGTAGAAGCCGTGTCGGAAGCAATAGAGAAATTCGGTGCGATTTCGTCTCCCGATAAAGACAACTCTTCGTCCTCGGTGATAATGCCCTGTTTTTTCGTGTTGGCCTCGGGCGCATAGCTCGCTTCCGCTGTTATGGGCCCTTTTGACATTACGCTAAAGGCAAGTATAAAGGAACCTGCAGTGAGTGAACTGCCAACGGCCATTGAGATGAGGTGGCATGCCAGACCGCTTGTGATTTCGCTTTTCATTTTGTCCTCCTTTTAATGGGTGAATTGCTTCTGTAGTTTCTTTTTTATGTCATCGACCTATACGGCCGTTGCAGGGTTTGGAAACACAAAAAAAGGCCGAGCATTGCTGCTCCGTCATGATTTATGTTTCTGAAATCTATATAAGCACCCTGAAAGGTGTTGAGGTGTTCTTTTTGTTTGCACAACAAAAAGAACAATGGATGGAGAAATGACCATGCGGTCATACGGCTGAAAAGGGATAAATAATATATATATATATTATAAACCGCATAAATAGGGTTGTCAATGGGTGCTGCCTGGTGCAATCCTATTCTCGTTTGCAAAAGTAATTGATATGGCGGCCATCTTTCTTTTGCCTTGGCATGGTAGCCTCCTTATTCAATCTCGAAGAACTTCTCAAAGAAGGCTTTCAGGCTCTCGTCATCCAGGACCCAGCCCTGAATGGTGTAATCTTTTACAATATGGTTGGCCCATTTTCTAAACTGCACAGCTCGCTCGTTATTCACCTTGAAGCCAACTGAGATAATCATTTGCAGATTATAATGGTTTACTTCACGGGCAACCTGACGGGAGCCTTCCGGCTGAACTCTCCGATATTTTCGGATAGTTGCCGACTGTTCCAATTCAGAATCAGAATATATTTTTTGATATGGTCATAGATGGTTCGTACATCTACGTCACACAAGGCAGCCATCATCCTTTGCGTCAGCCAGATGGTCTTATCCTCGTAGCGCATTTCAATGCTGTTCTTGTCGTCTCCTATTGAGGCAGCAAAGGTAAGGTACTCCGCAGCGGAGGAACGGACGATGCTTATTTCGCACTTACGCCCAACAGCATGGGCATTCAACACAGCGCATAACACGAAGAGTCCTCGCGCATACATCAAAAAAAGAAACTCCCTCAGGAGTTTCTTTAACGATTACTAATAGCGATTCCACAAACTGATAATTTTGACGACCTTTTCGGCTTCGCATACTTCGTACACCATGCGGTGCTTGATGTTTATTCGCCGGGAATAAGCTCCTTTAAGATTTCCAACCAGCTTATCATACGGAGGAGGGTTTTGGTATGGATTTGTTTTGATAATCTCAATTAGAGACTTCGCCTTTTTATGCAAATTCGCTGACTTTAATCGTGGAATGTCCTCGGTCGCCTTTTTTTGTATAGACGATAGAGTATATTACCACTGAACTTCACCTTCCGGTACACACTCGCTCAAAGGGGTGTTGAGGCCCTCTACGATTTTCTCTTCCATCCCCTTAATAGATGTGAGGTTCATCGTTTCAAGCAGGCTGTTATAATCGTCCTCACTCAAAAGGACAGCATTTCCATCCTTCGTGCTGATACTCACTGGTTCGTTGAATTTGATGGTTTTCTCAACAATTCCGAAGATGTTATTCCTGAAATTTGTGATGTTGACGATAAGCATTATTATACACCCTACTTTATGTACATTATAACGTACACTGTTGTCTAAGTCAAACGCACAGTTTACACCGTATGCCTGCAGTAGTGGCAACGCTCGTTCGTCGCCTAACATATGCACTCGGTATCGTCCTGCCAGGGGTGGCAGCTGTTGATGTTGAATCGTGAGGCCATTGTGCTTTCCAGGTAGCTGCTGATGTCGCCGATGGCGGCCATATCCCAGCGAAGCGGAAGCCCGTCGTCGGCATCCTCCTGTAAGGAGTGTTCGCCAGCGGCTTCCTTCGCTTCTTCCATGGTGTCAGACAGAAGGCCCTCCGGAAGCACGTTGATGTGTTCCACGGAAAGCTCGTTCACAGCTGCGAGAAGAACCTCTTTCGGCTCCTCCCCGTTTATGCTGTGACCTGTGACAACCGCGCAGATGAAGTCGAATACAGCGTTATCGATGCGGTCGCCGGCCTCGGTGAGGAGGTCGTCATCCTTCATAGGCTCCCTTCGGATGATGCCATGCGTCCACGGCCCCGCGTAGGTGCCGATGCTTGGCAGACGCTCCAGCAGAGCCGCTTTCATGCCGTCGAGGTTGTTCTGGCTACACTAAAAAGGACCATAAAAAATCGGACAGGAGGTAAAATAGAGGAAGAAAAGGAGAAGAAGGAAAATGGAAAAGAAGGAACCCAAATATACTCAGGAATTCAAGGAACAGATGGTGGCGCAATACAAATCCGGCACGCCGGCCAGGGAGCTGGTGCAGCGGTACGGGATGAGCAAATCCACGCTGCACAAGTGGACATGTAGTTTGCAGTAGGCTTTCCAAATTGTCAACTTCATTATACAGGCTATTCTTTGTCATAGAGTTCCTCAGCGGCGATTACGCCTCTTTCGCCTTTTTAAGCGTAGCAAGGCCGACGCCTATGATTATGAACACGCAGCTAAGCGTTCCCAGCCAATTCGATGCTCCCGGCAGCCAACTGAACCACCCCATTCCTATGGCGAAATATATGGCTATGGCAATTACTACCATCAGCGCGGAATGCTTCTTCATCTTCATTCCGAACTGCACCAGCAGCGCGCCGAATAATGCGGGAAGCAAATAACCAAGGGCAGTCTTTACACTACCCGGCAGCATGGAAAGTACCGAGCTGCCAAGTATGGCGCCTATGGTGAGTACGGAAACATTGATGATTATTGATATTGCCATTCCTATGGTAGCTACTACCGATCCCTTATCCGTGCCTGGCTCGACTCCCGCCGACACCTGGGCCATGCTGGCGCAGGGTATCCTCATGTTGGATATGTTTCCAGAGAGAAAAGCCATATATGTGCCTGCCGGGCCTATTACCGGGAAGTACGAAATTGGTTCCACGAACCACAGCACACCAAATGCACTGGTTCCGCTTATGAATGCTGTCAGCAGTGCTTCCGGCTTGGGCAGGCTGCCATACACCACCGCCAGCATCACTGCCGGCAGGAACGATACGAGAACCCCGAGATAGCCGGTTATTTTTCCTATTCTGTTTACGGTCGGAAGATACTTCTCCTTGTAGAAATCTTTATTCATTGTCGTTCCCCCCTTTTATACCAGTGCGGTTATTACCATTGCGGCTACTATTGTTATGGTCAGCGACCACTCCTTGAGCCAGCCAAGGTTCTTTTTGTTGGCTGTTACCGTAAGCACATACATTATGGCGGCTCCCAATATGCAAGACAGCATGTTATGCCATGCAGATGACATCGCGGCTGCGTCCGCCCGTTTGGCGATGAGATACAGCGGCTTCGAAAGGTGGCTCGCTGACATGGCGGCGAACACGCCGATTATGGCGCAGGAAGCTATGGAGGTCAGTGTACCCGTATTTCCCTTGGATACCTTATGTTCTATCTTGTCCATTCTGCTGGCGGAAAACGTAGCGAAGATTATCCATCCTATGGAGCACAGTATCATTGTCCATACCGCCATAGTGAGCGCTTCCAGCGTCATCGGGTCTGTGCCCAGGGTAACGCCTACCGCCGCAGTACCGAGACCCACCGCAATGGACTCAAACATCACGGAGCCGATAAGCGATAGCCTCATCCAACCTACCGGCGCACCCACAGTTACAAGCAACACCAGCATTCCGCTGAGTACCACTATGGAGGGGCCTACCGAGGTTATGGCGCTGCTCCTCACCGCCGTTTTCAGCTGTGATTCGGTCAGACCCATCTCTTTACCCGCGCCCATTGCCTTTTTCAAAAACAATACCGCCTGAAAGATCACGAACACCACAGGTATGGCGCATGCTATCCACATTGGCCAGCCGTTTGCGATTCCCATTACATCCATATTTTCTCTCCTCTTCTTTTTTATTTTTTTATTCGGTTTGCAGCTTTAGATTATTGTTATTGATTGCCCGGTTCTGTGTAAATGAAAAAACCTTCACTTTTAGGCAAATTTATTTGCTGAGTGAAGATTTTTTTACTTTTTTGTGTGATTGCTGTACGACTTGTATATCGCTTTGCCATCAAAGCAGCGATACTTTTAATCTCAGAACAAAATATATGAACGCGAAACGGTATTTCAGGTATTTACACTTTTATATTTATATGTCGCAGATGTATCACTATCCTGTCGGTTATGTTCGCTATGAATTCCTTATTGGTGGGCCGCCCGTTTAGCTGGTTTACGGTGTTGTCAAAGTATCTGTGCTGAGCCTCCATGTTTCCGCAGCGCCACGCCGCTTCTATGACGGCCCTGATGTTGCGCTCCACCCTTTGGGGAGTGGTTGCAAAACACTCCGCCACGTACTGGTATACGTCCCGCGACAGGTTTATCCGGTAAAGACTGTTTTCCACGCAGTAAAGTATGGACTTGCGAAGTTGGGCATATCCGGCAAGGTTTATGGGAATACCTATCGCCCTGAATATATTGTTCGTCATATTCTCTGCCATTCTCGCTTATTTGGCTTTTCGCTGATCTTTCCTTGTGTTCCTGTCCGCCTCATCGCCCATCGTAAGGTTCAGTATCCTGTGGAAGACTATTGCTGGAGGATTGCTGCTGTGCATTGTAAACACCGCGCCCAGTGCCTGACAGATATTTATAAGACCCTCATCCTGTATGGGCGTCATAACTGCCACTCTGGTATCCCTCGTTTCAGGACAATTGCGTATGGCGCTCAGTATCGCTATTCCATCGCTCCCCGCCATTGTCGCATTGAGCAGCACGATATCCGGATTGTTTTCTTTTACGGTAGCAACAACAAGCCTTGGGTCATGCAGCGGCGGCAGAACATCAAAATGTACTGAATTTTTCAGTAACCTTATTAACTCAGCACGGTAATCAGAGGGGTCCTTTACGATAAGTATTTTTATTTTATTCTTTTTCACGAAAAGATACTTCCTACATGCAAAATAGGCTTTAACGTATGTTATTGTATTATAGCACATTACGACCGGTTTTTAAACACAAAAAATCCATTATTCTCACATTTTTACGTTATTTTTTCGCCAATATTTTACCGGGAATTACGAAATGCATCAATGCATTCCGACCACCGTGAAAGACGTTCTCTTCTCTAAGGTAAGAGCTGTTTTCATCTGATGGATGCATTTCCTGTAGAAAATCAAAAGTTTTTGCTCTCGATTGCAAAGATTTGATATTTTTATAAGTTTGTGCTATACTAATGCTGATAGGAGGAATGTATCATGATAGAATCTCATGAACTGAAAAAACGGGATCGGTATCTGGAAAAGCTGATCGGTTTTCAGGATACTGAACCGGTCAAGGTAATTACAGGCATTCGCCGCTGCGGAAAGTCCAGCCTGTTAAAGCTGATGGTCGCTCACCTCAAGGAAAGCGGCGTTACACCGGAGCAAATCGTTGAGATGAATTTCGAATCCCACGATTTCAGAAAAATGGCCTCGGATGACGTATATGAGTATGTGAAAGAGCGCACTGTCCCCGGCAAGCGGATGTACCTCTTTTTCGATGAGCTGCAAAGAATCGAGACATGGGAGGACGCCGTCAACGCTTTTCGTGTGGACTTGAATTGCGATATCTATGTTACAGGCTCTAACTCTTACCTGCTTTCGTCGGAATACTCCACCTACCTCTCCGGGCGGTGTGTGGAAATAAAATTGCTTCCTCTGTCGTTCAGAGAATTTCTGTATTTTCATGATTTTGAGGTCAGAGAAACACAGAGCGCACTTGGTGGGCTTCGCCGACAGATATTTGATAAAAACGGTGAGCGATATGAGCTATGGGAGGCCTTTGACGCTTTTATGCGATTCGGAGGAATGCCGGGCATTGCTGATGTAGGTCTCGACCAGGAGAAAGCGCTGACGCTCCTTGACGGAATATACTCCACAGTCGTGGTTCGGGATATTCTGGAGCGTGAAAAGCGGCGCGGTCAAAGACAGATCACAGACCCGGTGCTGCTCCGTAAGATCATACTGTTTCTTGCCGACAATATCGGAAGCAGCACTTCCATCTCCTCCATTGGAAACACCCTGATGAACGAGGGGCTGCTGGAGGATGGCAAACGGAAAGGGACTCCGAGCGCACACACGGTTCAAGCGTATGTCAATGCGCTGATGGAAAGCTATTTCTTCTATGAAATCAAGCGGTTCGATATCAAGGGCAAGGAGTACCTTCGAACCCTTGGGAAGTATTATATCGTTGATATCGGGCTACGGAATTATCTGCTCGGCTTCCGGAATCGGGACAGCGGACACGCGATCGAAAATATCGTATACTTTGAGCTGCTGCGCCGCGGTTACGATGTAGCAATCGGTAAAATCGATAATGCCGAGGTAGACTTCATTGCCACGTCTGCGGAGGACAAAAGGTATATCCAGGTTACGGAGTCCATGCAAAGTGAGGATGTTCGAAAAAGAGAGCTTGCACCCTTGCAGAAAATCCGTGATAACTATGAAAAGATCGTTTTGTCGCTTGAACCGGGACTCGATGTTTCATACGATGGAATCAAGTCAGAAGGTCTGATTGACTGGCTACTGAGCGAGTAAGTGATGCATTTTCGGAGCGTAATCAAAAGTTTTTGCACTGAATTGCAGAAACTTATGATAGTTGCGTATTATTAAACTGAATAACACGCAAAAATTGCGTATTTCAAGCATCTACCTACGGGCAGGTGCTTTTTGACAAAAACAGCGGGCGCCGCAGAATCCGCATACGTATTCGCTATTTCCAATATCGGGCGTTCTCAATATAAAACAGCACATCATAGCAAGGCGGGCGGTCATATTATATAGGCTGTGAGGGTTCCCGGAGTAGCCAGAAGGGGTAGGCTTCCGGGGAAGATTAAATATCTGTCTATCCTCCCCGTGCCCCCTTTATGGCGTGGGGGTAACTCGTGCGTTGGCCTTGCGGCCTTCGCTTTGGGGAGTATTGTTGTTTGCAACATGTTTCATGTAAAGTTCATGTTAACTCCGCGATATTCTTTTACTTTTTTCATGCGCATCTTCACGTTACATGTGGTATATTTCTCTTTTTTATCTTATTGTCCTTTCCCTCTTCTCCGCAGTCTCCCATCCAGTGAATTTCTGCGCCTCCCATATACCCCGTACCTTACGCCGTGTCTCTGCGGAGTGCTTTTCTATATCCCTTCACCTGTGCGACCCCGTCCATATGGGCTTCAGCGCCGTTGTAGCCTTATAATTTGTCCTGCTCCAGTTCCCCCACGCCCATCTTGGTCTGTTCCACGGATACTATATTTTGAATTTGGGACAGGTTCATTAAAGATTTTCCAACGCCATTATGTGCGAACGATAATTTAGCGGTTTAGAACCGGATGTCGGAAATGCCAAGGTTTCCGACCATCAGTTTAGTCAGCAAATCATCTCAAGGTAGCAAGCGATTGGTTCTATGCCTCCAGAATCCGCTGTTGATCAAAGATAAGAGTGTAAGAATCGTTAAATTTGGCAAGCGTTCCATAATCGTAAATTAACTCAATTGCCTTTTTCATTGTGCAGCCTTTCACTTTGCCAACTCATAAATTGCCTGTGCATATATCTTGGCAAATTTGCGAAGATCGTCTAATGCCAGAAACTCGTTTTCCTGATGTGCCAGTTCTTTTTGTCCCGGGAAAACCGGCCCCATTGATACGAAGTTGTTCAAGTATCGGCAATAAGTGCCGCCACCAATAGAGATGAGTTTCGCATCTTCACCGGTTGCTTCTTCGTATGCTTTTTGCAGTTTCCTTATAAACGGTTTATCTTTTTCAACGTACAGCGGCTTTTTGTGCTGCGCGAGCTCATATATCGCACTACCGCCCAGTTTATCAGCATATCTCTCGAGTTTGAAAGCCAGTGCATTGCCATCGCTTGTCACAGGATAGCGAACATCGAACTTTACCGTAGCCTCCTTTTCTCCTACTTCGCATATTGCCATGTTGCAAGTAAGTGCGCCGGAAATTTCGTCTTTACAAGCTATATTCCATGAATTTCCATCAGTTTCCATTTTAAGGTTGTCGTTTAATGTATGAATAAACCACTTCAATGGCTCATCTCCACGAGGAAATAGTTCAACAAGCAAGGAGAATAAGCCCTGTATGGCGTTATGTCCTTCATTGGGATAGCAGGCGTGTGAAGATATCCCGTGGGATATAAGGCGCGATTTGCCGTTTTCGGTAACTACATCAAAAAGGTGGCCATCCTTTCTTCCTCTGATGACCGAATAAAGTTCTTTTGTTGCTACGCCAGTAAGTTCCGCCTCTGCCAGCGAAGGCACTACATTGAACCTTGTCCCAGCATGTATGCTTAGGATGTTTTTGTCTGGTGAAACCAAGGGCAATCTATATCCAAATCGGATTATACCTTTCTCAGCGTATATGATTGGGAATTCTGCATCGGGAGAGAATCCATAGGCGGGAGCGGGTTCTCGATCAAGATAGTAATGTATTCCGCGGGCAAAGGTTTCCTCATCGGTTCCCAATATGAGTCGCACGTGGTTTCTCATGGGCAATTCGGAATCTATTATGGCTTTCATTCCGTATAGGCATGCCACTGCTGGACCCTTATCATCTACAGAACCGCGCCCGTATATTCTATTATCAGCAACGGTGGCGGAGAATGGAGGATATACCCAATTCCCTGTAGCAGGGACCACATCCATATGGGCGAGTATACCCACTTGGTCACCGAAACTGCCCATCTGTACATATCCAGCATAACCATCATAATTATTAGTTTTAAATCCCATCTTCTGACCAATACTCAAAAAGCACTTCAGAGCATCGGCTATCTCGCGACCAAATGGAGCTCCCTCAGATGCAGTACTGTCATCCAACACACTGCCTATTCTCACAAGCCTTCGTACATCTCTTACCATATCATCGAACAATTCGTCTATTCTTTGGTTGAGGATTTCTTCCATTTATTAAATTCTCCTTTCGTAGATCACAATATAAGCATTGCAGAAAAATGTTTATGTTGTTAAATCTTTGGTCAAATACATCAAAATAGAAGTTTACGAATATTAAACACTCCCATTGCAGCATTTTTTACCTATCAATGTGTTCACGCGATTCCCAACATACTATACAGCCTCAATAAATATATCACTTTAGGCGGTTTACGGCAAGCGTCATATCGCTATATTACAGAAACTTATTATGTAAATCTCCGTCGCACATAAAATCAGAGTTGGCAATTTATTATGTTTTTATTTAAATAATCGTGCCCGATGATTTTAGTATTGCAAAACACAGTTTTATATGTTATATTCATTAAGTAAAGTCCCAAAGACCATCTTAAAGTCACCTTCCTTAGGAAAATCGCATCTCTACATAAATTATAATAAAGGAGCATTTTAATCTATGGATTTTAAACTGGGCATCGAAATGCGTGACGAATATAAACGGCTGGAGGTAGCTAAAGGCGCAATAAAATTCATGCGTGACTTTATGCTGATAAAGCCCGGTGAGAATGTGGTGTTCAATTACGATACCTGCGTCGATGAGCGGGTGGTTCGTTCACTGGCTGAAGCTACATATTCGCTCGATGCTTCGCCGGTAGTGGTATATACTCCTACCGGAAAAGGTTTCTACGGTAAAGCTAACCCTCCTGCACCGCTCTCCGCAGCGGTTGCGGCTGCAGACGTATGGGTAGAACTTAGTTATGCACCCATCATGCACAGTGAGCCATATCGCCAAGCGGTGGATATAAATGGAGCAAGATATGTCTGCGCCACTGGTCTCGATGTGGAAATGCTGGTCAACCTGATAGAGAGAGTAAATATTGACAAGGTAATAGAACTCGGAGAGTACTTTAAGAAAAAACTGGAAGAGAGCGATGAGATAATAGTAAAAAGTGATTCCGGTACACATCTTGTTGCACATCAAAGAGGCCGCAAAGTGCGCCACTCAGGAATAAAAGCTTCGGTTAAAGGTTATCCAGTGATGATGCCAGGTCAAACAAGCTGGTGTCCAATAGAAGAAACCATAAATGGAACGTTAGTTTTTGACGGTGCAGTGTTCCCGCCAGAAATAGGTATTCTTAAAAATAAGATAGTGATGGACTTTGAAGCAGGAAGAGTTGTCAAGGTTTACGGTGCCGGCCAGGAAGCCAACATGTTCAACGAATGGCTCAAAAGCCTCCGCGACCCTAATATGTTCCGTCTGGCGCACTACTCGCAGGGATTTAATCCCGGTGTTACACGTTGCACTGGCCGCATAGTAGAAGACGAACGAGTGTTCGGCTGCATGGAGTTCGGCATCGGCTCCCAGGGCAAGCGAATAGGAGGTTCCTACTGGGATGCGGTATCACATACCGATGGCATACTGCTCCGTCCTTCCATATATCTGGATGGCCGGCCCCTTGAAGAAGATGGCATATACGTCGATCCTACCGCCCGCAAGCTATGTGCTGAGCTTGGTGTAGAAGGATATTGATGCTGATTTGCGGCTGATGTTGCTTATTAAAAACAAAAATAATATAAAAAGAATTGGAGGAGACAAAAATGAAAAGACTGATCGCCTGTATACTGATTATCTGTCTGGTACTTTCTCTGGCGGCCTGTGCTAATATGGTTCCCGCCTCCCCCGGCACTACCGATCCCGCAGCCACAGCAGAAATAAGCAGCGCCAACATTCCGACACAGAGCATGTTCCGTTTCACACAGGCTACTATGCCCAAGATGGATCCTCACAGCGGCAGCGATCTCGCAAGCAACACTATCTACACTAACTGCTATGACCCATTAGTATTTCCCACCGCTACCGGCAGCGTTGAGCCATGGGTGGCTGAAAGTTGGGAAACATCAGATGATGGTCTCGTCTGGACTTTCCATATTCGTAGCGATATCAAATTCCACAGTGGCAATCCCCTTACTGCAAATGATGTGAAGTATACCATGGACAGGCTTTGCAATATCGGCGAAGGCTATGCCTATTTGTTCTATAAGTACATAGACAGCACCGAAGTGATAGACGAATACACCTTTAAACTTAACTGCAATCAGGAATACGGTCCCCTTCTCTCCAATCTGGTACGCTTTTACATACTCGACTCCGAGCTCATGAAAGCTAATACCAAGTCCGATGGCGATTATGGTGAGAACGGTGATTACGGGAAGGCTTATCTGCTTGAGCACGATGCCGGCTCCGGCCCCTATGCTGTAACCAAGGTGGAAACCAATATTTCCATTACCGGCGAAAAGGTCAAGGATTACTGGGCGGGCACTCCGGCCGAGGCTCCTGAGACTTTCATACAGTTTGCATCCAATGACTCAGTTACTGTAAAGACTAAAATGCTGCGCAAAGAGCTGGAGGCTGCGGACAGCTATCAGACCGCTGAGAATATCTCCTCTATGATGGCTGCGGATTCTTCACTCAAGCTTGCTTATAATTATACCGGTGGAGGCTCCAATCTTTGGTTCAATAATCAAAAGGCACCGCTGGACGATCCGAAAGTCCGAGAGGCTTTCGGTTACATTCTGGATTATAATACGGTGAATACCATAATAGCCCCCGATTCCGTACAGAAAAAAAGCATAGTCCCTTCTGGCCTGTTGGGTTACGCCGAGGTTTTTGATTTCACATATGATTTAGATAAGGCAAAATCACTCATAGCTGAGTCCAAGTACGCCAATACCATAGGCGATTACGAGATAGAATTCGTCTGGAATTCCGAAACAGCCGATCGTGAAAAGATCGCCCTTATGGTACAGGCCGCAGCACAGCAGATAGGCGTAAAGATTAAAATCACTGAGTTGCCGTGGGCTACAATAGTTGCAAATGCTACCAATGTCGATACCTCTCCCCAGATGACCATCTGCCAGATCACCCCCGTCACCGGCGACTCAGGTACGCAGTTTGTTTCAATGCTCCAAACCAAGGAGGTTGGAACTTGGGAAAACATGAACTGGGTAAACGATCCTGTTCTTGACAAGATGATAGTCGATTCTCTCGCAATTGTAGATCAGGAGCAGCGCGCTGCGGCATATTCTGATATACAAAAATACTGTGCCGAAAAAACCGTGTTCGTGCCTATCAATGAAACGCCTGAGCGTCTAGTTTATCAGACCTCTTACGTGGATCTCTCCCCCAGCATCCCCATTTCCGGTTACTCCTTCTATCTCAGGAATATTGCCGTTCATCCTGCCGCCTGATTAAACACAACCTTTATACGGTTGCTGCCCTCCTTTTTAAAGGGAAGGGCGGCGACGATTCCCAAAAGAAAAAAGGAGGCAATCCTGCCCTGATGCTCAAGACTATGATAAAAAGGTTGTTACAAGCCCTGCTGGTTTTGGTAGGTCTCTCCGTAATAATTTTTGCGCTAATGCGCATAATCCCTGGTGACCCGGCACGGTTGGCACTCGGTCCTTCCGCACCGGAAGAGGTGGTAGAAGCATACCGCGAAAAGATGCATTATAATGACCCGTATATAAAGCAGTATTTCTACTGGCTAAAAGGGGTTCTTCATGGCGACTTTGGCATGTCTACCGTGACACAGCGAAGTGTTACCACGGACATGAAGGAATTCATCCCTGCGACATTGGAACTGGTAATATGGGCAGGCTTCCCCCCTATATTGCTGTCGCTGTTGCTTGGAGTGTTGGGAGCCATGTACAAAAATAAACCCATAGACTATATCATACGCTTTACCAGTTATGCCATCATTGCTACGCCCACATTTGTGCTGGCTGCGTTGCTGTTACTGGTATTCGGATACTGGATACCCATACTGCCATCGATAGGTGGGCGTCTCACATTCGGTATCACGGTGAACAGCATTACAGGTCTTACTATACTCGATGCACTTTTACAAGGGCAGTTTTCTGCGGCGTGGGATGCATTCATGCACATATTGCTTCCCGCACTTGCGTTATCGCTGGGGCACTGTATGCAGGAGGCGCGGCTCACCCGTTCCTATATGCTGGAAAACGCCGAAAAGGACTACATTGTAATGATGGAGTCCCAGGGGATTCCCAAAAGCCTTATCAACCGCAAATTCCTGCTCAAGCCTTCTGTCATCCCCACAGTATCCATAACCGGCTTGGACATAGCCAACATATTCGGCAATGCTTTCCTTGTTGAGACCATATTTAACTGGCCGGGTATTTCCCGTTATTGCATGACGGCGATACTTTCCAAGGACATAAATGCAGTATGTGGTGTAGTGCTGGTATTGGGTTCGGTATTCGTGATCACCAATATGATCGTGGATATTATAGTGATGATACTGGATCCCCGGATGCGCCAGTCCAGATCCAAGTAAAGGAGGCATTGAATATGGAAACAGTAAAAAGATATTGGTTAAAATTTTCCGAAAGCAAAAGCTCCGTATTCGGCCTCGTGGTAGTGGTATTGTTCATACTGCTGGCGTTTACAGGCAAGTCCATCGTACCGTATCCAGAGCACATCGGTGCCTTTACGGATTTTGCTAATGCCAGTCAGCCACCAAGCGTAGCACACATATGTGGTACTGACCTAATGGGGCGCGACCTTTTCAGCCGCATAATAGGTTCCTTCCACAATACTCTTATAATGGGCGTTCTGGTTCTGGTCATATCGGTGCCGGTAGGCTTTATAATAGGCGTTGTAGCAGGATACAATAAAGGCAAACCCATCGATACTATTCTTATGAGGATTACAGACATCTTTCTCTCCATACCAGCGTTGGTGCTGGCCATGGCTATAGCTTCAGTAATGGAACCCAACCTCACAAATTCCATGATGGCCATAACCATTATGTGGTGGCCTTGGTATGCTCGCCTTTCATATGGCGTTGCATCATCCCTGAGGACCGAAAACTATATAATCTATGCGGAGTTAACCGGTGCAAGCCTTCCTCACATAGTGTTTGGGGAAATACTTCCTAACTGCCTGTCCTCCGTGCTTACCAAGATGACCCTCGATATGGGCTATGTAATAATCATGGGCGCAACGTTAAGCTATGCAGGTCTGGGCGAGCAGGCCCCGGCTCCGGCGCTGGGCAGCATGATAAGCTCTGGCGTAAAGTATATGCCCGATCAATGGTGGCTTACTGTATTCCCCGCCTTGGCCATAATACTTATAGTGCTGGGCTTTAACCTGATGGGTGACGGCATAAGCAATATGCTGGGAACGGAGGCAAATTGATGGAAAGCATTAACAAGAGTATTCTTCCTACCGAAAGGGAGAATATACTGAATGTCAGAGACCTTGCGGTATCTTTTGACGTTTACGGTTCACGTAGCTATGTGCTGGACGGTATTAGCTTCTCTGTCGAAAAGGGGCAACGGGTCGGACTCGTAGGAGAGAGCGGCTGCGGCAAGACGACTACCCTTAAAGCGATACTTCGAGTACTTGCAAAAAATGGTAGCATAGATGGCGGAGATGTGGAATTCGAGGGTATGAGCATATACGATATGCGGCCTGATGATTTGGCACATATGCGTCAGACCGGCGTAGGCATGATCTTCCAAGACCCATCCTCTGCTCTTAACCCGGTATTCACCATAGAGAGTCAGTTCCTTACCGCCTTAAAATATGCATACAAAAAAACAAAGTCAAAAGCGGAGCTAAGGCAAATAGCAATAGAATCACTCGAAAACGTAATGTTGCCGGATCCGGAACGTATAATGGGCTCATATCCATTCCAGCTTTCAGGAGGTATGCGCCAAAGGGTATGTATTGCCATAACCATAGCGGCAGGCCGCAAGGTGCTATTGGCAGATGAACCCGGGACATCTCTCGATGTGACCATACAGGACCAGATACTCCGCCTTATAAACAAGCTGGTTGAAGATAAGCATCTGTCTGTAATAATGGTATCTCATTCCTTAGGAGTAATAAGAGAAACTACCGATGTAGTAAACATAATGTACGCAGGCTCTATAGTCGAAAGCGGCAAAACAAGCGATGTATTCCATAACCCAAGACATCCTTACACCGTGGCACTTATGAAGTGCGTTCCGAAGCTTACCGGTGAGGGCGTTTCAGAAGGCATACCCGGAAGGATACCAGACTATAAGAATCCGCCTAAAGGTTGCCGTTTTTCTCCACGCTGTCCATATGCAAGCGGCATATGCTTTGAAAGCAGGCCGCCGAGGACGGAGGTATCCCCGGAACATTTCGTAAGCTGCTATTATTCAAGAGAGGTGCAGTGATGGCTGAGAATAAAAAAGAAAGGCTCCTTGAAATAAAGGGACTAAAAAAGTACTTCCCACTAAAGGATGGGAAAGTGGTAAAAGCGGTGGACAACGTATCGCTTGAATTGTATAGGGGTGAAACCCTCGGCCTTGTAGGTGAAAGTGGAAGTGGAAAGAGTACCATAGCGTATGTACTTGTCGGCATGTACGAAGCTACTGACGGTGACATGATATATAAAGATGTCAACATTGCAAAGACCGGGCTTCACCGTACAAAGACCCAGAAAGGCGAGATTCAGATAGTATTTCAGGATCCGGGTTCCTCTCTTAATGCAAAGCGTACCGTTGGGCAGAGCCTTATGGTTCCCATTGAAATACACTCCCAGCTGACAAAAGAGCAGCGCATAGCAAAAAGCAAGGAGTTGCTTGAGGAAGTCGGACTTCCCGCCGAGTTTTTTGATAAGTATCCCCGTACGCTGGGCGGCGGAGAGCGTCAACTGATATCGGTGGCTCGCGCCCTTGCGACCGATCCGGACTTGATTATACTGGATGAACCTACCTCTGCTTTGGATGTGTCTATACAGGCAAAAGTTATAAGCAAGCTCATAGAGTTGCAAAAGGAAAAGAATCTTGCTTATCTCTTCATCACCCACGATTTGAGTCTCATGCGGAATGTTGCCGACAGGGTGGCGATACTTTATTTAGGCCGGCTCTGTGAGCAGGCACCTGCCGCAGATTTCTTTGAGAAGCCACTACACCCCTATACACAGATGCTGCTTTCCTCTATCCCAGTAGCCACTGCGGATGAGGAAGAAATGAAACCCGTGAAAATACTTTCCGAAGGCGAGATTCCGTCTCCGGTAAATGTACCGCCAGGATGCGCCTTTCATATGCGCTGCCGCGACAGGCTGCCCATATGCGATAAGGAACAGCCCTGCATGAAAGAAGTTTCTCCTGGTCATTTAGTGTGCTGCCATTTGTTTGATGATATGGAAGATTTGGGTCTAAAGCAGTCTGGCACGGTTGAAGCTTCCATATGATTCTTCTTTCTAAGGAGAGGAGGTTGCCAACATTCCTCTCTGTTTTATTCTTTATTCTGTTTCTCCTGCGTATAGAAGTTAATGGTATTTATAGCCAATAGCTGAACTGTGGAAGGAGTATTGTTAATCCATTTGTGAGGAAGGGTTGAAATATAATGTGCACAATCGCCTATATTTAGGCTGTACTCCGCATGGTTTACCCAGAGCGTAAGCACTCCTTTCAGGACATATACGAATTCCTCGCCTTCATGAGGATAGGCCAACGTTTCAAATTGATTAGATTTAAGAGGCAGCAGTTCTATATACCTCGGAAGAAACGCGCTCTCATTTTCTATGTTGCTGAGGTTATAGTGGACGTAATTGCTCTCATCGGCAAGATCCACCTGCCGCTGATACTTTCGGACTATTGGGTCTCCGGATCCCTTTGGAGAGCCAATAAAGTACGTCAATTCAACCCCCAATGCCCCAGCTACACTATTCAATGACTCCACTGTAATAAGTGCTTGCCCACGCTCAAATTGGGATAAATATGCCACCGAAAGCGCCGTGGCATTGGATACATCCCTCAAGGTGAGTCCTTTCTCTAGGCGTAGCTCCTTTACCTTTTTGCCTATTCCTAAATTCATCTTGATTCCTCCATAACATTCAGGATACGGCTGTTTTTAGATGCGTCTACCATAAGCCGGGCAACAAATATCTTTGTTGTATATTGTGTTTCGTTCCAGTATCTATAACATTTTGAGGATATAAAATGAGCGGAATCCGCCGGATAAAGGTCTGAAACCTTACCACCTATTTCCAGTGTAAGTATGCCGTCCAGAACGTATATGAAAAGCTCCCCCTCGTGGCAAAGCACCTCGGGAAGGACACCTTCGTATGGTGTTATGGTCTGTATAAAAGGCATTATATTGGAATGTTCAAAATGGGTCAGCCTTGTTTCAAAGCGCTGTGAATCCAGCTTTTTGAAAAGATAATCGTACCCGCGGATTATTATTGGTATTTTGTGTGCCGTTTCATCAATGAACAGAGCAGATACATCGGTATCCATACAGTTAGCTATCTGCTCTAAAGTGTCAAGCGAAGCTGAAGTCAACCCGCGTTCTAACAACGAAAGATAACCGCTGGTAAGGTTGGTAAGGCTGGCGAGCTGTTTAAGTGTAAGTCTATGCTGCAAACGCAACAGCTTCACATTCTTGCCAACAACTTCTTTTACTTCCATGGCACACCTCGAAATTTAGTAGGATTAAATTAATTCTATCATTATAACGTGTTTGAGGCAAGGGCAACACGATTCATATAAAAAAGTGTCTATATTATACAAAAATTTGCTTTATTATTGCAGAAAGGAAGGGTGATGTATATGATTGTTTAATTCATGTGTGGTGTGGATTTTAGCGTTCTAATTACAGATCAATTTATAAGAAAGGAATGTTGATATGCTTATTAAATGGGTAACCGAATTATTTGAAATACTTGATGACCCGAATGTAAATGGAGATACCGTAGCGGTGTACCTTCGTAGCATATACTCCGCTGCACAAACAAGCGTAAAGAGGCTACACAGTGAGAAAGGATATACTGACGTAATTTCCATAACTATACCCGGAACCGACAAAAACGCGCCCACTACTGGCATAATAGGGCAACTTGGTGCACTCGGCGCACGTCCGGAAATTATCGGTTTCGTGTCAGATGGTGACGGCGCACTATGTGCACTTACAGTCGCAGCCAAATTGCTCTCCATGAAAGCAAAAGGCGACAATCTTACAGGCCGTGTAACGATTGCAACATCTATTTGCCCGAATGCAGGAACCACTCCACATGAACCTGTTCCTTTTATCGATCCTCCCGTATCTATTTATGAAATAAATAAGGAACAGGTGACTTCTGAAATGAGTGTTATATTTAGTGTCGATGCTACAAAGGGAAACAAAATCACTAACGCAAGAGGGTTCGCCATTTCACCAGTGGTAAAGTCGGGATACATACTTCCTCCCAGTGATAGTTTGCTGGAGCTTATGTCCACGACCACTGGCGGACTCCCAAGAGTTGTTCCTTTGAGTCAATATGATATTACACCATATGAAAGCGGATTTAGGCACATCAACAGCATAATATCGCCAAACATTTTCACAGATGCACCGGTAGTGGGGGTAGCATTAACAGCACAATCGGTCGTAGCTGGCAGTGCACCGTGTGCTAATCACTTTACAGATATTGAAGAGGCAGCCAGATTCCTGCTGGAAGCTGCTAAAATGAGTGGCAATAGAAAATTAAGTCTGTATGATGAAATCATGTATCAACATGCTGTTAACGCCTATGGCAACTTGAATCACTTTCAGAAAATGCCTCCCGTTATAAAGTGACCTCTTGAAAAGTATATAAGGAACGTGACACGGACGATGAAATTGCGGGTAAAGTATGCATGTGCGGTGATAGCGGCAAATGTATGACGGGCGGTACGCTTGCCAGAGTAACCGAATTCACCCTGGATGGCGATGATAAGGCCATAGCCGCAACCAAAGAAGCCCTTGCAAAGAAGGTCACTACATGTCGGAACATATCTTTCTCTCTCGACAACGAAACGAGCAGATTCGTCGGCAATATAATGGCCTTTCCCATCACCTACGTCATAGACCGTGACGGCAATGTACTCGACAACCCCATATTGGTTGTCGTCACCAGCCCACGCCTGATATAATCGTTGCAAAAGCTGATAAATGAAACCGTTGACAAGGATCAGGGTATGATGATGAACTGAAATAAGGCAGGAGCCGGCATGGGAAATTCCACACCGTCTCCCTTTTCGTGATAAGGTAGAATAAGTTGCGCAAATTTAAAAAGACATAAAAAGAGGCATGGTTAGCAGATCTCTGATAGAATGAAGTTGCGACACACCATTCTGAAAGGAGAAAGCAAACCATGTCCGAGAAAATTGTACAGTTTAATGAGGAAATTATCAAGGGGCAGATCAAGGAATTAGTCCGAGGCAGCGTAGAAGAAACGCTCAACGGTCTGCTGGAGGAAGAAGCAGAAAAGCTGACACAGGCCGAACGGTACGAGCGCAGTGAGGAGCGTCAGGGCTATCTGTCGCCAGTTGCCTACCTCCAATCACAAAATCCACCTGTCCGATAAATTTTGGTACTTGGAAATATCGAGTGTTTTGCTGATGTTTTCAATTTCTTCGTAGTGCCCCTTCGCGAGATAATTGTTCACGATGAACTGCATCCGCTTGGAGCACACGCCCACATGAGCGCAACTGGCACAGTTTTTCTGCATATCAGACGCCCTCCTGCGCGGTGTAGTCCTCGCAGCCGTCATCGCCCAGTCTCGGAGCTTTTCCGGTTACGAAAGGCAACATGCAAATGCCTTCGGGGTTAAACACGCAAAATTCCGCATCGCATTCTGTGCAGAGCTGTTTACGATATACCAAAGCGGCCAGTTCTGCCGTTCGGTATGTACCATCGCCGTACAGGAGTGCGGCCACGCCCTTACTGTATCGTTCATCGAACCACCGCCAAATATCCATTCTGGGCGTTCCTGCAGGAAAAGAGAGAAAGATGTCTTCCATCTCTTCCGTCTCGGGGTCCATAGGGATATCTCCGAATTCGTCCCACAGCACCTCCAGAGCCTTATCCCGCTCTTCCAGTGTGGGAATGACAGAGGCTTGTCCGAAAAGCTCGGTCCGCAATCCATCCATCGGTCCGAAAGTACGGCAGGGCTTAGGTTCAAGCCTTCGTTCCTTGGCCTGCGCCATGATCTCCATAGTGGGCCGGGACATGGCGGGAAAGCCGGGGGTATCCGGCCGCCTGCTCAGCGCCTTGGGCCGCGCGGGGATAAGCGTGCGCATGATAGTTCAGGGCACGCGGGAGATAAACATAACCGTGGGCGTGAACGAGCAGGACTATGAAAAAGCCGTGTACGCGGTACACGGCGAGTTTTTCCCCGATTAGCTCATTCAAACCTTACGATCCAGCCTTTATCCTCCTCTGCGTCAAAGCACATTAGTATCTGCTCCCGGGTGGTCTTGGTTTCGGCCAGCTCGCCCGGCAGCTCGTCCCTGCCGAAATAGCCGCTCTGTACGGTTTCTATATTCGGCGCAAACTCCCCGCCCATGGCGGCGCACAGCACAAATATCTTTACTATCCCATACGCGCTCGGAGGCTCATTGTGCCTGTTCCTGTCCTGAACGGCAATGAGCCTTTCCGCTATTGCCGTTACCCCCGCTTCCTCGAGCGTCTCCTTTACGGCGTTTTCGCCCACCGACACATTCACATCGCACCAGCCGCCGGGCAGCGCCCAGCGACCGTCGTTTTCGCGGACGAGCAGTATCTTCCCGTCTTTAAACACCGCCGATCGCGTGTCCACCTTCGGCGTCTGGTAGCCGGTCTCGCCGCAGAACAGCTCCTTGGCTTTTTCGAAGGATATATCCGCCTTATGGGCTATCATCTCGGCGGCTATATCCCTAAGCCGCCGGTAACGCTCCAAATCAAAGGCGTCATGCCCGTAGGCGAGCCCCGCCTGGGCTATGCTCTGTATCTCTATCGCCCACTCGGTCCACATATCACGGTCTCCCACCGCCAGCTCACCCCTAACCCTTTACTCCGCCGGAGGTAAGCCCGGAGGTAAGGTGTTTCTCTATGCACATGAACAGTATTACCACGGGAACAGTCGCCAGCAGCGACGCCGCGAATAAATACTGCCATTCTATCATGTTGAATGATGAAAACTGCGTTATGCCCACGGTTATCGGCCTGTTGGACGCCGTGGATATCAGCACCGTGGATATGGTGTACTCGTTCCATGCGTTTATAAAAACGAATATGAGCGTGGTGACTATTCCCGGCGCCGCCATGGGCAGCAGCACGTGCCAGAGCGAGCCGAGCGAGGTGCAGCCGTCTATCCTTGCCGCCTGCTCCATCTCCGGCGATATGGATACGAAGGTCCCTCTGAGCAGCCATATCGCAAACGCCTGATTAAAGGCGGCGTTTATGAGCATGAGGCCGAGTATGGAGTCGTTGAGGTTCAGCGCGCTCATAAGCTGGGCTATGCCGACGAGCAGCACCACCGGCGAGAACATCTGGCTCATTATGACAAAGCCAAGAAACGCTTTTTTTCCCTTGAACTTGCGGCGCGACATGGCATAGGCCGCAGGCACGCCGCAAAGCAGCGCGATGAGCGTTGCGCCGCCCGCGATAAGCAGCGAGTTGCTCAGGTATCTCGGCACTCCCCTGCTTATTATATCCTTCATGTTCTGCAGCCGCCACACGGTAGGCATGACGTATCGGAAGTGCATATCCGTGGACTCCGCATTGGAGCGGAACGCCGTTACCAGCATCACATAATACGGATACAGTATAAAAAGGCACATGGCTATCACAAAGGCGTAAAGCAGCCCCCTGAGCAGCGTATGCTTCACCGCGCCGAACCTTAGCTGGACGGCGGAGAGCAGCATCGCAAACAGGCAGGGCACCGCCGTCCATAATGCGCCCGTGCTTTCAAACACGGTGTTTTTCAACGCGAAATCTATATTTTCCCCCGCGTTGCCGCCGAAAAGGAAGGCGTCCAGCCTGCTGAACAGCAGCTCCCTCCCTTCCGTCTCTACGCCGGCGGTCAGCAGCGCGACCCTTCTGGAAAGGGTATATGTAGAGGTCATGGCAAACACCGGGACCAGCAGCAGCGCGATCAGCAGCAGCCAGCAGGCCGCGGAGCGCAGCCGTCTCTCCCTCTC
>ULXF01003829.1_pt1 | contig 28158 bp, 18 predicted proteins | sample 1961041 | NCBI WGS metagenome assembly ULXF01 (sample SAMEA4835832, study PRJEB28245) | human gut metagenome | biome: gut microbiome; material: fecal sample | place: Denmark | collected 2008
CGGCGCGCAGAATATCCCGTCCGAGTGCATAGGCACTGCCCTCGTCGTCGATCAGATGTCCCCAGCCGCCGCTGCGGGCTTCGCGGTCATCGGCCGTGCGGGCGTAACAGATGGAACCGGTGCCTGCAATCAGCACAGTGCCCACCGGCTGGCCCAAGGCACCGGCCAGCGCTGTGACCTGGTCGCCAACGATTTGCAGCGGGCCAGTGTAGCTGCTTGCGCGGATGATATCCTGAATAAAGTTGTAAGCATCCGGGTTGCTGATACCTGCGCTGCCGATGCAAAGCCCATCGCACCCGGCCAGCCCTTCCGGTTGGGCAGCTAGCCAGGCCAGCGTATCGGTCAGGGTTTTGGCGGCAGCGGTGCGGTCGCTGTTGCAGTTCAGGGGGCCAAACACAGCGCGGCTGTGGGCTGCGGAACCGCGGGTGCGTAGCTCCACGGCGGTTTTGGTTCCGCCGCCGTCAATGCCAACATAGTAGGGCATCATTGGGCCTCCTGTTCCGGCGTGGCAATGGGCAGGCGGCCTGTTGCGGCATGGCGGCCCAGCAGAACATCCGCCACGGCGGCAGTGCTGCGGGCGGTGTATTCATACGCGGCAAGGGTGTAGACACTTTCCGGCAGGGGGAAGAGGTCATACGGGTTGCGCAGCGCCACCACAATAACGGGCTTGCCGCTGTGCTCAGCCAAGGCCTTGGTCAGCTCCAGCTGCTGCGGGTGCAGATGGCCGTTATAGGTGCCGATCACGATACTGGTGTAGCTTTCGGCGCGGCGCACCCACTCGTAAATTTCATCCTCACTGGGATCAATGGGGGTGGTAAAACCATCTCCACCCAGCGCTTTGGCCATCATAACGGGGAAGCTTTGCTGCACATCGTCCACCACATTGCCCACAAGGCCGGTGCGGTAGACCTGGCAGCCCAGGCACAGTGGGTGCCCGCCCACGTTAGGGCGGCCTGCTTTGGGTACATGCACTTCGGTAATGGTGGCGCGCAGCAGCTTGTCATTCAGGGCGGCGGCCCGCTCCGCATCAAACGCGGCGGCGGGCACGGCGGCCAGCTTGGCCTTAGCGGCCAGAATGCGGTCCACACTTTCTTCCATCTCTTTGCGGTCCAGTTTGCCGGACTGCAAAGCTTCGGCGGCAGCCTTGGCAGCTTCGCCGGAAAGCAGGGTGGTGTGGGAAAGCAGCACCAGATCCACCCCGGCGTTCATGGCGGCCAGCACGCCGTTGACCGAACCAAAGAACTTCTGCACAGCCTGCATCTCCATGCAGTCGCTGGTGACAAGGCCGGTAAAGCCCATTTCGCCGCGCAGCAGGCCGGTGACGATGCGGCGGGACATGGTGGCGGGCACACCGCTGTCATCCAGCGCGGGGAACAGGATGTGCGCCGTCATGATGGCGGGTACGCCGTCAGCAATGGCAGCGCGGAAGGGAGCCAGCTCCATCCGTTCCAGTTCATCGCGGGGCTTGTCTACACAGGGCAGGGTGAGGTGGCTGTCCAGCGAAGTATCGCCGTGGCCGGGGAAATGTTTGGCCAGGCAGAGCACGCCGCCATCCTGCAGGCCGCGGATCATACCGGCGGCATACTTGGCCACGGTGGCGGGGGTATCGCCATAACTGCGCACCCCGATGATGGGGTTGGCAGGGTTGCAGTTGACATCCACGCTGGGGGCCAGGTTAAAGTTGACGCCCAGACTGCGCAGCTCTTCGCCGGTCAGCTTGCCGGCCAGATAGGTGGTTTCGGGGTCACCGGTGGCGGCCAGCGCCATGGAGCCTGGTACATTGATGCAGCTTTCCGGCAGGCGGGTCACAGCGCCGCCCTCTTGATCAATCATGATAAAAGCGTCGTGGCCGGTTTCGCTGCGGATGAGGGTTTGCAGGTCAGCGCACAGGGTCCGCAGCTGGTCCGCGCTGGCAATGTTTTCGCGGAAAAGGATGATGTTGCCGATCTTATATTCTTTGACCACCTGCACCAGCTCCGGTGTGAGGGCGGTTCCGGGAAAGCCAGTGACAAGGCGCTGGCCGATACGTTCAAGGTCTGTCATGTTTAGGCTCCTTCTGATTATGAGGGAAATTTTTAGTTAGGAGGGAGGAGTTAGAATTATGCGGTATTGCCTTTATTCTTTTTAATTGCCCATTGCTAATTCCTAATTCGTCCAGCTCCAACCTTGTGATGCCGCAAAACTCCTAACTCCTAACTTATCATTCGTACATTCTCGCAAACGCTGCCCTTTCATCAAACGCTTTTGCCTCGTTCTCCCAGCGTTCCATCAGCGCGTCAAAGTCCGGCCAATCGTGGGCAAGTACATCGCTGCCGGTTAGGCGGTTGATGGGCAGCAGGGCTTTTTCGTCTTCGGGCTGGCGCAGGGCAAAATCGTTGGGGTATATCTCGCGGATGGCATACAGCAGGGCGGTGCCGGTGCGGATGGTGTCATACGCTTTGGTGTCGGTCAGGTGGATGTGTACGCCCTCACAGCGCCTGCCTGCATGTTTGGAAGCACTGGGCGTAAAGTAAGCCGCGGTAAAAATTACGCCCGGCAGCTTTTTAGCGTTCATCCGGTCAGCCAATGCCGCACCGTTGATGAACGGTGCGCCGATCAATTCGAACGGGGCCGAGGTTCCGCGCCCTTCCGAAATGTTGGTGGCCTCGGTCAGGCAGGTGCCGGGGTAGAGCAGCGCGGTTTCAAAGTTGGGAATGGCCGGGCTGGGCATCATCCAGTACAGCCCCGTTTCGGGAAAGAGCATCTCCCGTTTCCAGCCCAGCACCGGCAGCACATGCAGCTGGCAGCCAATGTGCTGTTCCTCGTTGGCAAGGCGGGCAAATTCACCGGGGGTCAGGCCGTACCGGGTTGTAAGGGGATAGGCCCCCACAAAGCTTTCAAAACCGGGCTGCAGCAAACCGCCCTCCACCTTGCCGCCCAGGGGATTGATGCGGTCCAGCACTACCAGTTCTTTGCCCGCGGCGGCGCAGTCCCGCATCACATACAGCAGGGTGGAAATGTAAGTATAAAACCGCGCGCCGATATCCTGGATATCATAGATCACGGTATCTACCAGGTCCAGCATCTCCGGCGTCATGTGCTGGGAATCCTTGCGGTACAGGCTGTACACCGGCAGTCTGGTGGCGGGATCGGTGTAGGTTTCTACGGTAGCACCGGCGTCATGGTCGCCGCGTACGCCGTGCTCCGGGCCGAACAGCGCTGTCAGCGGGAACTGCGCGTGGATGGCATCAATGCCGGATGTCAGCATCCGAGTTACGCCGGATGTCGAGGTGATCAGGCCGAGCCGCCGCCCTTTCAGCCAGGGCGCGGCGTCAGCCAGGTGGTCAAGACCATTCAGAACCATGGGGAAACCTCCTGTTGCGGTAAACGCTGTGAAATTTTATATCAGAAAAGCTTACCAAATTGCACGATGCAAAGAATAAACGAGAGAAAAAGATTTTTTGCCCCGCGATATGGCAAAATAATGACTTGATATGTTCATTATATTCGCGTTATAATAAAAAGAAAAGGGGGCTTTAGAAATTTTGTTTCAAAAAAGTTGAGAGTATTTTTGTACAAAATTTCTAAGGCAATACCGCATAATTCTAAGTGCCGATACGGCGAGCGAGGTGCGGCAGCTGCTAAGCCAAAAGCGCAGATAATACTGGATGCTGCAAAGGTGAGCGCCGCCAGTGGCGGAAACAGCGAACCGAAGCAGGGGCAGCGGTCGCAGAGTGCGAGGGGCTTTTGCCCCCGAAGCACGATGCGGGTACCGCAACCCGACATTATCGAGCATTTTGGCAACGCAGATGCCGTGCCGCAGCCGCCGAAGCGGTGCTTAAGCCGTAAGGCGGGAATTGTGCGGTGTTGCCCTAAGGTTTTGCAGTACCCCTCTGAACGAAAGGGTGGAGCATAACAATGTTGTGCAAAGATGCAGAGGCAAAAAAACTGGCAATCGGCCTGATGAGTGGTACTTCGGCTGATGGCATTGACGCTGTGCTGGTGGAAATCAGCGGGTGCAGCACCAACACTCACGTGCGCCAGATGGCGTTTGTCACGCTGCCGTTCACCGATGCTGTGCGCAGCCGCATTTTACAGGTGGCGGCAGGGAACTTTGGCGGCAGCGAGGAACTTTGCCTAATGAACTTTTTGCTGGGCAAGCTCAGCGCAGACGCCTGCCTGGCAGTCTGCGCGCAGGCGGGCGTGGACCCGCGGAATGTTGCCTTTGTGGGTAGCCATGGGCAGACGGTGTTCCATGCCCCGGTGGAGCAGGACTACCTGGGCTACAAAGTGCGCGGCACCCTGCAAATCGGTGAAGCTTCAATGATCGTGGAAGCGCTGGGCTGCCCCGTGGTGAGCGATTTCCGCGTACGGGATATGGCTGCAGGCGGCCTTGGTGCGCCGCTGGTGCCGTATACCGAGTATCTGCTTTACCAGGACCCGCAGCGCAATGTGGCATTGCAGAACATTGGCGGTATTGGCAACATCACGCTTTTGCCCCGCGGTGCGGGCTTGAACGGTGTGCTGGCCTTTGATACCGGGCCGGGCAACATGGTGATCGATGCCCTTGCCGCCCGCATGACGAACGGAAAAGCCCGCTATGATGACGGCGGCAAAATGGCTGCTGCCGCTCAGGTCAACCCCGCCCTGTTAGCCTGGATGATGCAGGACGAATACCTGAAGCGCACCCCGCCCAAAACTACCGGCCGCGAAATGTACGGTGATGCCTATGTGGAACAGCTGCTGAAGAAAGCCAACGAGCTGGATGTGCCGCTGGGGGATGTGCTGGCTACCGCCACACGCTTTACGGCGGAGTGCATCAGCGCGGGCGTGCGGGATTACTGCCCCGTCAAGCCGGACCGGATGATCGTGGGCGGGGGCGGCAGCATGAACCCCACGCTGCTGGCCCATATTGCCGACTGTCTGCCCGGCTGCGAGGTGATGACCAACGAGCAGCTTGGTTTGGACAGCAACGCGAAGGAGGCCGTGGCCTTTGCCGTGCTGGCGAACGAAGCCATGTACGGCCAGCCCAACAACGCCCCCGGAGCAACCGGTGCTGCACACCCCGTTGTGATGGGTAAAATCAGCCAATAACCGGAAAGGGGGACCATCCATGACCAGCATCGAAATCCGTGTGCGGGACTTGTATGATGATTTGAATGATTCCGAAAAAAAGGCAGCGTCCTTCTTTTTAAGCCATGTGGACAGCGTGTTTGTGCTGCCCATTGCCAAGCTGGCCAAACAAGCCGATACCACTCAGGTGGCCTGGGTGCGGCTGTGCAAGCACATCGGCTTTGACGGCTTGAAGGATATGAAAAAAGCCCTGTTCAACGAGCTGAACGAGACCAACGCTCCCACTGCCCAGCGGGAGAGCAGCGGATTCTTTACTGATATCCGGGACTATAACACCATCACTGAGATGGCGGACGCGGTGAAAACCAGCAGCATCTGCGCTATTGAGGACACAATGAAGCTGCTGGATCCCGCCATTGTGGAGCGTGCTGCGGGGAAAATCATCCAGGCGGACAGTGTGCGGCTGTTCGGAGTGAATGCATCGTCGCTGGTAGCGCAGGACCTGTATTATAAGTTGATCCGCATTGGCAAGTCCGCCTGTTATGCGCAGGATCTGCACATTCAGCTTACTTATGCTGCAACTATGGGGCCAAAGGATGTGGGCATTTTTGTATCCAACTCCGGTACCACCCGCGAGGTGATGGAGTGCCTGCACCTGGCCGCCGCCCGGGGAGGCACCACCATTGCGCTGACCCGGTTCGACAACAGCCCCCTGGCCCAGGCTGCGGACCTGTGTTTGTACACATCATCGCCGGAAATCAGCCACCGCAGCGGTGCAATGAGCAGCCGCATTGCCCAGATGTGCATGGTGGATGTTCTGTTCACCGCTGTTGCCCGCCGCAACTACCGCAAAGTAGAAACCGCCCTGGAAAACAGTTATAAGAGCTGTATGACGCACAGGGTGGAAGCGGAAAACTAAGTTAGGGGCTTTTTCAATTAGGAATTAGCAATGAGAAATTAGGAATTGGATATAGAGCAGGGCCCGGTGCGGAGTTTGCACCGGGTCCTGCCTTATTTCATTTACTCATTGCTAATTACTAATCGTTTTACGTCGTTTTGCCTTGCCGCACCAACAGGCTTATCCTTCCAACCCAAATCCATACTCATAATAATTTCCCGCAGCATCGCGGTAAGCATAGGCTTTGCCGTTCTCGTCTTTGAGGGAATCGGGCATATAGCGATCTTTGTCGTAACCGGGCACATCGTTGGGGCTGATGCAAACGCCGTCGGCGTTCACGGCCAGCACGGCATCCCCGCGGGGCAGGGTGAGAGGCAGCTTGCCGGTGGGGGCAAAACAGCCAAAAATAACATCCAGCGTAGCAGAACGGTAGGTGTCAAACCCGGCCAGCAGCACATCGCACAACGGCTCTACATTGCCCAGCTGCCAGGCCAGCGTTATGTTCACATTGGTGATGACCTTGCCGCCGTTTGCGTGTACCGATGCGGCAATCTCAGCCAGCCGTTTTCCCCCATGCAGCGTGGTTTCTGTGTGGGTGTCGGCCATCGGCTTGCCGTTCGCATCTACATTGCAGACCGTCTTGTCCTCACAGATATCCAGCTCCAGATAGCCGGGGGTGGCGTTAAAATATTCGCCGGAGGAGGGAGAGACAAACAGCAGGGCAAAATCCGCCTGGGCGGGGTCATCCACCAGGGTGCAGGTATCGGCCAGCTCTTTGCGCAGCGCGGCAGTGGAATCCGCGGCGTGCTTGGCGTTTTTCAAAAATGCTTCGGCATAGATTTTTTTGTTCGCGCGCTTGTCGGCGGTCAGGGGCAGGGTACCGTCATTTTTCAACAGCACCACGCTGCGGCGATGGGCATCCGCGGCGGCTTCCCAATCGCTGGGGGTGGCCACAATGCGTGTGGCTTCGTCCGGGTCGCGGTAGGGGTTCTCAAACATTCCCAGGGCAAACAGTTCCGTCAGGGTGCGGGCCACGGCACGGTTCAGTGCTTCATCCGTCAGGGTTAGTTCCTCTTTGGCAAAGCCTTCCGGAAGGGGGTGGGTTTCATAATAACCATTTTTGCCGCGGTTGTAGGCTTCCATGCCGGCTTCGTTATCAAACAGGCCGCTGATGATATCCACGCCTGCATTGGCCACGGCAAAGCCGATGCGCTCCGGCACATCCAGCATCTCAACGCCCCAGGCCATGTTGTGGGCAATGCCGGTATCGGAGTTGATGTAGCCGTCAAAACCCATCTGACCGCGCAGCATGGTATCGATAAAATACTTGTTGTAGGCGAAGCCATAAGGTTTCATTTCCACGGTATTGCCTGCTAGATCATGCTGCACCGCACTTTTTGCTGCTGCGGGCTTAGAATAATACGGCATAATGGAAGAAGTTCCCGCCTTGACAGCCGCGGCAAACGGCGGCAGGTGGTAGGTTTCCAGGCTGCCGGGGGTGGCGTACACGTTCCATTGGCCCGCAGCGTAATGGGGGTCAAAGCCATTTTCGCGCGCGCCGCCGCCCGGGAAATGTTTGGTCGTTACCGCAACGCCATCCTCGGTCACACCATGGTCGCTGCCCTGAATACGGGGGATAATATGGGCCATAATCTCGCTGATCAGGGCCGGATCCTCGCCAAAAGTACCGTAGGTACGCTGCCAGCGCGGGTCGGTCACAGCGTCCGCCATGTACATATAGCCTTTGCGCAGGCCGCAGGCGTTCCATTCGCGGCGGATGGTATCGGCAAACTTGTCCACAAGATCAATTTTGCTGCCCTTAACGGCGGCGGCAATGCCCAAGGTACCGGGCCAGGTTGCCAGCACGCCGCCCGCATCGTTCATTCCGAACACCAGCTCGCCATTCTCGTTGCGGGAGTTGGACGCCGCTGCCACAGGGATAAAGTGCTCGCACTCCTCGCACACTGCATCCGCCTGGTTCATCCAATCAGCCAAATCGGCGGGGGTGGCGTTGGCACGCAGGATAACATGGCGGTTGAACCAGTCTTTGAGCAGGGGAGAGGTGCCGGGCAAGTACTGCTCGCCGAAAATTGTCTTGCCGCGGAATTCGCCCTCATCCAGAATGCCTGTCTCGTCAGTCTTTTTCTCAATATCTTTATATAGGTCCGCCATGGGGCCGGTGATGGGGTACTTGGCCATCCGCCAGTCCGAAATGAACAGCTGGGCGATCTTTTCCTTCACGCTCAACGTTTTAACGTAAGCCGCTGCGCGCTCGGCCGGGCTGTTGCGCCAGTCGTTGACGGGGGACAGCGTTCCGGTGCCGTCAATATCCTTGAAGGTCAGGCCGTCCTGTTCCAACACCCTGCGGTTAACGGTGGACACTACCGGCCCATTGGGGTTGCGGTAAATCTTGATGTTGTCAGATGCTTTTGGCATGGAGAGCTCCTTTCGGTATTGAGTTAGGGCAACACCGCACAATTCCCGCCTGACGGCTTAAGCACCGCTCCGGCGGCTGCGGCACGGCATCTGCATTGCCAAAATGCTCGATAATACACAAAGTATTATCTGCGCTTTTGGTTTAGCAGCTGCCGTGCCTCGCTCGCCGTATCGGCACTTAGAATTGTGCGGTATTGCCCTTGTAATCTACCGGCAGGCTGGTCCAGCGTGCGCGGAAGTGGAAAGCGGCATCCTTGGGCTGGCGCTGGCGGGTGAAAATACCCTTTTTGTTGCCGTTGGCACGCATAATGCCTTCGGTGGTCTGGAAGTCGGCAAAGTTCCACACCAGTTCGCCCTGCACAAAGTCGTAACTGTCAAACACATTGTGGTTCATATCCAGGTACTCGTTCTGGTACTCCTGGCTCCACATCACGCTGGGCAGTTTGTGCTCGCTGGGCATGGTATCAGCGCCGTACTCGGTAAAGATCATCGGGCGGCCGTTCAAAACCTGTGCCCAGCCGTCCATCTCTTTGCGGAACGCCGTCTCGGCGTCCACAATGCACATGCCGCCCATCACATACCAGCCGTAATAGCGGTTCAGGCTGATGAAATCCGCAAACTGCTGGCCCTTGCTGTTGTTGGGCAGGCTCATCATCACGATGGCATAGGTGCGGGGGCGTTTCTGGGGGTCAAGCTCGTGGGCCAGGTCAAACAGCGGCTTAAAGTATGCTTCGGTACCCTCGCTGGTGCACTGGGGTTCGTTTAGGATGCTCCATGCGATGACCGATGCGTGGTTCTTGTCGCGGGTGATCATATCAGTCAGGGCAGCCTTGTGGTTTTCCAGCAGCTTGGGGGTGGTTTCCTTTTCAAAGTAGCCCACCTTTTTGCCGTTGCCCTGGTTGGCAGCCAGGAAATTCATCGTGCTCTGCATAAAGCCGACGGCAGGCACTTCGTCAATGATCAAAAAGCCCTCTTCGTCTGCCATCTGGTACAGTTCTTCGGCATAGGGGTAGTGGCTGGTGCGGAAGCAGTTTGCGCCGATCCACTTCATCAGCTCGTAATCGCGCTTGACGGTAGCCAGGTCCAGGCCGCGGCCGCGGATGTCGGAATCTTCGTGCTTGCCAAAACCGCGCAGATACACCGGTTTGCCGTTGAGCAGGAAGTGGCCATCCTTAACTTCAAAGGTACGGATGCCGATCTTGTCAAAATATTCATCGATCACGGCGTGGCCATCGGTAATGCGGATGACGAAGTTGTACAGGTAAGCGGCGTGCACATTCCACAGCTTAGCATTGGTGATTTTCAAAGTGCCGGTTTTGCCGCTGGCTTCGGCCACCTTGGTGGTGCCATCCAGCACTTCCACCGTCACATCATGGCTGCCATTCGTGGTTACGGTATAGTCTACCTCGGCACCGCCGTCCACCAGGCGGTGGGTCACCTCAAAATCCAGAACACGCTCTTTGGGCAAGGCCAGCAGCTTGACCGGGCGGTGGATACCCGCGTAATTGTAGAAATCAAAGTACGGTGCCGCAACCTTTTTTCCGTTAGAAAGGGTGTTGGTCTGGCCTGCGGGCAGCATGTACTCGTTCAGTTCGTTGTTGGCCAACACAGTCAGCTTGTTGTACTGGTTGTACCGCACAATCTCGGTCACGTTGGCATCAAAGGGTAAAAAGCCGCCCTCATGGTTGACAACTTCCACGCCGTTCACAAACACGTGGGCGCGGTGGGTGACAGAACCGAAGCGGATGGCAACATCCTTGCCGCTCCATTCACCCGGAACAAAGAAATCGGTTTCGTACCAGAAATCGCCGCAGTATTCGCGGGACTCCTTATCGGTAAAGAAATCGCAGAACGAAGCCGGGACCGGCATCGAGATGGGTTTGGGCAGTCCGACGCCCCAGCCGGCATCCATACCATTGCTTTCGGGGTCGAACCCAAAGCGCCACATGCCATCTAGGCTGATAACGCGGCGTGCAGCGGAAGCGCAGGGGTACAGCAAAGATTTATTTTCCATAGCGTTGTTTCTCCTTGTTTCAATAAAATGAATGTTTTGCTCCAACAATTTTTCCGGGAATGTGGGGCCATTCGTTCAGTTTGGGTGGGGTTGGATACCAGACTGGGTGAAGCATTTCCCTGAAATACGTTGGGCTTGCGTCATGTTGGTTCCGTGTTTTACAAAGGTTTTTGCGGTTCGGAAGTTGTTCGATGATTCTATTATCACATAAAACCGCCGGTATCGTTAGTAGATTTTTTGGGAAAACCCGCAAAATCTGCGAATAATTGTGGTGCCTGGCATTCGGCCCGGCCTGGGGACCGCACCACCATCGTAGAGTATGGCATGATACAATTTTGAAAGCTGCAATGCAGATAGGCCCACGGGACGATGGCAAGCATCGTCCCCTCACGAATCAGCTTCATGTTCCATCACATACTTTCCGATACGCAACAAGCTTACTATTTTTGAGCGGTTCACCGCGCCGCGCTCCACCACCATTATTCTTTATTCATTATTATTTATTCTTTTAAGTAAAGCGTCCGTCTTACCTTATAATTGCTATAATTGCTAATTTCTCATTCCTCATTTCTAATTGCAAACCCTCCCTGCTCATCGCTTCCCCCTGCATAATTTATGCTCCGATTTTCCTGTTTTACCTGTAAAATTTACTAACGCCATTCTTCCTGAACGTTCATAATATAGACACAAAGTTGTGGAACTGCGGTGAACAGTGTGGGGCTGGGTGCCGGAACGTTCCAGACAAGCGGAGGAAGAAATTCCATAAAGTGTACCTGAACAGGCCGCATTTTCAGCCTTTCAGATACACCCCAAGTAAGGAGAAAAGAAATGGCTAAGACAAGAACCCTGCCCGACAAGTATTATGACAAGGATTACGAAACAAACGGCATCCACCGTGTACCCCTGTGGCGCATTGCAGGCTTTGCGCTCAACAACACCGCAACCAACCTTTACCTGATGTTCATGAACTATGTCAGTTTTTATCTATTGGGCTTTGTTGGCGTTGGCATGGTCATGGCATCCAGCTTTACCATGGCTATGCGTATCTGGGACGGCGTAACTGACCCGTTCATTGGCTACATGGTGGATAAAACCAACGGCAAGTTCGGCAAAAACCGCCCGTTCATGGTCATTGGCAACATCATTCTGGCGGCTTCCAGCTTTATCATGTTCCACTTTACCCACAAACTGCCGGAAGGCCCCGCCCGCTTTATTTTCTTTGTTGTGTTCTGCTGCATTTATTACCTGGGCTACACCTGCCAGTGCGTTGTTACCAAGAGCGCCCAGAGCTGCATGACCAACGATCCCAAACAACGCCCCATGTTCGCTTCTTTCGATGGCGTGTTCAATACCATCCTGTTTACGGTGCTGGCTATTGTCGTTGCCAACATTGCCAACAAGTATGCTGATGTTGGCAACTATACCTCTACCCAGTTCTTCCATGAATTCTGGATGATGACCGCCATTATGTCCGCCATCTTTACCGTGATCGCCGTCATCTCCATTGCACCCAAAGACCGCCCGGAATTCTTTGGCACTGGCAAACCCATCAAGGTCGGCCTGAAAGACTACTGGGATACCCTGAAAAACAACCGCGCCATCCAGATGCTGGTGCTGTCCGCCTCCACGGATAAGCTCGGCTCCACTGCCAAAACCAGCGCTGTTGCCGTTGCTATGTTTGCCTGCATTGCCGGTTCCATCAAACTGCAGGGCAGCGTGACCGCCGTTACCACCATCCCCAGCGTCATCCTCACCTTCCTGGTTATCTCCATCGTTGCCACCCGCTTTGGCCAGAAAAAAGCCATGGTCATTGGCTCCATCGGCGGCATTATCTGCAACGTTATCCTGTCCGCCCTGTGGATTGTTGGCGACCCCACAACAATGACCAGCAACCCCGAAACCGGTGCATTGAACTGGGGCCCCTTCCTGATCACCTATGTTGTGTTCAGTATCCTGTATGCCGGCTGCCAGGGTATTTCCGGCAATATCGTAATTCCCATGACCGCCGACTGTGCCGACTATGAAGTATACCGCTCCGGCAAGTATGTTCCCGGTCTGATGGGCACCCTGTTCAGCTTTGTGGACAAGATGATTTCCTCCTTCGCTCCCATGATCGCCGGTCTGGTGTTTGCTGCCTGCGGCTTTACCGACCACAACCCCAGCGTGGGCGATATCGTTACCCCGCAGCTGCGTGTTGGCGTTGTGTTCCTGGCATACGGCCTGATCACCATCGGTTTGATCTGCAACCTGATTGCCATGAAGTTCTATCCGCTGAGCAAAGAAAAGATGGCCGAGATCCAGGACGAGATTGTCAAGATCAAGGCAAAGGCTATGGCCGAAGCATAACCCCAAACCGAACCACATTCCCCGCGGGGCCGCCCGTCCATCGGGCGCACCCGTTGTTACAGTGAGGTACCTGCATTGGAAAAGCAAATGGAAATGGCTTCCGAAACCACCCAGAACTCTGCACTGCGCACCGATGAAGCTGCTAGCCACGGCCCCCTGTGGCGGCTGATTGACTGCGCTGTAACCGCCCACGCTAACCGGGCCAAAGTGCCGGTGAACCGCAAGGCCTACCTGCGGTGGTGCCTTCTTGGGGTATTTGGCGCCCAGCGCTTTTATGCAAAACAGTGGAAGATGGGCTTGCTCTACCTGGTCACCTGCTGGAGCGGATTTTCTATTGCCATGACAATGATCGACGCAATGATCGCCGTGCCGATGAAACCGGACGAAAACGGCATCATTTACCTGTAAAAACCTCCTCCCTCCGCCGCCCCGCAGGCTGCTGTTTGCCTGCGGGGCTTGCTGTGGATTCAGGAAAACAGCGCATGTTGGCAAAATTTCAGGGTAGCACCTGCACAATATGCCGAAAAGCAGCTATTGCTTTTGGCTATTATTTCCGGCAAAATTGCTTTCCATTTCCGCGCAGACATGTTAAACTAGAAGCAGTAAAGTCATACTTTTTAACGCCGATATGGCACACAAGAAAGGCGACCCGCCATGGACCAGATCGTTCAGCTGTTGTTCAACCCTAACCACCAGGCCCCCAGCCCGCTTGTGTTGGCGGTGTTGGTAGCGCTTGCCGTGGGCATGCCGCCCATCATGCGTTACCTGGCCGGGAAAAGCAACAACGATAACACGCGGGGCAAAAAATAACCCCTTTACCCGGTGAGCACGCGGCAGCGCCGCCCGCCGCTGAGAAAACGAGGTGCCTGATGCAAGCAGATTTACTGGACGTTCTGACCCGGCTGGCCTCCGCCAGCAACATCCGCTGCATGCGGGTAACGCCGCCCTTTGATGGGCTGGACCAGTTTGATTACGGCCTGCGCAAAGCGCTGGACCCCTATTTTGACTGGCAGGAATTCGGCAGCCTGTTGCTGCAAAGCACCCCGCCCAACACGCTGCTGTTTGCCGAAGGCACCTTTGAATTGCAGTTTGCGCTGTTCCGCATTCCAGACGAAGAAAACGCTGTGTTCATGATCGGCCCGTGGGCCACCGCCGAGCGCAGCGAAAAATCCCGCAGCTGGGCACGCCGTCACATTGGTGAGAAAGGCGATGACGCTGTACAGAGCTACTATAACGGGGTGCGGATTCTGTCGGGCAGCGGTTTCCAGGCTTCCATCGTGGCAGTTGTTTCCATGATGTTCCCCAAAGAGGAATTCCACCTGGACCAGCAGAAAGAGTTTCTGCCGTTCCATTTTACCACTGACCTGCGCTATTTTACCGAACCGGAGTTCCAGCGGGAGATCCCGATCCAGATGCTTGAACAGCGCTATGCCAACGAAAATGCCATCTGGGACGCGGTGGCTTGCGGCAACACCGAAGCTGCGCTGAAAGCCTGCCAGCAAATGGCACGCTTTACCTATGGCGGGCGTTTTTTCGGCTCACTGTACCAGACCAAGATCATGCTGACCGTAATGAACACTCTGCTGCGCAAAGCCATTGAGCGCAGCAACATCCACCCGTATTACATTGACGAGATTTCCTCCCGTTATGCCCTGATGATCGAAAACATGGTGGACGAGGAAAGCTGGCCGCTGGTGCAGACAATGGTAAAAGAGTACTGCGCATATGTGCGGCGGTATTCTTTGCAGCAATATTCACCGCTGGTGCAAAAGGTCATCAATACGATCAACCTGAACTTGTCGGACCAGCTTTCGCCCAAAAGCCTGGCCGCTATGTACTATATCAGCCCATCGTACCTCTCCAGCCTGTTCAAGCAGGATACCGGAACCACCCTGACAGATTTTATCAACACGCAGCGCATCCAGCGCGCGGCCAATCTGTTGAGCACCACCGAGCAGAATATCTCGGTAGTGGCGGAGCAGGTGGGCATCCTGGATGTGAACTATTTTACCAAGATGTTCAAAAAGTCGATGGGCAGCACCCCCACCCAGTACCGCCGCCAGAGCCGCGCACGGTAACCCCAGAAAATAAAAGAACTACAAAAAGCCCATACCGAAAAGCAGAGACAGGGAAATCCCGCTTTTCCGGTATGGGCTTTGCCATAGGGAAAGGTGCAAGTAGGAGGTTATTGTGCAGAGAAAAAAAGCTTGAACAAGTAAAAAATGAGGAAAAGAGAAAATGCAATGACAAAAATCAGTCCAGCACCAGCGCGCAGGAAGCACCAGGCAGCGCAAGGCTGGCGGTTTCGGTAGGGGCGCGGTGGGGCAAGGGTGAACAATCGTAACAATGCACCGCGCCCTCTCGTTGGCAGGCAGCCAACAGATACAGGGTGCCCGGCACCGCGCACAGCGCCCGCGGCCAATCACCGGTGGGCCATTCGCAAAGGAAATGGCGGGTCGGGCCGCTGCGCTGCCACGCCGAGATGGTGTTGGGCCCGCGGTTGCTGACAAACAGGGTGCCATCCGCCGTGGCGCAGGCACCACCCGGCCAGCTGCGCGGCTTGGGCACAGTGCTGGCCTGCACAGTGGAAACGGTGCAACCGTCATGGTTCAGCACCCGCATGTGGCCGTCCAGCTCATACACACAGTCCAGCATGCCGTCCCCGGCATCCAACACCTGGCGCGGGCCGCTGCCGGTGGGCTGGGGCAGAGTCTTTACGCTGCCGGTGGGCAGATTATTTTCCAACGCAAGGCGGTACAGGCGGCTGTTGCCCAAATCCGCCAGGAATAACGCGTGCCCCACAGACTGCACCCAGTGGGCGTTGGCCCCTGCGGGCTGGAATTGCCACAAAATGCGAGTCAGGGCACTATCCACAGCAAAATACAGGCCGTTTTCAAAGCAGCTGCCATAAATCACATCGCCGCAGGCATACAGATGGCACAAGCCGCGGCCGGTAGGAATTTCAATGCGGGCAATCTCGCGCAGGGTCGTGCCGTCCAGCACATAGGCGGTCACATCCGCGCCATCCCCGCGTTCCGATGCGGCATAAATCCAACCATTTTGCCCCCGGCAGCAAAAGCTGGGGGCACGGCCATGCCGCAGGGTAGATAAAGTTTCCAGCGTTCCGTCCGCTGTTAAGCGGCACACCGCCAGATCATCGCACCCCGGCGCACCATAGCCGGAAAATAAAAGAGTGTGGGCCATTGGGAACCTCCGGGAAAAGTTAGGAGTCAGGAAGCAGGGGGAGAAGTTAGAACAATTAGGGCAATACCGCATAATTCTAAGTGCCGATACGGCGAGCGAGGTGCGGCAGATGCCAAGCCAAAAGCGCAGATAATACTGGATGCTGCAAAGGTGAGCGCCGCCAGTGGCGGATGCAGCGAACCGAAGCAGGGGCAGCGGTCGCAGAGTGCGAGGGGCTTTTGCCCCCGAAGCACGATGCGGGTACCGCAACCCGACATTATCGAGCATTTTGGCAACGCAGATGCCGTGCCGCAGCTGCCGGAGCGGTGCTTAAGCCGCAAGGCGGGAATTATGCGGTATTGCCCTAATTTTCCAAAAGTTCTTTCATCGCTCTTCCCAGCGCATCGTTCCAGAAAAACCAGTTGTGGTCGCCGGGGGCTTCGTACCAGGTCAGGGGCCAATTCATCGCCTGCAAGGTATCGCGCAGGCGTAGGTTGGCGGGGTACAGACTGTCCTGCTGGCCGCAGGCCAAAAACAGGCGGGGCATGGGGCACGTTCCGTCGCGGAATTTCTCCACCAAGTCAAACAGATCATCCTGTGGCGGCACAATGCCATGCGGGAAAATTGCCTGATCTTCATGCCAGCGGCAGAGCTGGGGCAGTTCGGCCTGGATTTCCGCCACCGAGGAAAAACCGGCGCACCCGGCGTACTGCTGCGGCGCAGTAAAAGCGCATTTCATAGCACCGTATCCGCCCATCGAAAGCCCCATAATATAAGTGCGCTCCGGTACGGGCTGAATGCCGAAAAACCGGCGGCAGAGCGTTGGCAATTCCTGATTAATGTAGGTGAAATACTTGGGGCCGCAGGCCATATCGGTATAAAAGCTGCGCTGCACTTCGGGAACGATCAGAATAGCCCCGTGGGTGCGGGCCAGGTGTTCGGCCTGGGTATAGCGCAGCCAGCCGGTGCAGTTGTCAGTCAGGCCATGCAGCAGGTACACCACTGGCGCGGCGGCCAAATCTCCGGTATCCGGCATGGTAACAAGCACCGATGTTGCCATGCCGAGAGATTCCGACATGACGTCACAGCGGAAAAATGCCATGGTTTGCCCCTCCTTCAAATTTGTGGGTTTGCCAGCGCGCGGCAGACGGCACGCATGGCGGGCTCGGTGCGGTCCCAGGCGCTCACGGTACTGGCAGCAAAGGGATAGTGCTGCAAAGCGTCCGGCTCGGCCAAGCAGACAGCACAGAAGTGCGGGTTGTGCGCAGCCAGCGCTTCGGCGGCCTGGGCGGCAGCGGCGGCTTCCTCACGGGTGCCAAAGGCGAATACCACCGCGGGCGCTGCGGCGCAGACATCCGCCAGCTCCGGCAGTTCTTCCACCGTGTGGTAGACAGCGCACTGGCCGCCCAAACGCCGTGCAGCCAGTGGAGCAAAGCTTTCCGTAATGCGATCACCCTCCGTCACGCCAGTACCGGTACCGGACGCCCGCGCAATAAATAACGTCCCTGCGGGCAGCGGCAGCAGGTCGTGGGGGTCTTGTACCGTCACGCCGGTTTCGGCCAACGCATCCGCAAGGGCAGCATGATTGCTCCAATCCTGGCTGGCGGCATCGCGGGCGGGCATAGTCCAGCCCAGCGCCAGCTTGCATGCCAAGATCCGCCGCACCGATTCATCCACCCGCGCCATCGGCAGGGTTCCATCGGCCACAGCATCGCACAGGGCACGGATGCAGGGGGTCTGCACATCTTTACCGGTGGGGTCGGCGTTATCGCCGCCGTTGCCAATAATCAGCAGGTCGCACCCGGCCAGTGCCGCCTGCACACAGCCCTGTGGTGCGCCGTACTGGTCCAGAATGGCGTGCATCTGCAAGCCGTCACTGATGACAAGCCCCTGGTACCCCAGTTGCCCACGCAGCACGCCCTGGATGACGGGCGCGGACATGGAGCAGGGCGTATCGGTGTCATCCAGCGCGGGGAAGCAGACATGCGATACCATCACGCTGGCAAGGTCCTCTGACATCGCGCGGCAGAAGGGCGTTAAGCAGCTATTTATCAATGTGTCACGCGGGGTATTGTCCACCACAAAGCCGAAGTGTGTATCGGCACCGGTCTGCTCATGGCCGGGGAAATGTTTGCCGCAGGCCAGCACCCCGGCATCCCGCAGGCCGCGGGCCATGGCGCAGCCATAATCCGCGATGGATTGCACAGTTTGCCCATAATAACGGCGTTCCGCAGGGCCGGAAAGAGTATCCAGCACCGGCGCACAGTCCAGGTTAATACCCAGTGCCCGCAGCTCACCGCCCATCATACGCCCAACTTTGTAGGCGTTGGCGGGATCGCCCGTGCGGGCAATGACCATGGCGCTGGGAAAAACCGTGGCTTCGCTGCGCAGGCGGGTAACACAGCCGCCCTCCTGGTCGATGGCGATAAGAGCAGGCAGACCGTTTTCCGCCATGACGGTGTGCTGGATCTCAGCGTTCAACTGCGCCAGCGCGGCCCGCCCGGCACAGTTTTTGCCAAACAAAATAACGTTGCCGATATGATTTTTGCGTAAAAATTCCCGCGTGCCCGCATCCATGCGGGATACCTCGATACTGGCCAGGATCATCTGGCCGATCTTTTCTTCCAATGTCATGCGGGAAAGGAGATTATCAATCGTGGTAGGCATAGGGCACCTCGAAAACAGGTAGGAGTTAGGAGGGAGAAGTTCGGAATTGATGTGAATTAGAAATTAGCAATGAGAGATTAGGAATTGGCGGTAGGAAAAAGTCTAAATCTGAAAAGAATAAAGAATAGAGAATAATGAATAATTGTGGTGGACCGCGGCGCAAAGCGCCGCTCAGGAGATATTAGGTTTGCCGGTTGTTAAAAGTGCGATTGGCTATTAAATGTTTTGTAGGGCGCGATGACCTCATCGCGCCGGGGCTTGCCACGAGGTAATCAAGAAATATGTACTTCCCTTGCCACACCTCAAATTACTAATTTCTCATTACTCATTCCTTAGGCAACACCGCATAATTCCCGCCTTGCGGCTTAAGCACCGCTCCGGCAGCTGCGGCACGGCATCTGCGTTGCCAAAATGCTCGATAAGACATCCAGTATTATCTGCGCTTTTGGCTTGGCATCTGCCGCACCTCGCTCGCCGTATCGGCACTTAGAATTATGCGGTATTGCCCTAATTATTTTGTATCAGGCCTTCATGCATCGTAACTCCTAACTTCAAACTTGCAATCGCCCCGCCAATGATTCCTGCGGTGTTGCGGTGGGCGGCAAGGCGGAGGGTGGGCTGGGGGTTGGCGTGCAGGCGGGCCAAAGTGGTGTGGCAGGCATCCAGCAGAAAATCGCCTGCCTCGCTGATGCCGCCGCCCAGGGCTACGACCTCCGGCGCAAAAATGGAGTTGAGGGAAACAATGCCAGTGCAAAGCTCGTGCACATACTGGGCAAACACGGCCTGCGCCGCAGCATTACCGCTGCGGGCGCGGGCAATCAGGTCGGCGGGGGACTCGCCGCCGGCCATGCGGATCAACGCGGTGGCCGAAGCGTACTGTTCAAAGCAGCCGCACTGGCCGCAGGGGCAGGGCAGACCGTCGCTGTGGGTGATGATATGCCCCAGTTCCGGGGCCAGCCCGGTGGGGCTGCGCCAGCACTGCCCATTGATGACAATGCCCCCGCCAATGCCGGTACCCAGGGTGAGCAGAATACCTGTCTGTACATTTTGCAGTGCACCGGAACGCATTTCGGCCAACATTGCCGCGTGGCCATCGTTAATGACCACCGCGGGTAGACCGGACGCCCGGCGCAGCAACGCAGCAAGGGGCACATCTACCCATGCCAGATTATCCGCCGTAATGGTTTCGCGCGCAGCGTTCAGCGTGCCGGGCGCACCGGCCCCAATAGCCGCAACGTGATACGGTTCCAACTGCGCCGCAATCAGCGCGGCGGCTTCGGCAGGTTCTTTGGGTGTGGGGCGGCTCCACTGCTGCAAAAGGTTCAGCTGTTCATCAAAAATGCCGAACTTAATGCTTGTACCGCCAATATCAATACCGGAAAGAAACATGGTTGAACCTCGATGGAGCGTTGTGGAGAATTAGAAATTAGTAATGAGAAATTTGAGGGTGAGCGGAGCGAAGAGAAAAAAGAATAATGAATAAATAATAAAGAATAATGTTGGCGGACCGTGGCGCGCTGCGCCGCTCAGGAGATATCAGGTTCGTTGTTTATTAAAACGTACCTTGGCCCACAAAACGTCCTGAATTCGCGGGATAGATGTCACAGCATCTTTATAACGTGGAATAGGGCACTGTCTCGGTGGGGTCGGGTACCCCCGCCCTACCGTAAGACAAAGCCTTGCACCATTTTGCAAATTGCGGTATAGCGTCCCCGTTAGCCGATGACGAATCTCATCCTCACAAGCAATTCCTAATTACTCATTGCTAATGATTTCATACCGGACCTTGCCGCGCCACCAACTCCTAATTCCTCCCTCCTAACTATCTCGCCATACCCTCTCCACCTGCCATCCTTCGCTCCATCCCACCAGCACGGCGGGGTGGCCGGGGTGGATGGTGCGGGGCAGGCCGAGCAGGGCGGCGGGGGTGGTAGATGCCATCAGGCAGGCGTCCTGTGCGGGGATCCCAATGCTCTGCAAATTGCGCACTGCACCGTCCAGATAAACACCGCCACCGTCCAGGGTGCCGTTTGCGCAGCGGCTCACACCGTTTTGCACAATATAATCTTGCCCGGCCACGGTGTAGCGTCCATCGGGCAGACCATGGGTAGCCACACTGTCGGATACGGCAATCATCGCTTCAGGGCCTTTCATATGGTAGACAAGCTGCAAAGCGGCGGGGTGCAGGTGAACCAGATCGCAGATGCACTCGGTGGTCACGTTAGGATCCAGCAGAGCGGCGGCCACCACACCGGGGTCGCGGTGGCGCAGGGGGCGGCAGGCGTTGAAGGTATGGCACAGACCTGTAAATCCAGCAGAAAAAGCACGCTGGGCGGTCTCGTAATCAGCATCGGTGTGCCCGGCCTGCACCCGGATACCTCGCGCCGCCAGAGCTGCGCCAAGTTCCAGCGCACCGGGAAGCTCCGGGGCAAGGGTCACCTGCCGGATGACAGATTCATACCCCTGTACCAGCGTCTGGTACGCGGCGAGGGTTGGCGGCAGCAGCGCGGCGGGTGGCATGGCACCGGGACGTTCGGGACTCAAAAAGGGTCCTTCCAGATGAACACCCAAAATATGCGCACCGGGCAGTTTGCCTGCGGCCTGCTGCTGCATGGCGGTTTGTACCACCGCCAGCGCCCGGCGCATGGTGGGCAGCGGCTCCGCCCCAAGGGTGAGCAGCACATCCGTTACGCCGTGGCACAGCAGGATGGTCAGGAACTCGGGCAGGGGGCGTTCATTCAGCTCCGGGTCAAAGCCCTGGCCGCCGTGGCAGTGCAGGTCAACCAGTCCGGGTGTTAAGGCCCAGACAGAAAAATCGGCCGGACCCCCGCCACCAATGGCAGTGATCTGGCCGTCTTCGACCGTCACGGTCTGATTGGCTAGGAATGTACGGCCCACCAGAAGTTTTTGAGCAAAAATTTTCATGGTAAGCACCCGTGTTAGTTAGGAGTTAGGAATTAGGAGGTAGGAGTTCATATGAATTAGAAATGAGCAATGAGAAATTAGGAATTTGTGGTGGAGTATAGGCGTATTACAATTTTTGATTGTCGTACCGTGAACGCCGGCGCGATGAGGGCATCGCGCCCTACAGGATGTTATATGGTTCATCACTCAGCTTCAAATAGCAGCAAACCTAATATTTCCTGAGCGGCGCAAGTGCGCCGCGGTCCACCAACATTATTCTTTATTCTTTTTTAATTATTCATTATTGTTAATTCTGAATTATAGGTTGTTCAGCGCTTCCGCAATTCTCCCGTGTGTTTTTTCCAGTCTTGCTTCCGCGGTGGGGGCGTCAATTTTACAGAGAATCATCAGGATAGCGGTTTTGGCGCTGTAACCGCACTGCTCCAGGGCGTTGCGGGCGGCAACATTGTCGGCACCGGTGGCGGTGCGCACAATGCGTACACAGCGCTCCACCAGCTTTTCGTTGCTGGCGCGCACATCAACCATCAGGTTGCCATACACTTTGCCCAGCTTGATCATGGTGGCGGTGGAAAGCATGTTCAGCACCATTTTTTGGGCAGTGCCGCTTTTCAGGCGGGTGGAACCGGTAATAACTTCCGGCCCCGGCATGGGGGAAATGCCAATGTCAGCCCGGGTGTCTACCTCACTGCCGGGGCAGCAGGTTACACTGATGACCGCTGCGCCAAGGCTGTGGGCATACTCCATCGCACCCAGCACATAGGGGGTGCGGCCGCTGGCGGCAATACCGCACAGAACATCCTTCTGGCTGAAATTCAGCTTTTCCAAGTCCTCTTTGCCAAGGTCACGGTTGTCCTCGGCGCCCTCCACCGGGATTAGCATGGCGCGCTGGCCGCCCGCAATAACGGCATCCACCATATCGCGCCCGGCGCTGAATGTAGGCAGGCATTCGGCTGCATCCAGCACGCCAAGACGGCCGGAAGTACCACATCCGCAATAAATCAGCCGTCCGCCTTTTTGCAGCGCGGCGTAAATCACATCCACAGCTGCAGCGATCTGCGGCAGAACCACTTCCACCGCTTCGGCTACTTTTTTGTCCTCCTGGTTCATCAGGCGGACGATCTCAAGCGTTGAAACCTCATCAATATGGCTGGTTGCCGGGTTCCGCTGCTCGGTTGAAATATGATCCAGTTTTACCATAAACAATTCCTCGCATTTGGCAGGTGTAGAGCCCTGCCTGCTGTGCGGCGGGCATTAACCCTTGACGCCGCCGACAGTAAGGCCCTTGACGAAGTATTTTTGCAGGAAGGGATACAGGATGATGATGGGCAGGGTGGAAACAATGATAACGGCAGACTTGATGGCAATACCCAGGGAGGATTTATCCGCAGAGCCTGCACCATCGCCAACCATGGCAGTGCCGTTGACAATGTTGCGCAGGAACAGCATAACGGGGTACTGCTCCTTATTGAGGTAGATCAAAGAATTGAACCAGTCGTTCCAGAAGAACACCGCATAATACAGGCCGACCGTTGCAATGGCAGCGGTGGAAAGCGGCACAATGATGCGGCGCAGAATGCCCCAATAGCCCAGGCCGTCAATAAGAGCAGCTTCCTCCAGCTCGTGCGGGAGAGATTTGAAAGAGTTGATCATGATGATCAGGTTGAACTGGCTGATGCAGAATGGTAGCAGCATAGCCCAGCGGGTGCCGGTCAGGTGCAAAGAGGATACCAGCAGGTAGTTGGGGATCATGCCGCCGGCAAAAAACATCGAGATAACAACGATCTTCATGAAAACCTTGTGGCCCATCAGGTTGTCTTTGGACAGGGGATAGGCGAACATGATCGTCATCAACATAGCGATGGTAGTACCGCCGATGGTATAAATAAAGGTATTGCCATATGCCTGGAAAAAGTTGGGGTAGGTGAAGATCTGCTTGTAAGCATCCAGGTTAAAGCCGACTGGCCAGAACAGGACCTGGTTGTTGATGATGGCCTTGGAACTGGAGAAGGACAGCGCTGCCATATACACAAACGGCAAAAAGCAGACAAGCAGGGTAAAGATCATGACCAGGTTGACAATGGTGTCAAAAACGACGTTTTCTTTTGTTTTATAATACTTGCTCATCTTTTTGCCTCACTTAATACAGGCTTTCGTCCGTCAGCTTTTTGCTGATTGCGTTGGAGCCTGAAACCAGAATCAGACCAATGATGCCGCCAAACAGGCCAATGGCCGTTGCGTAAGAGTAGTTCTGGTTCTGCAGACCGGTGCGGTAAACCAGCGTATCAATGATATCGCTGACGCCGGAGTTAGACGGAGTGTACATCAACAGGACCTTTTCATAGCCAATGCTCAGCATACGGCCAACGTTCATGATCAGCATGACCATGATGGTAGGCATGATGGAGGGGATGGTCACGTGGAAGATCTGCTGCAGGCGGGTAGCGCCATCCATCTCAGCGGCTTCATACAGATCGCTGCTGATGCCGGTGATAGCGGCCAGATAGATGATGGCGGTCCAGCCGGTGTACTGCCAGGATTCCGACAGGATGTACAGCGGGCGGAACCAGCCTGGCTCGTTCATGAAGTAGATGGGGGTCATGCCGAAGACGTTGTGCAGAAGGTTGTTCAGCAGGCCGGAGCTGGGAGAAAGAATCTCGTTCATGATGGCGATAACGACCACCGTGGAGATAAAGCGCGGCATGTAGGAGATAGTCTGCACAACTTTTTTCAGGTGCTTATTGCGCACTTCGTTCAGCAGGATTGCGAAGATAATGGGCAGCGGGAAGTTGATAACCAGGTTTTCCAGCGAAACCACTAACGTGTTGCGGAATGCGCGCCAGAAAGCGGGGTCTTTCAGGAACCGCTCAAAGTAGCGCAGGGTCCATTCGGTGCCAAACATACCCTGACCGGGGCGGTAGCGCCGGAATGCCAGAATGTTGCCGAACATGGGAACGTATTTGAAGATGATGAAATACAGCAGCGGCAGAATCATCATGGCATATAATGCGCTGTACTGCTTCAGGTGCTTGATGGTATGCGAACGCCGCTGGGCCTTTTCGGCCGGCGTAAGCTTTGCTTTTGCCTTACCCATGGATTGCGCTCCTTTGGTTGGGGGCGGCGCGAACAGCGCCTGCCCTTAAAAATAAAAGCAGGGGGTATATCCTCCACGGATATGCCCCCTGCTGAGGATCAACTGGTCAATATTTTACTTATTGTTGTCGTTGTACATCTGCAGGTACTGGTCAATGCTCAGGTTCTTCATTTCAGCAACGTAAGCATCCCAATCGGTGTCGGTGCTCTTCTTGCCGGTGATGAAAGCATCTGCCCAAACTTCAAAGGTATCGCCCAGCGGGGTGCGCAGGCTGGCGGCATCCTCAGCGGTCAGGTCGTCAAACTGCGGGGTGGGAGGTACGGGCTGGATAGCATTATCCATTGCAGCAACTTCGGTGTTGATTTCGGCATAGTTCTCGTCGTATTTGGACATTTCACGCTCGTTGATCCAGACCATCTGGGTAACGTCGGAACCGCAGCCGTACTTGAGCTGCATGCTCTTATAAATGCCGTCAGCACTGTTCACAATGTCGTCAGAGTAAACGATCTTGTCGCCGTCCATGGTGTAGGTCTCGCCTTCAACACCCAGGCACCACAGTTTTGCATTCTCCTCAGAGTAGAACATTTCATCGATGGTGCGGACAATGCGCTCGAAATCATCGCGTTCAGCAGTCTTTTTGGGGAACATAATGCCGGAACCGGTGCGGGACTTGGGCTGGTGGTGGGCACCTGCGGGGCCTTCCAGCGGTGCATACATCTGCAGTTTAAAGCCGTCGATCTCGCTGGCAGCTTCCACGCCGCCGATCTGGTCATAGTAAGCGTAGGTGGCCATGGAAGAACCGGTAGCCAACTTCTGGCTCCACTTATCACCATCAATGGGGTCAGCCATTTCGGGGTCAAGCAGGCCTTCGGAGTAGAGCTTGCTCAGGAATGCGAAGTATTCTTTGCACTTATCATCAATTGCGCCAGCAAAGAAATCCTTGTTGTCGTAATCATAGCTCAGAACGTAAGAGCCATCGGCGCTGTTTTTGCCCACGCTGATGCCGAAGGAAGGCATCGTCATACGGAACAGAACGCGGGGACCAGCCAGAATGGTGAGCGGGTAAGAATCGGGATAATCAGCTTTGTAAGCCTTCAGGATCTCGTACAGGTCATCAAAGGTCTTGGGGGCTTCCAGACCCTTGGATTCCAGATAATCCTCACGCAGGATCAGGCCGCCATCGTAGAACGGCTTATCGGTCAAAGACGGCATATAGTAGCGCTTGCCGTCCTGCAGGTTCAGCATATCCACATCGTCCTGCAGGTCCATTTCCTCAACGCGGGCGTTGAAGTTGGGGGTCCAGTCGCTGTAGTCGCTGATGGGAACCAGAGCGCCGTTCAGAGCCAAAGAAGCATTCTCACCGGTGGTGGACTGGTACAGGATGACATCGGGAACGTTCTCGCCGGTATTCAGTGCCAGAGAAACCTTGGTAGAGTAGTCCGCAATAGGAATGGCCTCAACGTCCAAGTTGACGTTGCAGCGCTTCTGCACTTCGGTAAAGGTGAGCCAGTCTTCTTTATAAGGAAGGGTAGCATTATCCGACAGATAAATTCGGATGTTGATGGGGTCCTCATTGGAGTAATCCGGGGTGCCGGATTCGGTGGAAGCGGCAGTGGAATCTGCGGTAGACTCAGCTGCGCTGGAAGCGACCGCGGAAGAACCGCTGCTTCCACAGGCGGCCAAAGTGCCTGCTGCCATGCAGGCGGCCAAAGCCATGGCCAAGGTACGGCTGACTGACTTTTTCATGGGGTATCCTCCTTAATATGATTTTTCTTTTTATAATGCCGCTATCAGGGTTGCAAGCGAAAGCGGCGTGTTCCACAAAAATGGGTAAACCAAGGCCAATACTGCCTTGCGCCCCGGTTACCCGGCAACAAATACCCCGCGGCTGGCTGCCACACGAAGACGGTTTCGAACTATTGTTTCTCAAATTTCATGTTTACCGGAATATTTGTTTCAATATCTGTATCATACGCCAAACCTGCCCCATCGTCAATACATTTGTGATAAATTCATGATTATTTACAAACAAGTGTGTGAAAGATTGGAGAAAACGGAAAATAGCAAGTTTGACGAAAGAAAATTAGGCAGAGAGACCGTTAGGAGTTGGGCGCGAAAAAAAGAATAAGTAATAAAGAATAATGAATCATTAATGAATCATTATGGTGGACCGCGGCGCAGAAGCGCCGCTCAGTAAATATTGGGTTTGATGTTATTTGAAAAGCAGCTGCAAAGTATATCGATCGTGCAGCACGATGCGGGCATCGTCATGGGCGGGCTTTGCTGAATTGTTAGCTGTAAAATGGAGAGGGTATAAATGTGCCCCATTAAAAATTTCGCTAAAGATAGGTTTAGCGAAATATAGAGTAGGGTAAGTAACAGCCTATTAGAACTCATTCAGACACTGTATTTTGTTCAGCAATGCGAGTCACGCCAGCCACTTACCGAATGGCTTCCTTAAATAAAATAGATTTGTCCTTCACATTAAGTAGATCTGCTTAAACACTTTCCGCCCGCTAAAACAGGTCAACGACGGCGCAAACAGAAAAAACGGGATCCCGTGTTCCAGGTAAAATGTGCAGATGCTCGCCAAAATAGAGAACGGCGGGTTGTCAATCACAACCGCACCGTCATGGTAGGGAAATGCTTTGTAATCGCCGCCGGGGTAAAATGGCCGCACAACTTTGGCGGGGTCAATCCCGTATTCGTTGCAGGCCCACTGCTTCACAATCTCGTAAATGGTTGGCGGCGTGTAGCAGTCATCCGTGGCTTTCTTTGGCTTAAATTTTTCTACAAACTCTTCGTATGTCTTGCTCTTCGTCAACTTCTTCATTCTCCTAAAAATGGGCATGAAAAAACCACGGTGCGCGTGCATCGTGGTTAAAAGGTCTATCAACAGGAACGGGGAACGGCATCTGAACCGTTCCCCATCGACTGGCATTTGGCGGGTGTGCCCCTTCCCGCATTTCTTTTGGCCCAGTGGGCGTGTAGCAGCACAATCTCTACTTCAAATGCAATCTTATCCTACGCTCATTATAGCAGATTCATTCCTTTATGTAAAGAACTGGATTCTTTTGCATCAATTTTTTAAGATTTTTTTCACGAATCCGATAAAACGTCATAACAGAATTTTTGAAATCCGGGTTATCCGTATCCAGCACCAGGCGCAGCACCACATTCAAATTGGTGTCAGGAAGTCTCTTTACGGCAAATACAGTACCCACATTTTTGACATCTTGAATCAGAATGTCCGGGGATAGAATGGATTCACGGCCATACTGCTCAAACAGCAAGTAATCTTCGGGATGGCGCTCTTTAATATGAGCGATTCTCTCATCAGTTACGACAACTTCCGTGGTCTGCAAGTGGCCAAACGTCGAAATAAGCGGAGAAGGGTCTAAGTTACCAAGAACTGTCAGTTCTATCTTCTTCACGCTCCCATCGCTGTCGATGGAGCCAAGTATAGCACGATTCTCCGCAGATGTAAAGGCGGCTTTTCTCTCCGCATGCACTTGGCGATCTCGATGAGCTTGCGTTCCTGCATGT
>ULXF01035424.1_pt1 | contig 26334 bp, 21 predicted proteins | sample 1961041 | NCBI WGS metagenome assembly ULXF01 (sample SAMEA4835832, study PRJEB28245) | human gut metagenome | biome: gut microbiome; material: fecal sample | place: Denmark | collected 2008
CGCTCGGTGCTTGGGGGCAGCTTTGCTCATTCCTCATTCCTCACTTCAACCTCCCATCCGACAATTTTTTTACCCAAAACTGTGTTATGTTTAAACTGAGTTTATAAAACCCTATTATAATATCTTTACAATAACAAAAATAGGAGAAAATATATGCTTAGTTTAAAGGACATAAAAAAAGATTATGTCGTTGGTGATTCCACCGTTTCTGCCCTTAAAGGCGTCAGCATTGATTTTCGTGAGAATGAGTTCGTTTCTATCCTTGGCCCGTCAGGCTGCGGTAAAACCACTCTTTTGAACATTATCGGCGGCCTTGACAGATATACCAGCGGTGACCTTAACATTAACGGCAAATCTACCAAGGATTTCAAGGATTGCGACTGGGATTCCTACAGAAACCATTCCATAGGCTTCGTGTTCCAGAGCTATAACCTTATACCGCACCAGACAGTGCTTTCAAACGTTGAGCTTGCTTTGACCCTATCAGGTGTTTCAAAGTCAGAAAGACGTGAAAGAGCCGTCAAGGCTCTCGAGCAGGTGGGTCTTGGCGACCAGCTCCACAAAAAGCCTAATCAGATGTCAGGCGGTCAGATGCAGAGAGTTGCCATTGCAAGAGCCTTGGTGAATGAGCCTGACATTCTGCTTGCAGACGAGCCTACAGGTGCGCTTGATACTGAAACAAGCGTGCAGATAATGGAGCTTTTGAAGAGCATTTCAAAGGACAAGCTTATTATAATGGTAACGCACAATCCTGAGCTTGCAATGAAATATTCTTCAAGAATAATCAAACTTCTTGACGGAAAGGTCATAGACGATTCCGACCCTCTTGACAAGAATGTTGTTGAGCCTATCAAAAAGCCTGAAAAAGAGCCTACAAAGGCTGACAAAAAGGCGGCGAAGAAAGAGCGCAAAAAGCTTAAAACTTCCATGAGCTTCCTTACTGCACTGTCTTTGAGCCGAAACAATCTTATGACAAAAAAGGCAAGAACGCTTCTTACCTCTTTTGCAGGCTCTATTGGTATAATCGGTATCGCACTTATTCTTTCTATCTCAAACGGCGTTCAGCTTTATATAGATCAGGTGCAGTCTGATACCCTTTCAAGCTATCCGCTTCAGATAACAAAGACCACCGCAAGTATAGGCGAGATAATGAACACCATGGCGAAAAACCATGAGGATTCAGCAAACCACGATAAAGACAAGGTCTATTCTCAGAATGCCATGGGCGAGATGATAAACACTCTCATGGAAGAAACAAAGGTCAACAATCTGGAGAAGTTCAAGAAATATCTTGACGATAACAGCGACCTGAAAGACCTTACAAGCGACGTTCAGTACACATACGCCACTACACTTAACGTTTTTACGGAGAGCGACAGCGGTGTAATGCAGGTCAATCCGTCAACGCTTCTTGAAGATATGGGATATATGTCCTCAACTCAGATGGAAGCAATGTCCATGAGAGGCTCAATGGGTGGCATGATGGGCATGGGTACTGACGTATGGAGCGAAATGATAGATAATGAGGAGCTTATCGACAAGCAGTATGACGTTATCGCAGGACGTTTGCCTGAAAAGTATAACGAAGTTGTGCTTGTAGTTGATAAGAATAACGAGATAAACGACTATGTGCTTTATTCTCTCGGACTTCTCGACCCAAGCTCACTTAACGGCATAGTAAGACGTGCCATGGCAGGAGAGGATATATCCGTTGACAGCGAACAGCACGTTTATACCTATGATGAGCTTCTTGACCTGAAATTCAAGGTCGTTCCTACACCTGATTTCTATAAGAAAAAAGACGGTGTGTGGGAAGATATGACAGGCGATGAGAGCTACATGAAAAAGGCTGTTGCAAACGGTACAGAAATAAGTGTAGTCGGTATACTGCGACCTGACGAGGACGCTTCTTCTGCTTCCATAAGCGGTGCGATAGGCTATCGTCATGACCTTATGACATATCTTATCGACGAAGTAGATAACAGCGAAATAGTAAAAGAGCAGATAGCAAACCCTGACATAGATGTTTTCACAGGACTTAAGTTCAAAACGGACGAGAATGTGGCAGATACAGACAGCAGTTCAGAAACCGTTTCCGACAGCACAGCCGATACAGAAAGCAAGGCTGACAAAACAGCAGACAGCTCCGACACAGATAAGAAGGCTGGTTTGGTTGCAGGCGACAGCTCTATGGAGATACCTGAGGGAATGACCGAGGAGCAGTATAAGGCTCTTATGGAGCAGAGCGGTGCTTCCGATACAGGCGAGCTTGCAGATATGGGCATGAATGCCATGGGTTCAATGGATATGTCAGCAATTCAGGACGGTGATATGTCATCGCTTACCGAAACTCAGAAGAAGTATATAGCTTCACTTTCTGACGAGCAAATGGAGCTTATGAAGCAAATGCTCAAAGAACAGTCCGACACAAATGCGGATCAGCTTGCAAACAGCGGAAAATATTCCACTTCAAACTATGACAACAACATGAAAACTCTTGGCTATTCAGTTGTTGAAGACCCTGACAGCATAAATATCTATCCTGTGGACTTTGCTTCAAAGGAAAAGATAATAGATATTATCGACGATTACAACGACAGCGTTGGCGAAGAGGACAAGATAGAATACACTGATTATGTTGGCCTTATGATGAGTTCTATCACCTCTATCATAAACGCTATCAGCTATGTTCTTATCGCATTTGTTGCAATTTCACTTGTCGTATCATCTATCATGATAGGCATTATAACCTACATCTCAGTTTTGGAAAGAACAAAGGAGATAGGTATTCTGAGAAGTATAGGTGCTTCAAAGAGGGATATATCAAGAGTGTTCAATGCCGAAACAGTTATCGTGGGATTTGTGGCAGGTGCATTGGGAATAATTATCTCCTATCTGCTCACAATACCGATAAACATGATAATCGCACATCTTACAGACGTGCCGATAAGAGCTTCAATACCTGTCAGTGCGGCAGTTATACTCATTGCAATAAGCGTTTGCCTGACGCTTATCGCAGGTCTGTTCCCGTCAAGAGTGGCGGCAAAGAAAGACCCTGTTATCGCACTGAGAACAGAATAGTTTATTTTAGATCCCAAGGAGGTAATCACTATGAAAAAGCTTACAGCAGAAAAAATTGACAACATCATGGGCGCAATGAGTTGTATCGTAACAGGTTTTTGTCTTATGGCTCTCATTATGATGGGACATTGCTGATTTTCTGACATTTCCATAACAAATTCCTATATAAGCTCTGCCCGTCATACCATTTTGGTTGGCGGGCAGTAGTTTTCTTGTGAATTGGTGCGGTATGGCTTAGAATATTCTATAAACCGTCACAAATTTTACACAATAATAGGTTATTATATAAGCAAAGAATATGAATTAAGGTATCAACACACAAGGATTGCGTGCAAAGCCAATAGGCGGTTCTTGTGCGGTGTTGCCTGAATAGGGAGGAATACTTATGGCAAAAATTCTTGTTGTAGACGATGAGATAAAAATTAGAGAGATAATCAAAGAGTATGCCGAGTTTGAGGGATATGAAGTAGCTCAGGCTGAGGACGGTATGCAGGCTGTGGAAATGGTGAAAAATCAGGATTTCGATATCATCATAATGGACGTTATGATGCCGAAGCTTGACGGCTATTCAGCTTGCAAGGAGATAAGAAAAATAAAGCAGATACCTGTTATAATGCTTTCCGCAAGGGGCGAGGAGTATGACAAGCTTTTCGGCTTTGAGATAGGCGTTGACGATTATGTAGTAAAACCGTTCTCGCCAAAGGAGCTTATGGCAAGGATAAGGGCGGTGCTTAACCGTGCGTCAGCTTCTCAGCGCACTGAGGACGTTATAAGATACGAGGGATTAGAGATAAACTTTACAGCCCGTGAGGTAAAGATAGACGGGAAGAAGGTTTCCATGACTCCGAAAGAGTATGACCTGCTTTTCTATCTGGTGAAGAACATGAACATTGCGCTTTCAAGAGAGAAACTTCTTGAAGAGGTTTGGGGCTTTGATTTTTACGGTGACGACAGAACTGTGGACACTCACATAAAAATGCTGAGAAACAGCCTTGGAAAATACCGCAATCTTATTGTTACTCTGAGAGGAATGGGATATAAGTTTGAAAAGATCCAGTAAGCTTGCAGAAGTCAAGGAAAAAGTCAGAAATAAGACGGCGGAGATAAAGGCTAAAAGAAGTCTGCGGTCATATGTGTGGATGTATTTTATCTTCTTCACGGCTTTTATTCTTATTCTTATTTGGCTTTTTCAGTATTTTTTCTTGGAAAGATATTATCAGTCGGCGAAGATAAGAGATATTACAGACGCTGCAAATCAGATAATCCAAGCATATGGCACTGACCAGCAGGAGGTAACGAACCGCTCGCTGGCTTTTGACAACAGCCTTTGCATTGTTATAACGGACGAAATGGGCAATCCTCTTGTGATGGAAAACAACATGGGAGCATATTCGCATCTTAACAAGATCATAAACAAGGGCTATGGCATCGGACTTTTCAAGATGATATCTAAGCTAAAGCAGTCGGACGATAACTACATCACGAAAATTGCTCAGAATGAGAATTTCAAGAGCAAGGAGATATTTTACTGCACGTCTATCTACACTGATGATTCGGATAAGCAGGCGTATCTTTTCATTGAAAGCTCAATAGAGCCGATAGATTCCACTGTAAGCATTATAAGAGAACAGCTCATTTATATCACTATCATACTTTTTGAGCTTGCTTTTATTGTAACTATGTATATCTCAAAGCGACTTTCAAAGCCTATCGTTGACATTACGAACACGGCGAAGAAATTCGGTGAAGGGGATTATACGGTGGAGTTCAATGGTCATGGCTATTGTGAGATAGAGGAGCTTTCCACGGTGCTTAACAGTGCCAAGGACGAGATACAAAAGGTATCGGAGCTTAGGAAAGACCTTATTGCGAACATATCTCACGACCTGAGAACACCGCTCACTATGGTAAAGGCTTATGCGGAAATGATAAGGGACTTGTCGGGAGATAATCCTGTGAAGAGGCAGGAGCATATCCAAGTCATTATCGACGAGGCTGACAGGCTTTCAAGTCTGGTAAATAATCTGCTGGAGCTTTCAAAGCTAGAGTCGGGCAATGCGGAGCTTAAACTCACGGACTTCTCTATAGTTGACAAGCTCAATGACTGCATGACTCGATATCAGATACTCATAGAGCAAAATGGTTATGATATCAAGTATATCCCAGACGAGGACAGAGTGATAACAGCGGATATTGCAAAGCTGGATCAGGTAATTTATAACTTTATAAACAATGCTATAAACTACACGGGTGACAACAAGGTCATTCGTATCAAGCAGATAAACAAGGCTGATGTGGTTCGTATTGAAGTAACAGACAACGGAAAGGGCATTTCCAAGGAGCTTTTGCCTAAGATATTTGACAGATACTACCGTGACGCAAAGGTAAAGCGTGACGTGGTAGGCACAGGACTTGGACTTTCCATTTGTCAGGAGATACTCAAAGCCCACGGCTTTGCATACGGCGTTCAATCGGAGGAGGGCAAAGGCTCGACTTTCTGGTTTGAAGCAAAGATCGCAAAGCAGGAGAGCAAGACTGTTCAGAAAATGGAGAGCAGGCTTTCGCTCAGCGGGCTGGAGGAAAAATAGGGTAAAATTTAAGAGTGCATTATCGGGAATGGTAATGCACTCTTTTTTATTATATCAGCGTCTGCCATGGTGAAATAACAAAGTTGGGTTTATAAATAATGATCCATGAGCGGCAATAAAAAACCGCCCTACATAAAGTAAAGCGGATTGGGTGCAGGGGCACGCCCCTGAATTTGTAAAAGTGACACACAAATTATCACAGCGGTGACTTTGTGTGTTTACAAAAAAACTTGACGGGAAATGCCCGCCACGGAGAAACAATGGTTGGGTTTTAGATAAAATTGATGAGCGGCAATAAAAAATCCGCCTTACATAAGTAAAGCGGAATTGGGTGCAGGGGCACGCCCCTGCTGGTGGAGGTGAGGAGAATCGAACTCCTGTCCGAAAGCCTATCCCCACGAACTTCTACGAGTGTATTCTGTTATTGCGGAAAACTCCCGTTCCCTTGCACAAAGGCAAACAGACACGCCTGTGTGTTTGGTAGGCTGTGATACATCACAAGGCTACAGCCGTCGCTTTGTAACGTTCACCACTGATCGACGCCTTTACCAAAGCCGTGGTACTCTAAGGCAAGACGAGCGCTGACTTAAGCAGCAGCTAATTCAAAATTATCGTTGTCGTCTAATTTTAAAACGTACGCCGTTTAAAGAGTGTGCGCTCCTCTACTCGCTTATCGTGCTTCAAAACCCCCGTCGAAACCTTTACACCCCCAGGTTAGTTTCGCTCTTTCATGGCACGCTCTATGTCACGCTGTGCGGCTTTCTTTGCCATGTCGTCACGCTTGTCATAAAGCTTTTTACCTTTGCAAAGCCCAAGTGCAAGCTTGACTCTGCTGCCTTTGAAATATAGCGACATCGGGATAAGCGTAAGACCCTCCTGCTGTACCTTTCCGAACAGCCTCAGTATCTCACGTTTGTGGAGCAGCAGCTTTCTCTCCCGGCGTGGATCACGGTTGAAAATATTGCCGTGTTCATAAGGGGATATGTGCATACCCTTGACCCACATCTCTCCGTCCTCGATAGAACACCAGCTGTCTTTCAGATTGACGCCGCCATTCCTTATAGACTTGACCTCTGTTCCCACAAGCTCGATACCACACTCTATCTGCTCCAGCACGAAATAATCGTGATGTGCCTTTCGATTGTCGGCAATCTGCTTTGTGCCTTTTTTGTCTATCGCCATACTGCTCACCTCCCGTGGAATATTATTATAACACCATTTCATGCCTTTGTCAACAGGCAAAGAGTTCAAAAAATTGTACAAATGGTCGTAATGTTTAGATTTTTACACATCTCTGTGTGTGCTTATGTGCAAATTCGAGTATTGAAATAGCTTTGATGGTGTGATATAATATTAGGTGTGAGAAATAGTTAGTTGAAAGATGAGAGAAGATCCGGTATGAAAAATAAGAAAATAGATATGTTAAACGGTCCGCTTGTGGGCAAGATCGTTATTTTTGCACTGCCCCTTGCATTGTCAAGTATTTTGCAGCAGCTTTTTAACTCCGCTGACCTTGCGGTGGTGGGCAGATTTGACAGCGACAAAGCCATGGCGGCGGTTGGAAGCAATTCTTCATTGGTGAACCTTATTGTAAGCCTTTTTCTGGGGCTTTCTGTCGGTGCAAACGTTGTGGTGGCCAGGCTTATAGGTCAGGGTAGAAAAGATAAGGCAAACGAGGCTGTACATACGGTGGTGCTTTTGGCGGTCATAAGCGGATTTATCATACTGGGTGTAGGCGAGATACTTGCACCGATACTCCTTGGTATGATGAATGTGCCTGACGATGTTTTAAAGCTTGCAACGCTGTATCTCAGGATATTCTTCTTTGCAATGCCTTTTATCGAGATATACGATTTCGGTTCGGCAGTGCTTAGGAGCAAGGGCGACAGCACCAGACCTCTTTACGCTCTTATCACCGCAGGCGTTATAAATGTTATTCTGAACCTTGTATTCGTGATCGTGTTCAAAATGGGTGTGGCAGGCGTTGCAACGGCAACTGTTATATCAAACTTTTTCAGTGCCTGCATGATACTTTACTTTCTTACCCACGAGGAGGAAATGCTAAGACTTGATTTCAGAAAGCTCAGGATACGCTGGAAATATCTCCTCGGTATCATAAAGATAGGCTTGCCGGCTGGTTTGCAGAGCATGGTTTTCTCGCTGTCAAACGTTGTGATACAGGCGGCGATAAACAGCTTCGGTTCAGACGGTATCGCTGGAAGCACAGCGGAACAGAATTTTGAGTTCATGGCATATTTTGTGATAAACGCTTTCGCTCAGACTGCGACCACCTTTACAAGTCAGAATTTTGCGGCTCAGGATAAGGAACGCTGTAAAAAGATATACAGGCTTTGCACCTTTATCGGGCTTGCAAGCTGTCTTGGACTGAGTCTGATATTCCTTATTGGCAGACACCTTTTTATACAGATCTTCTCAACGGACGAGAACGTTATACACTACGCAATGATAAGAATGTGGTCAGTTTGCCTGCTGGAGCTTCTTACGGGCGTTTACGAAATATCGGGTGGCTGCCTTAGGGGAATGGGTCACTCTATGACACCTGCGGTCATAACTGTGCTTGGCACCTGCGTGTTCAGGCTTGTGTGGGTGAACACGATCTATGCGGCTCACAGAAGCTATCTTATGCTCATGATAGTTTACCCTGTTTCCTGGGTGATAACAGGCACTGCGGTAACAGTGGCTTACTTTATCATACGGCGCAAAGAGTTTGCTCAGATAGGTAAACGCAGGGCGGATATTATTTGATAGACAGGCGACAATTCAGATAGACGTGGAAAGGGGCAAACGCTTTTCGCCTCTACAGAAAAAGATAAATCTGCACTCTGAAAGCTTTGGGATTTTCGAAGTGCAGATTTTTTTGAAAAAAGTCGTAACTGTCCAAAAAAAGTTACCACAAATGGTTTTTAGTGTGATATAATACATACATCAGGAACGAACAAAGACTTCTGCACACTCCTTCTAAATTGTGTTTTATTTGTTATCTTATGTTTACTATTGACTCCTTTGTTTTATTTGTTTTTTTCATAATACCCCCTTTACTGTGTTCCTGAGAGCAGAAGTCATTTTTTTACCGCAGTTCTTTTTGAACTGCGGTATCTTTTTTTATGTGTTACATAAGCTTATAAAAATAGGCGTCATGCTTTTGATACAAAGCCTTTTCGCAGAATGGGGATAAGTATTCCGCCAATGGAGTTGCCAAGGGACATTATAATAAGGTAGCCAAAGGCTTTAATGCTCCATAAGTCTGCTATGGTAAAGAAATACATATTAGCGACGCAGTGTTCAAAGCCGCTGAGGATAAAGACCACAACGGGGAGAAATATTGCAAGTATCTGTCCCACAGGGTTTTGGATAGTTTTATAGCCGTCTGCGGCAACGAACATAAGTATTCCGCAGAAAAATGATAGGATAAAAACGCTTGTGATATTATCCCCAAGCTTTATATTGCAAAGCTCTGTGGCTTTGTCGCTTATGGTGGATATGCGTGTTTGGGTAATAAGCAGGGCGGAGATGACGGCTCCTGCAAAATTGCCGAGCCATATTATGCCAAGCTCACCGAGATAAGAGGGTTTGTTTTCCACTGCGTATCCGACTTTTCCTGTGAAGAGATTAAAGCCGAAAGACAGTATCACAAACAGTCCAATGGCGAAAAGAAACGCTCCCAGATATTTGTTAGGGCAGGACAGATAGACTGTTCCGCCTATGGCTATCGCCACGCCTGTGAGCAAAGAACGCAGAAATATGTCGATAATTTTCTTCATGTAAATTCTCCTATAACTTTTTTGTGACAAAGCACTGTGTTATTATACTATATTATAATGGCTGTTTCAACAAAAAAGTGGCATTGTTTACACTTATTTTGATTTTTGTTTCCAAGTAAGCCATGGGTAACATGAGTTTTGTGACATATTTCTTGTGATATGGGAGATATGCGATGTGAAGAATAGTCAGAACAGATCCAGCATACTGTCGAGATAAATTTGCTCTCTGACCTTTAGCTGATGTTCGGGTCTTGTCATATAGTAGAGCAGAAATTCAAGTATCAGGGCGCTTCCAAGGCTTCTGCCCTCTATTTTGAAGTTTGAAAAGCCCATTGGGAGATAGGTGTTTTGGATATCCTCTATGCCGATAAAGGCGGGGCTTTCCATAGCTTTTGAAAAGCGGTAGCCCTCTGAGGCATTGGGTGCTTTGCAAACATGGTCGGGGCAGTTTTCACCGAGATTTTTGCGGCTGACGTTTTCATAGCAGTTTTTTCGGTCTGCACAGCCTATATAACAGCACTCGTTGCAAAGAAACTCCAATGTGTTTTTCTGCTCAGTGGTGAGATCGGAGAGCTTATCCAGGGCTTTGTTTAGGCGAAAGTCTGGGACTACATAGGAAAAATCGTCATTATCAAGCTCGTTTACAAGCTGAGAAAACTCGGTGAGGACTTTTGTGGTAGAGGACACAAAATAGAGGTGGGGATAATTCTCTTTCAGATATGAAAGAAGCAGGTCGGAGCATATTATCACACCATTTTGTGGAGGCGGGCTTTGGGAAAACAGCCTGCAAAGCTCGTTGCACTTTTTGTCTGAAAGGTGTTCTTCTCTTAGCAGGGAATTGCTGAAGGTCAGCCGTGAGGAGATGTTATATTCTTTCATAAGGTCGAGGACTTCTCGTGGAGAATGTTCGCCGAAGCCTGCTCGTCCGCCGCCCCATATACAGTCGGCAGGTGCGCCATAGACAGAGCCTATTTCACACCAGTCATAGAAATAATCTCTGTGCTTACGGAATATGGGAAGGAAAGCGGCGTAAAGGTCATAAAACTCGAAAAGCCCCGGCAGGTGGTAGTATGCTTTATTGGTCATGTGGGGTCACCTCTTTTTTTATCATTATAGCATGGCGGGGGTGGGAAGTCAAAGTTATTTTTCCATTACTACTACCTTGTTTGAGATATTGCTCACAGGCTTTATCTTTTTAAGAAGCTTTGGTTTTTCATTCATATCCATTTTTCTTCCTCCTGCGGTGTTATTGAGATAGTTGTGACTAACTCGTCTTTTTTATGATAGCACATTGAGGGGGAAATGTCAATAGAGGTGGGGCGGATAGGGGAGTTGGGGCAGAAAAATACCGATACAGAGGGGCTGTATCGGTGGATATATCTGAAGTTAGTTATTGTTATATCAATAATCTTCCAATATCATTAGAATGTCTTTACCGTATTTTAGGCATTTGGCATCACCAAAGCCTTTTATTGATTTTAGTTCTTCTAAAGTTTGTGGATTAGTTTTTATTATCTCTTCAAGCTGAGCATTATTAAAAATGAAATATGGCTTGATTTTTTCCTTAACACTTTGTTTGTAGCGATAGTCTTTTAATGCTTTATATACAGGTGAATTTTCAATGCTGTCAAAATATGTGTTTTGAATTGGCTCTTCCTTTACAGTAACTGTTTTTTCCTCATTGACTTCAAGCTGATATTTGGCAGTATAGTCAGTAGTATTTGGAATGCTGCTTTGCAGAAAGAAATCAGCCAATTCTTTCATTTGCTTATCTGACATATTTTCGTTTCGGCTTTCGTCATTCAGTCTTTTTATATAGCTGTTAAGTCCGTCAACTTTAACTATCTTGGATTTTATATCCTTAGGTGCATACTTCATGTCAATTATGGTTTTTGGATTAGCTAAAACAACTACTGACTTATATGTATCGTCAAAATAATGTTCAAAAATAGCCTTGGTGAGTAAGCCTTTAGTGTTTCGACGCTTTTCTTTTATCATATCCAAATGACGCTGATTTTGAGTTATAGGGCTATATATACCTTCTTTATGATAGCGTTTTCCAAATTGTATGGTTCTAGTGAAATCTCCCTGATTATTAACAGTAATATTTCCATAGAGGTTTTTGCACTCAATTATCAGTATCACTTTTCGTGTGATTACTATATAGTCTATCTGCGTTGTAAGTCCATTTTCTTCAAAGAAAATATCGTGAAGAATATACATAGGCATGTGACTGTTTTTCAGCTCAAACATCAATGCCTCTTCGCCTTTTATGCCATAGTAAACAAGTTTTTTGTCCTGTTCTATTTGTTCCTTGACACTTTCAGGTGCAAGCTTTGAATAAAAGTCCAGCTGCTCAAGTTGTTTTTCGCACTGCTCTCCTCTTTTAGTACCACAGGTTCACGAAGTTTATCAAATAATCCCATATAATTTTCCTCCGATAGTTTTTTAGATAGTGTTATTATACCATATTCCGTATGTCATTTCAAGTATTTTACTTTGCAATGTGGTACAATTATTGTAGTACTACACAGATTAAAAGGGCTTGACTTTGAGGGCTGTTGAAATATTGCGGATAATGTGATATACTGTCAATAAACGAAATACCGCAGCAACGATAGGTCGGACAATGTGCTTGTCAGGTTTTCTTCTTTCGCAAGGCTAAGTGAGGCTTATCCTAATTATTTTGCGGATATAGGGGAATTTGTTGGCGTTGTAAAGGGGTACTTGAAGTGAGATATATTACAGAGGTGACGGCAAAATGACATACCATTATTATGGCGACAAAAATGCTGATATTGTTCTTATCCAGCCTGTGGGCGACCATGATCTGTCTGAGATAGAAAACGAGGTGGCAGAGATAAAAAAGCTCATTAGTGTGGATTTTCAGCTTATTGCGGTGAAGGTCGAGGATTGGAACAGGGAGCTTTCACCATGGGAAGCCCCTGCGGTATTTGGCAATGAGGGCTTCGGCAATGGAGCGGAAGACACTCTGGCGGAGATATTAACGCTTTGCTCGGACAAGAGCAAGAATTATTACATTGGCGGATATTCTCTGGCAGGGCTTTTTGCCTTGTGGGCGGCGTTTCAAACGGAGAAATTTTCAGGCGTTGCGGCGGCTTCTCCGTCGGTGTGGTTTCCTGATTTTGTGGGGTATATGAAAGAGAATAAGATAAAATGCGATGCTGTTTATCTCAGCCTTGGTGACAAGGAAGAAATGACGAAAAATGCGGTCATGTCAAAGGTGGGCGACTGTATCCGTGAGAGTTATGATTTGCTGACGGGGCAGGGTATCGAATGCACCCTTGAATGGAACAAGGGCGGACATTTTAAAGAGCCTGCTTTACGGACAGCTAAGGGGTTTGCTTGGGTGATGAACGGAAGATAGGGGAATGGCAATGGATAAGGAAAAGGCGAGCGTTTTTATAAGTCTTATCTTTCGGAGAACGGAGTTTGGCTGACGGAGAGTGTGCCTGTTAGGTTTCTTGAGAGAGTTTAGGGCTATGGCGAAAAAACAGAACGCAGATGCGGCCAAGAGGATCCTTATCAAGTGAGGACGCAGAGGCTTCAGAGGGCGTTTATTTCTTAAACGCAGCACCGCTGAATTTATCATACAGACGGCTTACCATGCAGAACTGTATTGATAGCCGCTGAAAGGTAAAATTGGTTTGCCGCTTCAATGTGCATTATCTAGTGCCTTGAAAGCGGCATTTTTTTTAGTTCTTTTACGTTCTTACCGCACCAATAGTCAATAAGCCAGATCACTTTTCTGACCTGCTCACAGCTTTTAAATCCCGTATTCTTCTTTTGTCATCGTCTGTAAATTTTGTTTTGAGCAGGTCTTTTAAGCCGATTTCTACCAAAAAGTGTTGAAAACCCGCCCTTTATATGGTATAATTGGAATGTTATATTTCGATAACTCTCGTCGATATCTTTAGACGTTGTTTCTTTCGTGTATAAATACAATTTATAATTTCATTTGAGGAGAAGCTAAAATGGTGGACAAGAAAAACATTATTGATGCTTGGATAATGATCGAACATTTATCCGAGGGCGATATTAAAGATAATGACAAAGCTATATTCAAGTTGGAAAGCCCCAAGGAAAATGATTTTTACTCCTATATTCAGAGTAATATCACGAACAACAAAATTTGTAACGATATTAATAATCAAAATAGTGGGATAGTTCTGTATTTTGATGTGTTCGATTTCATTGACGTTATTGCAATACTTCGTGAAAAATATAATCTTAAGCCTACTAACGAAGAATTAAATACAGGAAAGAAGTTCAGTTTCGCCCTGTACTTTGACAAAAAACTGAACTATATGCAGGATATGATGTTTTTCGCTGAAAGCGCATACATACGTTATTTTAAAAAGATCCCCAATAAAGCTGATTTCAAAATATTTGAAGACGAACTAAAAAAAGAACTTGCTCAGCTTTTTGATGAGTCCTCAGAAGATGCAGATAAGTTCAATAAAGCATTTAACAAAGTCCTAAAGAAATTCAAAATATCAACAGATAGCTGTAGGATCCAATTCCTTAAAAATATAGAAAGTGACGCAACAAATCTTCATTTTTTTTTCATTGATGACCTTGAAAATGCTAAAGAAATATCGACCGCTAATCTTAACGTATACCTTTACGGAAACACAAAAAATCGAATAAATCTAGACAGTAATAATACTTCTCCGAATTTTGCCCCTAATGTTTTTGAGGATATACTTCAGCCTAAAAATTATCCATTGGGAAGATTTCCTGGAAACACAAAATTTGCTCTTTCGCTTATGCAACAAGTTGCGGTAAATCTCTCAGCAGGATATGATGACACAACAATAAGAAGCGTGAATGGTCCTCCGGGAACAGGAAAAACCACTTTGCTGAAGGACATTTTTGCAGAACTTATTGTAAAACAGGCTTATGATATTGCCAAACTAAGAGACAGGTCGATCAAGGGAACAAAAGAGACAATATATTTTGACAACGCATCTATTGGCGTACTTCCAGAGATCATTACGGAAAATAATATTGTTGTTGCAAGCTCCAATAATGGTGCAGTGCAGAATATCGTAAATGAGCTTCCACTTACCAAGGAACAAATCGACCAAAAGTTTGTTGAGGAGCTTAAAGGTGCTGACTATTTTTGCAGTATCGCTAATTCAAAGGTATCCTCAAAATGGGAAGAAGATGAGAAGGGTAAAACGCACGAGAAAATCATAATAGAGTCAAATGGTGATACAGATAAATTTTGGGGACTGTTTTCTCTTGAGGGCGGAAGATCTGCAAATATGAATCATATAACTGCCAATGTAAAATGTGTTGCAAAATATTTGAATGAAGAATATGTATCGGATAGTGATGTATATGCAGAATTCATTGAGCAGTATGAAAGGGTAAGTAATATCCGAAAAGAAACTCAGAAATTTGCAGAAAAGGTTAGTAAATATCATAAGGAACGTATTAAACTCGATCAATTAAGATCATCATACGATACCAAATTAAAAGACAAAACCGAGCAATTTAATAGTGATTTTGTAGAGGCAAACAGAGCTTTAAAGAAAATAGTTGAAGAGCGCAAGCAGGCGGAGCATCTTCTAAAGGGAAATTCAATCTATTTGGAAAAAACAAGAGAAACTAAAGCCAGCGTAAAAGAATATGTTAATATGCTGCAAAAGCAAAAGCCGGGATTATTTTCAAGCAAAAATAAAAAAAGTGAATACCGGCTTAAAATAAACGAGGCCAATGAAAGATTTAAAAATGCTTTAGATAAAGAAATTTATTACAACAATGAAGAAGATACTCTTCAAGATCGCATAAAGGATCTAACAGAAAAAGAAGCAAAGTATTCAGCAAAGCTAAATGCCGCACAACAAGATCTTGAAGCATGGAAATTATCCTGCCATGAACAAATATCGCAATTAGAGCAAAGTGTTCAGCAATTCAGTTCTGTGTTAGATCACAATGATGTCATGTCGCTTGATATGGCTCAGGATTATGATAAATTGCATTTGTCAAATCCTTGGTTTAATGAATATTACAGAGAGGAACAATCAAAGCTGTTTATAAAAGCTCTTAAAGTCAGAAAACAGTTTTTATACGAAAACAGAAAAAATGTCATGGCCGCCGCTAAAATATGGGATTCTCAGAACAAGTACATCGAAAGGAAAAATATTATTGAAGCAGCATGGGGGTGGATTAACCTGACTATCCCTGTTATAAGCTCCACCTTTGCAAGCTTTTCTCGAATGTGCAAAAATCTTGGGGTCAACACCATTGGTCATCTTTTTATAGATGAAGCGGGACAGGCTGTTCCGCAAGCAAGCGTAGGAGCAATTTTCAGAAGCCATAATGTTATGGTCGTAGGAGATCCTTCTCAAATAAAGCCCGTACTCACAATGGATTCAAACATTCTGAATATGCTTAGAGAACATTTTGGAGTGACTGAAAAATATTTATCAAATTCCGCATCAACGCAGACATTGACTGACTGTGCAAGCAGATATGGATTTTACAAAGAAGAGGATAGATCTGACAGATCATGGATAGGTATACCACTATGGGTCCACAGAAGATGTTTGGATCCTATGTTTACAATTTCAAATAGAATTTCATATAACGGATTTATGGTTCAAGGTAACCCTGGAAACGGAAAAACTGGTTGGTTTGACGTAAAGGGAAAAGCAAATGACAAGTATGTGAAGGAGCAAGGGGAATTTCTTTTAAAAAAAATCAAGAAAATGATAGAAGAAAACCCTGCCATCATTGACAAAAAAGCAAAAGATATCATATACGTCATATCGCCCTTTACAAATGTTGCGTATATGCTTTCCCAAAAATTAAAGGGAATAGGCTTTACAAGGTTTGACGACCATGGAAAGCCTACAAACGTGGGAACTATTCATACATTTCAGGGTAAAGAAGCGCCGATAGTTTTTATGGTACTTGGAGCAGATCAACAGAGTGCAGGTGCTGCAAGATGGGCTGTGAGTGAACCAAACATGATGAATGTTGCCGCTACCCGTGCAAAAAAAGAATTTTATATTGTTGGAGATAAAAAAATATATCTGAATTGCGGCGGTGATGTGATCACTGAAACCTATGAGGTCATTTCAAAATACAAAAAGCAATATCCAGAACTTATAGATGACGATGTAAATTCCGTAATGGAATATAATAATGACATTACGAGAATAGAAGGAGTCATAGCTGATGTAAAACGCGGTAAAAAAGCAAAATACGCAGAGGTTACGGGATATGATAATAAAACATATACCATTGATGAAAACATTTTTTCTCAGACCACTAATGCTGAAAACATAATAAGTAAGGGAAATCATATTTCTTTTGTTATTAAGTCTCAAGGTCCAAAGCGTACATATATAAAGGATATAATGCTTATTGCTCCATAATTTTAGAGGTATATTCACCTGTTTTTTTACTTGTATAAAATATATGCCCGTCAAACAACGCTGATACGCTGTTTGACGGGCTTTTTGCGTGGCGGAACTTCTAAATTTGGGATTATAGCATGGTGGGGGTGGGAAGTCAAAGTTATTTTTCCATTACTACTATCTTGTTTGAGATATTGCTCACAGGCTTTATCTTTTTAAGAAGCTTGAATATTGGGATAAACTCCGCCATTCCCTCGACGAGGCTGTGGTCTTCAATGTGGCGGAAGTTCGGTAGAAGCTTTGCAAGCTCTTTGCCGTCCTTGACGCCCCATGTGAATTTGGCTTTGCTGCCCTCGATCGACTTTTCTTTCATACGCTTTACCATAGTGGGGCTCATTGTCTCGACCAATACTGTGACGTTGTCAAAGCGTTTGTTTATGACATCAAAAATCTCCTTTACGTCCTTTTCTGAGAGGTACATAGTCAGACCCTCGATAATGACGATAGCAGGGGCATCGTGCTCGGTTATTTCTTCGCTCCAATCGTCCATGGCGGACATTGCTATCTGGGATATCTCGCCTGATTCAGGGAGAAGCTTTTCTCTCACGGCGATAGTTTCGGGCAGGTCGAGGTTATACCAATGGGTGTAGCCGTTCATTCTGTAACAGCGTGTATCAAGTCCGCAGGCGATATTCACCACCACTGCGCCTTTGTTTTTTGCAAGATACTTGTTCGCAAGCTTATCGAGGACTATTGTCCTTGCCACAACGCCACTGTGCATTGCTGAGTCCTTATCGGCAAGTGAGAAATCATAGTTTATCTTATCTATTATCTCCACGGCTTTTGTATCTTTTATCGCACCCCTTGTTTTTGTTTCCTTTGCACGGGCATACACGGTTTGAAGCATAGTTTCAGGCACGCCTGAGAGCTTTGGTTTTTCATTCATATCCATTTTTCTTCCTCCTGTGGTGTTATTGAGATAGTTGTGACTAACTTGTTCTTTTTTATGATAGCACATTGAGGGGGAAATGTCAATAGAGGTGGGGCGGATAGGGGCGTTGGGGCAGAAAAATACCGATACAGAGGGGCTGTATCGGTGGATAATTATTTAAGAAAAGAATGACTAAATGGAAGTATTCTATATCTTCTTTATTGGATGCCTAATGACAGTTTTCCATTTTTCAGGGACAACTCTCCTTGCATCTGAGAGATAAATTTCATGGTGTAATCTTGTCTTAGTTATGTCATTGACATATCCGTTTTTTTCTAGATATTCATCCATTAAAGCAACAGTAGCTGGTTCATCATCAAATGAACCCAAGTGCATTATTTGAACACATAATCCCTCATCAATTGTCATTAGCTCTGCTGACGAACAATCTAACTTTTTCTTTTTAGTTGCTGTTTCAACTGCCCATTCAAAGTCTTTTTGAGTTATAAATTCAGGTAAACGGATAACAGATATCCAATTGAATGATGCCTTATCAGTATAGTCTATACCGTCTATGCCGTCCTGCCACCAAAAACCCTCAAGTGGTGGAACTACATATTCAAAAAATCCTTCAATTTTATGATCTGTTTTATAACTCATTTTCAGTGTATAAGCAACAGCATATAGCACACTAATTGCTTGTTGATATGCTCCACATACTTCATTTGGGTCGCCTTTTCCTCTGATTGCAATATAATTTGCTTTAGGAACAGTTACAATTTCCGGTTTGTTTTTAGGCAAATAAAATTCTTTGTATTCTTTCTTAAAATCAAAAGCCATGGTTACCTCCATAAATTTCCGCTTATAAGCACTCTTTAATACGGCATATACCCCGTTTTATCCTCGTCGGTTATGATATTTAACGGGACAAGTATATCACATTTTGAAGTGATTTGCAAGAGGCTGGTTTATTTTGTCAACATAAAACTCCCTGTCAGTTTCAAAGCAGTATGCGCACAGCCGTCCACCTGAGGCACAGCCACAGTCTATGGCTATGTGTCCGTTGGCTTTGTAGGCTTCGGGTCTGCCGTGGTTTGGGATATTGGCGGTAGGGGTGTGACCTGTCACAAGGAAAGTATTCGGGTCGCTGAAATAGCGTTTTGAATAGTCGGCACGCTCCCAGATAAGCTGGTGGAGGGTATATTCATCAAGGGGCTTATCCTCGCTAAAGCCCCCAAGACCTGCATGGGTTAGGACAAAGCGTTTGCCGTTTATGGTGATATCCTCATACATTGAGAAGCTTTTAAGAAACTCCATAAAGTCCATGCGGTCGGCTTTGGAGAGGGAGATAAATTCGCTGAAAGTGGGTTTTCCTCCGCTGGTGATCCAATCTATCAGGTCTAGCCGTTCGTCTTTTGTAAGCTTGCTCACATCATTTTTTATGAGGTGGCGGAGATTGATATAGGCAAGGTGTTCGTGGTTGCCGAACAGCGGGATAACATTATCCCGAGCCATGATGTCGTTATAGATCTCCATAGGCTTTTCGCCCCTGTCACAGATGTCACCTAGGATATAGAGGGTATCGTTATCAGAGAAGCCTATTTTTTCGAGAAGCTTAATATACTCCTCATAACAGCCGTGGATATCAGATATTGCATATGTCATAAAAGCACCTCGCTGGGTTTTGTGTCGGGTTTCTTGTCTATTCTATTATAGCATACTTAGGGGTAAAATTGGGGAGGTTTGAAAAAAATTTTACCCATTGGCATAGAGTTCGCTTCAAGTTGCATAATGGGGATAAAATTAAGGAAAGTTGAGTAATAGTAACCGTTAAATATTCCGTACACTACCCGACTTTGCCACTGAAAAAATGATAAAATGGACAGAATAAGCAACTGTCCCAAAATTGTTACCACAAATCTTAAAAAATATGGTATAATATTAGAAATACAGTTTGGAGGTGTGATTATGGAATCCGGAAAAAACAACAGAAACGAGGAAATGCTTGACGATTATATAGTCTACAAGCTGACAACAGAAAGCAGCTTTCAGCATAGTTCGTTCAATCTCAAAGGAATCGTTGTCGCTGTGTTGATCATCATAGGGATAGCCATGATCTATGATGCCCTGCGCCCCAAATGCGCACACTCAGGCTGTGACAATACTCCTGAAGAGGGCAGCTGCTACTGTTTGATACATGACCCTAAGTATTACAATAATAAGAACAGCTATACTTCAGTATTCACAACTGCTACAACATCACGTCCGAAAACCACTACAGCAAGTAGTTCAGCTACCAGAGCTACCCGTAAGAATACCAATAAAACCTCAACCAGTAAATCTGCTGAGTATGATGCTCATGATTATGACGACCCAGAGGATCTCTATGAAGATAACTATGATGATTTCTATGACTATGAGGATGCAGAGGATTATTGGGAGGAGAATGATTGACTCGTTTTTCATACAAGAATAAGCACAAATGCAAAGGACGTTCCATTTGGATAAAATGAAACGTCCTTTTGTTTGATAATAGTTTTATCGTAGTCCTATAAACAGGAGAATGTAATGTCTACACGACAGACGGATAAATCTGTGAGATATTGTCCCGTATATTCTACTTTCTAAAATCTCTGGGACTGCACCCGTAGGCTTCTTTAAAGGTTTTTGAAAAATAGCTGTGATCGTCAAAGCCGCAAAGCCCACAGATAGCATTTATTGAGTCAGATGTGCTTTTTATCATATATGCCGCATTGCGCAGACGCCAGTTATAGGTAATGGAGAATAGTCTTAATAGGAAAGTGTATATCAATATAGTTTTTTTATGTGGGTTCGGTATAGCTTTAGGCTATGACTAAGATTTTAAGTACAACACCTAAATGACCTGTCCGTAATTATCCTAGCGAAGATAAGCCCCAAAGGCAGAGCTAGTATTATCAGCAGAGCAGACGCAAGCCATGACGCAGATGTTTCAAGGGACATGACACCCAAATTATAGAAAGCCTTGTAAAGATATAATCCCGGAACCATTATGACTATGGACGGAACGGTTATGGATATTCTCGGATAGCCCACATACTTTTTCAGCAGCGAGGCGAGTATGCCTGCGGTGAATGCCCCCACAAACGCAGCAGCTGCCGGAGGAAATGAAACAAGGTCAACAAGTTCCAATCTCAGAGTGTTTGCAAGTGCACCTATAACTGCCGCAGAGGCTGCAAGCCTGACAGGGCTGTTGAACATAACTGAAAATCCGAAAACCCCGCAGAAACTTGCCGCAAGTCTGAACAGTATGAACTGCCATAAGGTAAGGTGCAGAGGCAAAAAGTCCATTGGCGTAAGGTGCAGGATAAGTGCCATTAACCAAGCCGTCATTGTGGCTACAATTATAATGATGAGGGCGTAGGTCAGCCGCTCGATGCCCGAACGCATATCGAGCTTTGAAAGGTCTATGCCGCTTGTGATGAACGGAAAACCAGGTATAATAAATAGCATTGCACATATGTAGCCTGCCTCATGCTGCATTTTTATATTGAAAAGTATTTTCGCAAGTTCAAACAGCCCTGCATATGAAAGGCACGCCGCCGATACTGAGGCAACTATTCCAAGCACAAGGGTAAGGTGGTGCTTTGTGAATTTGCTCCGCACATAATTGCCGATGCCTGCACCGAAAAATGCACATATCATCTCGGTCAGTCCACCGCCAAGCAGGAATGTGAACGCTCCGCAGGCAAGTGCCGCCGCAAGGCCCAAAACAGGCGGCGAGTAAAGACCGTGTATCTTTTCGATATCGTCAAGTTCATTGTGGACCTGTTCGCAAGTCAAACTATCGCAGCGGCTGACAAAATCGTTGATGAAAATTTCAAGACGTGTTAGCTTTGAATTGTTTACTCCCGTGTTAGTAAGGCAAAGAGACTGCGAAAAGCAAGCCTCGCCGTCAAAACAGGTGTAGTTTATGGACATAAGCCCGATATCTGCTGTGCAGGTCAGTCCCATACATTCCGACATGGTGTTCATGGAACTTCTCACACGCCACGCTCCCGTTCCGCAGGAGAGAAACATCATTCCCACCCTGCCTATAACAGAGGCTTTTTCTTTTAGGCTCGCCTTTGATACTGGCTCGTCCTTTTCGGCGTCTGTGAAATCGTGCCATGGGATATCCATGTGATTTTTCTTAACTATAGTTTGTGACATTCAGTATCACTTCCGTTTTTAAAGATCAAGGCTGTCTGAGCCTGCTTTTTTCATCATTTCCTCACGGCAGGCAAGCACAATGCCGTCTATCTCGCTGAGGTGCATGAGCATTTTCTTTTCAAACTGATGAACAGGCAGTAAAACGCCGATCTCATCAAATGATTTTCCAGCCTTTTCGCCTGTTTCTTGTCCGTAATAGACCATTGCGGTTGGGGCAGTCTGCTGTATCTTGTGGAAAGTATTCCATATAACATTATAGGTCTGAGCCTCGGAAAGTCCAAGCTTTACAGTGTCAGGCAGGGCGTAAAGTATAAGCACGCCACGTCTTTTGTCAACACGCTTTTCCTTAATGTTCATTCCATCGGTATAGACCCTCATAAGGTCATATCCGTCTGCAAGATAAAGCTTTGAACGTGGTGCACAGCTGTGGTTTTTGTACACATCACGAAATTTCTCGAACTCATGCTTTGTGACAAGCTTTTTCTTTTCTTCAATGACATCGCCTTCAGGGGTCGTAAGGAGTTCAGGATTTTTTCCGGCTTTTCCGTGAAAACGCTTTGGTATAAGGTATGCCTCTCTCAGCAGATCGAAAAGACTTCTTCCACAAAGCTCCAGCAGAAGCGCGCTTATATCACCGTTCGTATATGCGGTCAAAAGCACCTGCACAAGATGTTCTGGGTCAGGATCGGTCTGCATATCGTCGTCACTAAGGTGATCGTAAAGCACGTTGCTGAGCCTTTGGCAAGCTCCTTCCGATGCCATTATCCTTGAAAAAAACTGTTCGACTTCATTTTCTTTTGGCAAAACTGTTGGCATATTATTATCTCCTTTCATGTATGTCATATCTCAGCATTTGCAAACATATTGCACTTTTTCAGTATCATTTTTTGTATCTCTGTAGCGGCGGCATTGAGTTTTTTGTCTGCATTTTCTGCAAGAACGATGCTCCTCTTTGGAAACTCTTCATCAGTTTTCAGAATATAAACATCGCCGCTTTGTGCCATTGGTTCAGGTATAAGACCTATGCCAAGGTTGCTTTTCACAAGCGGCATTATCTGATCGGCAGTTGCGACCTCTATATCCGGCTGAAAATCTATTCCATGCTGGAAAAAGAAATCGGAATAGAAATCATATGTCCTTGTGTTTCGGTTAAGTGATATTATAGGGTGGCTGCAAAGTTCCTCAAGAGTGAGCGTTCGCTTTGCAAGATCCTTTAGCTTTGTGCTGCATATGATAAGTTCACGGAACTCTCTGAGCTTATGAAAATTCAGCGAGCCCTCTGTGCTTATCGGCGTTGTTACCACAGCGAGGTTTGCAATGCCGCTTTTGAGAGCAGTCAGTGCCTGAGGGGTTGAATGGTTCAGCAGCTTTATTTTTATTCCCGGATATCTTTCATGGAACTCATTGAGAAGTGGCAGCATAACGCCGTGAAGTGCGGTCTCCGTCACACTTATGGTGACAGTTCCGCTTTGTAGGTCGTTGGCTTTTGAGATCTCATCTTCGCCCTCTGTAATAAGTTCCACCGCCTTTGAGATGTGCTCGTAAAGTATCTCTCCCTCAGGGGTAAGCGTGACGCCGTTTTTCATTCGATTGAAAAGCGTGCAGCCAAGTTCTCCTTCGAGTATTTTTATCACTCTTGTGATATTAGGCTGGTTTGTGAGCAGCACTTTTGCCGTTCTTGAAAAGCTGCGGTTCTTTGCGGCATAATAAAATATCTTATAATATTCGTAATTTATATTCACTTTATCACTTTCTTGCTATATCAATATTTTATATCTTCCATATCAATTATATATTTGACTTATATATCTGAGATAATTATAATGGAAAAAGGAGAAAATTAAAGTGCATAAAAATATTTTTCTTGTTAATTTTTTATGAAGGAATATGATAAAATGATGTTACGATCAAGAAAACAAATGTCTGAAACCAATATGCTCATGATACTTCTGACCATATCAGGGGGCTTGCAGGACGCATATTCGTATTTTGTGCGAGGTGAAGTTTTTTCAAATGCACAGACGGGAAACATTGTGCTTATGAGCACATATGTCGCAAAAGGCAACTGGCACAGGGCGTTGCACTATCTTATACCTGTGCTGGCGTTTGCAATGGGGATTTTCATAGCCGAGCGTCTGCACGCACGTTTCAAGGACGTGGGATTTATACATTGGCGGCAGATAATAGTTTTCACGGAAATGGTGCTGCTTTGCATTGTGGGGTTTATACCGCTTGGCGGTTCATACGATTTTGTTGCGAATGCACTTTCATCATGTGCCTGTGCAATGCAGGTGCAATCGTTCAGGAAAGTAAATAGTTATCCATACGCAAGCACGATGTGCATAGGAAATATGAGAAGTGCAATGGAATCCATAAGTGCATACATGAGGATAGGGGACAAGTCGCTGCTTAGGAAATCGCTGCAATATTTTCTTACGATATTCGTATTTGCCTGCGGTGCAGGAATAGGCGGAGCATATTCATTATACATAGGCAATGAGTTTATATGGATATCTTGTGCATTGCTGCTTATATGCTTTGTGCTTATGTTTATAAAGAGTGAGAATGATATGATGAGGGAGGATATGTAGGGCACATTTCGGTTAGTATTGTATTATAAAGGTCAAAAGCCGCAAGGTCGGACAGCTTTTTTGCTGGTTTGACTTTGTGGCTTTGATTTTGATATAATGAATAAAATAGTTGCAGACGGGGTAGATAGACACCTTGTAAATGTGGGGGAGCGTAGAATTATGATCGACAAAAAATATTATGAAAAAGCGGCAAGGTACGTTGGGACGAGGCTTTGACAGATGTGATTTTTTATTTTTATAGGGATAAATGATTTTGTGAGGAAAATTGAAAAATTTTTTCGCTGCCCCCTTGAACAAACCTTATTTTATGTAGTATAATTATATAAAAAACAGGAGGAAAAACTATGTCAAACTTAACGATCAGATTTTATTCAAATTGCCTGCGGAGGTATACCACGTTTAAAATGTACCTGCCATGTGACATAAGGCAGGACTGGGGGCAGACAGATACGAAATACTCGGAAAACAGCACCAAAACGCTTTTCTTGCTGCACGGTTATACAGGCGACGCAGAAAACTGGGTGCCTGAATATCTTTCGGACAAGTATAATTTTGCGGTAGTTATCCCCTCGGGCGAAAATTCTTTTTGGCTGGACGGACGCTCGACTGGTCATCAGTTCTGCAAATTCGTCGGCGAGGAGCTTGTGGACTATGTAAGACGAGTTTTCAGACTTGCGAAAGGCGGCAGTGAAACATACATTATGGGTCTTTCAATGGGCGGATTTGGTGCGCTTCATACAGCATTTGCATATCCGGAAACCTTTGGCAAGGTTGCTGCATTATCTTCGGCTCTTATCGTACACGAAGTCGCAGGAATGTCAGAGGGGCAGGGCAACGACGTGGCGAATTATGAGTATTACAGAGAATGTTTCGGCGAAACCTCTGAGGTGCTTAACAGCAGGAACAATCCCGAATTTCTTATAGACAAACTTCAGCGAGAGGGCAAAAATATCCCAGATATATTTATGTGCTGCGGTACAGAAGATTTCCTGCTTGAAAACAACCGTGATCTTCACAAATTTCTTGAAAGCAGAAACGTTTCTCACGAGTATTTTGAAAGCAAAGGCAACCACGATATGATTTTTTGGAGTGAGTATGCTGAAAAGGCGGTCAAGTGGATGTTTGAGGAGAAGTAAGAGCGGTGATGTCTTTGCGGTTTCTTATGTGATAATATGAAACACAAGAAACCTCATACAAACTGCACAATATAAAAATACCCTTTGAGAAAGGGATTTCTCCTCTCTCAAAGGGCTTGGTAAACTGGAATTTTGTGTTTCCCATTTGACTTATAAATATTTGCTTGCTTCTCTGATACTCAATTTATCCATCTTGTCTTTATGAGTTTCAACAAAATTTCTTACCCAATCCTGATTTGTCTTAGAATAATCTCTCAGACTCCAACCGATGATTCAAAGGTAAAATCTGGTATCAGAACCGGCATGATCACAAGCTGTCCGACTTTGTCACCTATCTTATCATCTGCTGCGCCTGCCAGTTGTCTGCAATCTCCAGCACATAATGAAGCATATCCAGATCAATTCTCTTTCCGATCAGCACATCCATCTCCACACCGTCATCCAGATTGTTTGGATCAGCTACCCTGATGCCCATTGCCGGTATTCCATGCATACGTTCCAATGGAATCTCTTTGAATATTGCAATCGCTTCCTTCTGGTGAAATGAATAGTATTCTTTTCCTGGTCCCACAATGTTTTGATATAACTCTGGATCTGCTTTTCAACTACTTTTTCATCCGAATCTCTGATATCCGTCTTT
>ULXF01014902.1_pt1 | contig 25665 bp, 16 predicted proteins | sample 1961041 | NCBI WGS metagenome assembly ULXF01 (sample SAMEA4835832, study PRJEB28245) | human gut metagenome | biome: gut microbiome; material: fecal sample | place: Denmark | collected 2008
GTCCCCATCTAAGTTTGTTGAGCTTTATCGAAACAAATTTAGTTGGTGTGCCGTTCGTCCCTAAGCAGCAATACAAATCAATAAACAGGAGTGTGCACTGCGAAGGGGTCAAGGGGGCGACCGCAGACTTCGTCTGTTTCCATTGCCCCCTTGTCGCCTCCGCAGAGGCGATTCCCCCTGCCACAATCAAAATCAATTCCCTTAGCACCTGTACTAAACAAACAATGCAAAGGAGCGACCACTGCTATGCAAATCCGCAGTTTTTCCTCCCTGATGGAGTCCTACGAGCGCCTCATCGCGCGCCCGAACCCCGCCAATGACCACTTCTATAACGGGCTTTATACCCGCTACCGCTACCCCGTCCTCACCCGCGAGCACATCCCGCCCTTCTGGATGTACGACGCTGACCCCGCGTCGAACCCCTTCATGATGCAGCGGCTGGGCGTCAATGCCACCATGAACAGCGGCGCAATCAAGCTGAACGGCAAGTACTGCCTCGTCGTGCGCGTCGAAGGGATGGATCGCAAGTCGTTCTTCGCCGTCGCGGAATCCGACAAGCCCACTGAGGGCTTCCGCTTCCGGGATTATCCTGTCGTCCTCCCCGATACCTGCGCGGAGGAAACGAACGTCTACGATATGCGCCTGACGCAGCATGAAGACGGCTGGATTTACGGCGTATTCTGCTCCGAAAGCAAAGACCGCACCAGCAGCGATTTGTCCGCGGCGGTTGCGGCGGCGGGCATCGTCCGCACAAAAGACTTGCAGAACTGGGAGCGTCTGCCGAACCTCAAGACGCTCCGTTCGCCGCAGCAGCGCAATGTCGTCCTCCACCCCGAATTTGTGGACGGGCAATATGCCTTCTATACTCGCCCGATGGATGATTTCATCGAGACGGGTTCGGGCGGCGGCATCGGCTTCGGACTGTGCAAGGATATTGAGCATCCCGTCATTGACGAGGAGAAAATCATTTCCCTGCGCCGCTACCACACCATCACCGAGAGCAAAAACGGCGCGGGCGCAACGCCAATTCGCACCGACAAGGGCTGGATTCACATCGCGCACGGCGTTCGTAACACGGCGGCAGGTCTGCGCTATGTGCTGTACGCCTTCATGACGGCGCTGGATGACCCGTCGCGCGTGATTGCCGAACCGTCGGGGATGCTGCTTGGCCCGATGGGGCACGAGCGCGTGGGCGACGTGAGCAACGTCGTGTTCTCCAACGGCGCGATTGCGGATGACGACGGCAAGGTGTACATCTACTATGCCTCGTCGGACACGCGCCTGCACGTCGCTGAAACGGACATTGACCGCCTGTGCGACTATCTGCTGCACACGCCCAAAGACCCGCTGCGTTCGCCGGACTGCGTGCGCCAGCGCTGCCTGCTCATCTCGCACAACCTCGCGTTTATGGGAAAGAAGGACGACTAATGGCGATTGAATTCAAACTTGCGCCCCTGTTTGGAAATGGCGCTGTCCTGTGCCGCCGCAAGGAAGTGCGCGTCTGGGGTACGGCGGATGGGCAAACTGTCACCGGGCGCGTGACGACGGCGGATGGGCTGATTCTCTCCGAAGGCATCTGCACAGCGCGCGACGGACGCTTCCTCCTGCATCTTCCGCCGATGGAACAGGCGACCAGCTGCACGCTGACTGTCCATTGCGGGGCAGAAACGTGCACATCCACCGATATTTCGGTTGGCGAAGTCTACCTCGCGTCCGGGCAGAGCAACATGGAGCTGGAACTGCAAAACGCCGACGAGGGGCAGGATTTAATCGCGGCGCATGACGACCCGCTGGTGCACTACTTCAACGTCCCGAAAAAGAGCGTCTGGGATGACGACGCGATTGCAGCCGAAGCCGCGTCTCATTGGGAGCGTGTCCGCCCCGGCTATGCGCGGGATATGTCCGCCGTGGCGTACTTCTTTGCCCGCAAACTCGCGCGGACGATTGACTGCCCTATCGGCATTATTGACTGCTACTGGGGCGGTACATCCGTGACCTGCTGGATGGACAAGGAAGCGCTGGAAGCAACCGCCGAGGGGCAGCGCTACATCACCCGCTACCGTGAGCAGGGCGGCGACAAGCCTTTTGACCAGTGGCGGCAGGAGGAAGATGCCTTTTGGGTTGAAATGAACGCATGGAATGCGCATGTTGCTCAGCTGAAGAAGGACAATCCCGGTATCTCGTGGCCAGAAATCAACGAAACCGTCGGCCCCTGCCCTTGGCATCCGCCGGTTGGTCCCGGTTCGCCGTATCGTCCGGGCGGGCTGATTGAAACGATGACAAAGCGCGTCGTTCCCGCGACGCTGACCGGCATTCTGTATTATCAGGGTGAGGATGACACCGCAAAAACTGAGCATTACGACGTGCTGCTGACTGCGATGGTGATGCGCCTGCGTCAGCTTTTCCGCGACGATTCGCTCCCCTTCCTCAACGTGCAGCTGCCGATGTGGATTGCCGCCGGCGACGAGGATAAGCACGACTGGGCGCGCCTGCGTCTTGCACAGGCACGCGCGGCGAGCGCCCTCCAGCCCGGCGGTCTGGCGATTCTGCTGGACTGCGGCGAGTTCGACAACATCCACCCGACCGACAAGCGTACCCCCGGTGAGCGCCTGTGCGACGTTGCCCTGCGCGTCGTCTATGGCATGGACGCGCCGGAATCCCCCCGCGCGCTGGGGAAGTATACGCAGGGAGATACGCTCGTTGTCACGCTGAGCGCACCTGTGCTGCGCCGGGAGACGGGCGAACTGCTGCTGGAGATTGCCGGGGAGGACGGGGCGTATCACCCTGTGCAGTCGGTGACGCTGGATGGGACGGAGATGCGCTTGCGGAGCGTGGCAGTGCTCCACCCGGCGAAGGTAAGGTATGCATATGTGAATTGGGGGAAAGTGTCGCTGTTTGGGCAGAATGGGCTTCCGCTCGCCCCCTTCGCCTTCGAGGGCTAAAAGAGGATAAACACGCGGAAGAAGCAGGAAGAAGAGACCAACTCAATCGCGCGGAGGGGTCAAGGGGGAATTCCCCCTTGCAGGGTCAAGGGACAGCGTCCCTTGTGGGGTTTGGGGCAACGCCCCAACTGTTCTGCGGGCGCTCAACTCAAAGGAAAAAAATCAACAAGGGCGCAGGCAGCGCAGCGTCCCTGCCAGTAACTTCGCGCTCCCGCAGGAGCGCCCCCCAAGCTGCTCTACCAACTACTTGCGCATTGTCGCGCCAAATGGGCGCGACCGAATTGCTTGACTTCCGTTTCTGTCTGCTTTCCCCGAACATCCTCTTCAATCCATCACCAAAAACAGACCAGCACGGCATCACACCATGCTGGTCTGTTCTTTATTCTGCTTACTTTTCCGGCGCATCCGGGGTGGTCGGCGTGGGCGGCACCGGGGCTTTGCCCTGAATGTACACCGGGTATGCCGCGCTCACCCGCTGACCGTCATTCACCGTCGCGGTGACGAGGACAATTTGTGTTTCCGCGTTTGCGGACACGCGCAGCTTCCCGTCGCCAGAAATCGTCGCAACGTTCGCGGGGCAGTTGACCGCCCACGTCACACGCTTCACCGTGGCGTTCGAGGGCTGCACCGTCGCCATCAGCCGGAGCGTCGCACCCGCGCGGACGATGCGGTTGCCTGTAATCACCACGCCCGTCGCCGGAATGCCGACCGTCACGCGCAACGACGCGCGCTTGTTCGAGCCGTCGGTCGTGCGGACGGTAATCGTCGCTGTGCCCGCCTTCAGGCCGCGCACAACGCCGTTTGCATCCACCGTCGCAACGCGGGTGTTGCTGCTGCGCCAGCGGATGGGCATCTGCGCCGTTTCGGGTGTTGCCGACACATGCAGCTGCACCGACGCGCCAACGTTAATCCAGCTGCTGGCTGCCGTCAAGGTGAGTTTCGTCGTCTTGGGGTAAATGACAAGCGTCCACGTTGCGGAAATTGTGCTGTTCTCCGCGCTGACAGCGTTCACCGTTACCGTCGTGATTTCTGTCACGTTCTTCGTGGTCAGCACGCCGCTGGTCGAAATCGTCGCGACGCTCGCGGGGCAGTTGAGCGAGTAGATAACCTTCTGATTCGCGGCATCCTTGGGCAGAATCGTCGCCTTGATGGTCGTGGACTGCCCGCCGCCGAGTTTTTCCGCGCCGCTGATGGTCAGCGACTTGACCGTTTTCTGTACCTTGACAGTGAACTTCGCGCGGACACCCGTGCCGTCCGTCGCCGTCGCGGTAATCGTCACTGTGCCCGCCTTGAGCGCGGTCACAACGCCATTTGCATCCACCGTCGCAATGCGCTTGTTGCTGGTCGACCAAGTGACGCTCTGCGCGGCATCTTCCGGCAAAACGCGCGCCGTCAGCTGAAGCGTCTTGTCTTCGCCGTCCACATCAATGTAGTTTCTCGGCGCGGAAATGGCAACCGTCGTTACCGGGGGCAGAATCTGCACGGTGCGCGTCGCCGTAATCGCGCTGTTCTCCGCGCTGACCGCCGTTACCGTGATGGTCACAGGCGCGGTGAGCCCCTTGCCAGCCTTCAAGCGCCCATGCCGGTCAATGGTCGCAATGTCCTTGCCGCAATCCACCGACCAGATAACCTTCTGGTTCGTCGCCGTAGCGGGGGTGATGACGGCGTTCAGCGTGATGGTTTTTCCCTGCGCAACGGCACTTGCGCCGCGGATTTCCAGCGTACCGACCGCGCTGCCGACCGTCAGAGTGATTTTCGCCGAGCGGCCCGAACCGTCCGTCGCCTTGGCGGTAATCGTCACCTTGCCGACCTTCTTCGCCGTCACCAGACCGTTTGCATCCACCGTCGCAATGCGCTTGTTGCTGGTCGACCAAGCCACCTGCTGGGAGGCATCCTCCGGGATGCATTTTGCCGTCAGCTGAAGCGTCGGGGATGCGAGGTCAATCGTCAGGCGCGGCGCGGAAATCGCAAGTCCCGTCGTCACCGGGCGAATCGTGACCGTGTGGGTGGCGCGAATCGCGCTGTTCTGCTTGGACACCGCCGTCACGGTAATGGTCGTAATTCCGCTGACTTTCTTGGTCGTCAGCTTGCCGCTCTGGCTGATGGCGGCGATGCTCTTGTCGCAGTCCACCGACCAGACGACGCCCTTTTCCGTCGCATCCGCCGGCGTCATCACCGCCTTGAGCGTGATGGACTTGCCCGCCGCGACGCTGCCTGCGCCCTCGATGGTCAGCCCCGTCACGCCGCTGACGACACGCAGGGTAATGCGCCCCCTGACCTTGCTGCCGTCCTTCGCCGTGGCGGTGATGGTCACTTTGCCGGTTTTGCGCGCCGTCACCAGACCGCTTGCATCCACCGTCGCAATTTTGCTGCTGCTGCTCGACCATGTGACATCGGCAATCGCGTCCTCCGGGTCGCACGTCGCTTTCAGCTGCAAAGTTTTGCTGCCGCTCAAATCAACATACGTCGTGGGCGCGCTGACGGTGATTTTTTTCACGCCCGGCGCAATGCACAGGCGGAAGTTCGCATAGCGCGACGGGTCACTTTTCAGCGCCGCCGACACCTGCACATAGTGCGTGTATGCCACACGTTTGGTGGTAATAACGCCGCTTTTGATGGTCGCCAGCGAAGCATCCGCCGGGTACAGCGTCCATTCCAAATCGCTGTTCGGGACGGTTTTTCCGTCGATGGTGACGGAGAACGTCAGCTTCTCGCCGCCGCGAACCGTCTTTGCGCCGGAAATAACGACTTCGCCTTTCGCGGGCGGCGTAGGCAGCGGCGGTGCGGGCGGCAGGTCACTGCCCGTGGTGATGTCCGACGGCGTTGTGACCGCCAGCGCTGTATTGCTCCATTGCGGCACAAGCAGCACCGCCAGCGCCAGCATCAGCACCAGCGCCGCCTTTTTCATGCTTTGCTTCATGGTTCTTTCCTCCTACCAATTTCCGAAAAAGGGATTCCGCATTCTTCATTGTAGCGCAGAGCGCGGCCTTGCGTCAAGCAAATTTCGCCTGTGGGTGAAGAATTTACAAGTCACCGCCTTGCAAAGGCGTAAATCCCAATCGCCGCGGCAATGGACAGATTCAGCGAATCCACCTTATTGCTGCTTGGAATGCGCACAGGCTGCCCCAGACGGCTGAATTCCGGCGGCAGGCCGCTGCCCTCGTTGCCGAAAATCAGCGTCCATCGGTCAGGAATGTCGCCTAACACATCCGGCAGGGACTTCGACCCGTCCAGCATGAACGGATAGAGCGCGTGTTCCGGGAACTGCGCCTGATACTGCGAAAAATCATCATAGACATGCAGCCGCAGCTGGAAGATGCTGCCCATGCTGGCGCGGACGGTCTTGGGGTCGAACACATCCACGCACGGGCGGATGACGGCGATATCCTGCACGTCAAAGCCGAGCGCTGTGCGGAAAATCGTGCCGACATTGCCGCTGTCCGACGGGTGATGCAGGACGATATGCGGCTTGTCAGGGCGCAGGTCATCCTCGAACTTGCTGAACACCGCCGCCGCGAAGCAGTTATCCTTCCCCGAAATGCGGGAAAGCGCCTTGTCCGCCTCTTCCACGCGGATATGGTGCTTTTCCGCTTCCTCGCGAAGCCGCTGTGCGCCCTCGGTTCCGGCGCTTCGGCTATGCAGCAGCACGCGGCGGCAGCTTTCCGGGCGGTGCAGCAGGCATTCCATCGCCGGGAACATCCCCGGTGCGTAGGCATAATCCAGCTCCGCCGAATAGGTTGATAAAGACGGCATAATTGCCCTCCTAATTAGAATAGCGCTTCCACAAATTCCTTAGCATTGAAGGGCTGCAAGTCGTCGATGCCCTCGCCTACGCCGATGTACCACACCGGCACTTCCAGTTCCTGCCGGATAGCAAGCGCAATACCGCCCTTCGCCGTGCCGTCGAGTTTGGTCAGGATGATGCCGCCGATTTCGCAGACTTCCTTGAACGCGCGCGCCTGCGCCAGACCGTTCTGCCCCGTCGTTGCATCCAGCACGAGCATACAGCGCACATCCGCTTCCGGGAACTCGCGGTCAATCACGCGGCGCATCTTGTTCAGCTCATCCATCAGGTTCTTCTTGTTGTGCAGGCGGCCGGCGGTATCGACAATCAGCAGATCTGCGCCCTGTGCCTTGGCGGACTGGATGCCGTCATAGACGACCGCCGCGGGGTCAGCGCCCTCGGCGTGCTTGACAATCGGCACACGCGCGCGTTCCGCCCAGACGGTCAGCTGGTCAGCCGCCGCCGCACGGAAAGTATCCGCCGCGCAGAGGATAATCCGGCGGCCAATGTTCTGGAAGCGCAGGGCGAGCTTGCCGATGGTGGTCGTTTTGCCCGCGCCGTTCACGCCGACAACGAGCATGACCATCGGCCAGCGCAGCGGCGGACGCGGAATGTCCATCTGCTCAATCATGATATCTTTGAGCATCTGCTTGGCGGTATCGGCGTCCTTGACCTTGTTTTCGCTCACGCGGCGGCGCAGTTCATCCATAATGGCGGTTGTCGCCTTCATGCCGCAGTCGGACATGAGCAGGATATCTTCGAGTTCCTCATAGAAGTCCTCGTCAATCTTCCTCGTTTCCTTCACCAGCGTATCGACGCGCCCCATCAGCGAATCACGCGTCTTGGTCAATCCTTCACGCAGTTTTGCGAACAGTCCCATCGTCATTCCTTCTTTCTAAGGGGCACTGCCCCTTGACCCTTTCGCGCGATTGAGTTGCGCGCGTCTTCATACTTTTTTCCGCATGTTTAGCAGGGGTTTCGCCTCTGCGGAGGCGACCAGAGGGCTTTGCGGTCGCCCTCTGGACTGCTTCGCATCCCCATCTAAGTTTATTGGGCTTTATTGAAACTGCTTTTAGTTAGTGTCCTTTTGCTTCTTTGGAAGCAATACTCAGAGCAGTAAAATACCAAGCAACAATACAGATCAAGAAACATGGGGGTGTCCGCGCCGAAGGTTTCCAAAGGGCGATCGGAAAGCCCTTTGGTCGCCTCCGCAGAGGCGAAATCCCCTGCAACAAGAAAATTCAGTTGCAAAGATGTATTCAGAAATGCCGCCCGCCCAAAGGCACTTAAGCATTGCCCTTATGCTTCTCCAAGAACACCATCAGCACCGCCACATCCGCGGGCGACACCCCCGGAATCCGGCTCGCCGCCGCAAGCGACCGCGGACGCTGCTTCATCAGCTTCTGCCGCGCTTCAATCCGAAGCCCGGTCACTTCCTCGTAGGGCAAATCCTCCGGCAGCAGCGTCTCTTCCATCTGCCGCGCGTGGCGAATCAGCGTCTCCTGTCGCTCCAAATAACCCTCATACTTCACCGAGATTTCCGCCTGCTCCTGCGCAGGCTTGCCGAATTGCCTAATTTCCGGCGAAAGCTCCGCCAGCGCTGACAGCGTGATTTCCGGACGCTTCAGCAGTTCCACCGCGCTTAGCCCGTTCTGCGCTTCCGGCTGATGATGCTTCTCCAGCCAGTCGTTCAGCGTGACGCCGGGCGTGTACTTCGCCTTGCGGAGTTCGCCCAGCAGCTGCGCGGTTTCCGATGCCTTGCGTTCCGTGCGCTCCATGCGCTCCCGCGTCGCCAGACCCGCCTCGTAGGCGATGCGCGTCAGGCGCAAATCCGCATTGTCCTGCCGCAGAGATAAGCGGTGCTCGGCGCGGCTCGTCATCATGCGGTACGGCTCGTCCGTGCCTTTCGTCGTCAGGTCGTCGGTCAGCACGCCGATGTACGCCTGATCGCGCGTGAGCACAATCGGCGGCTTGCCCTGCGCCGTCAAAGCGGCATTCATGCCCGCCAGCAAGCCCTGCGCGGCGGCTTCCTCGTACCCGGATGTGCCGTTGATCTGCCCCGCAAAGAACAGTCCGCGCACATCCAGACTTTCCAGCGTCGGGCGCAATTGCCGGCTGTCGATGCAGTCGTACTCAATCGCATACGCCAGCCGCGTCAGCTCACACCGCCGCAAGCCCGGCACGGAGCGGTACATCTCCCACTGTACATCCTCCGGCAGCGATGTGGACATGCCCTGCACATACCATTCGCGGCTTTGCATTCCTTCCGGCTCAAGGAACACCTGATGGCGCTCCTTGTCGGCAAACTTGACGATTTTATCCTCAATCGACGGGCAGTAGCGCGGCCCGATGCCGTGGATTTTGCCGGAATACAGCGGCGCGCGGTGGAGATTTCGGCGGATGATGTCGTGCGTCTCCGGCGTCGTCCATGTCAAATAGCATGCGTAGGTATTGTGCAGCGCGCGGTCGGTCATAAACGAGAACGGCGTCACCGGCTCGTCACCGGGCTGCGGCGTCATTTCGTCGAAATCAATCGTCCGCACGTCGATGCGCGCGGGCGTCCCCGTCTTGAACCGCCGGAGCGGAAAGCCGATGCGCGTCAGGCTTCCGCTGAGGTTCGGCGCGCTCATCAGTCCCTGCGGCCCGCCCGGCGTGATGCTCTCGCCGATGATAATCTGGCTGCGGAGATACACGCCGCACGCGACAACCGCGACCTTGCAGGAGATATGCTGCCCCGTCGTTGTCGTTACGCCAGTGACATGCCCGTTCTCGACGTCAATCGCGGCAACTTCCCCCTGCCGGACGGTCAGGTTGTCCTGCGTCATCAGCGCGGTACGCATCCGGTTCTGGTACTGCTGCTTGTCCGCCTGTGCGCGCAGGGCATGAACCGCCGGGCCTTTGGACATATTGAGCATTCGGCTTTGGAGGAACGTATCGTCGATGGCGCGCCCCATTTCGCCGCCCATTGCGTCCAGTTCACGCACAAGATGCCCCTTTGCGCTGCCGCCGATAACGGGATTGCACGCCATGAGAGCGATGCCGTCCATATTCAGCGTCAGCAGGAGGGTATCAAGCCCCATGCGCGCCCCTGCGAGGGCGGCTTCACAACCCGCGTGGCCGCCGCCGATGACTACCAGATCCTTCATCATACGCCTTCTGCTCCTCGGAAATAGGATTCCAGTATGATTATACCATAGAGAGGGGGAAAAGGAAAGAGGGAGAGGCGAAATTAGGGCGGGAGGAATGCGGATAACCGCGCAGAAGGAGCAAGGGAAAAGCGAACAACGCCATCGCGCCGGATAGGCGCAGCTTTCTATCCCCCCATCTCAAGCAAAATCAAGCCAATTCAAATGAAATCAAATTTTCTTGCCAATTGCGGACATCCGTGCTATCATGCGCATATAGCGAACGCAAGTTCCTATATTTCGCGGCGTACCTGCCCGCGCCGCCGTACCCATCACACAAGGAGGAGCGAAATTGACTGACATTACCACTACTCTCACTTATACCGCTGACCTCACCCGTCCCCTGCGCCGCATGAATATCCCCGCGCTGTTCATCACCGATGCGCGCCGGGCGCACCGAATCACCGTCACGGTTCTCCGCGCGGGAAATCCCGTTGACCTTGGCGGCACCGCCGTTTCCGGCACGGTCAAGCACCTGCGCACCGGCACAACCATCCCGCTTAGCGGCAGCGCACATGGCAGCATTGCGTCCGTCACCCTGCCGCCCGCCGCCTACGCCCAGCCCGGCGACATCGAAATCTATGTCACCCTGACCAGCGGCGACGTGCAGAACTGCATTTTCGCCGCAACGGGCTGCGTTTTCCCCTCTTCCACCGACCGCGTGGCGGATGTTCCCGGTTTTTACTCGCTTGCGGCGCTGCAGGAGCAGTTTTCGTCGCTGGATGCGCGCCTTCGTGCGCTGGAGGAAATCGGCATCCCCATCACGACCGCCGACCAACTTGTATCCGCTGTTCCGCTCAATTCGTGGAAGTTCAACCTGATTTCTGCGACTGCGAACACGGCGTATTCCTCGACGGCGGAAGCGGAAGCGGGGTTTGACGACGCAAGTTGGCGGACGGTCAGCGTGCCGCACGACTGGTCTATTGCGCTGGACTTCAATTCGTCCAGCCCAGCGACGTATGAGGGCGGGTATCTGGACGGCGGCGACGCGTGGTATCGCACGACCGTCAGCGTGGACAAGCAGAACGGCAGACGGTATGTGCTGTGCTTTGACGGCGTGTACATGGAATCGACGGTGTACGTCAACGGGCAGCAGGTACACAAGAACTATTACGGCTACAACCCGTTCGCGGTGGATGCGACGGAACAGATGGTCAGCGGCGTGAACACGATTGCGGTGTTCGTGCGCAATGAGCAGCCGTCGTCGCGCTGGTACTCCGGCAGCGGAATGATTCGCCCGGTGGAACTGGTAACGCTGCTGGATGACCAGATTCGCATGGAGAACATCCGCGTGACGACCCCGAAGCTGGACAGTGACCTGACCAACGGCGAAACGGTTGTTGCGTTCGACGCGGTGAACAGGACGGGTGCGGAAGCGTCCGCGACGTTCACGGTAGATTTGTACGACCCGGACGGCGCGAAAGTCGGCACGGCGGATGCGTCGGCGGTGATTGCGGCGGGTGAAACGCAGAACGTCAGCGCGACGGTAACGTATCGTAGCCCGAAGCTATGGCACATCAGCGACGCGCAGCAGCGGGATTTGATGGAAAACGGGAAAAGCGTGTCGGCATCGGGCAATCCGCTGACGTGTGAAAACGCGCTGGCGGGAAAACCGCTGGGGGCGCTGCATGTGTACGGCAAAAGCACGCAGGACGGCGTGCCGACCCCGACTGCACCCGTGCCGATTGTCAGCGCGGGTGACGGCGGAACGGTGGTGGTCACGGTGTCGGACGGCGCGAACGAATCGCAGACGCTGACGCTGCAAACGCCGAACGCGCTGCCGGGCATCCCGGTTGCATCCAGCGGCAATTACACGGATGAAAGCGGGCAGCATTGGGTGTGCGATGAAGTGGATTTGGCGCGCGGGGTGTATGTGCAGCGGGTCGCCAAATTCAAGCTGACATCTTCGATGAAATGGACGAAGGCTGGAAACAATGTTGACCGCTATTTTTGCACGTTCGACGGCGTCGATGCAGCAGGAACATTCTGCACGCATTTTAGTGCTGCCATCAACGGTGAAGCCGTAGGCGGCATTGCTACCAGCAGCAGCAATATCATCGGTTTCGCTTACGCGGAAAGGGGTACGACGACCGTCGATGACTTCAAGGCGTTCCTCGATGCGAACGAGGTATATATCTATGTACCGCTTGCCTCCCCCATTGAAACCGCCCTTTCATCCGCTGAAATCGCCGCGTACAAGGCGCTGACCACCTATGCCCCGACGACCGTCATCAGCGCAAGCGGCGTGTCGGGGCTGGCGGCAAGCTATCAGCAAAGCATCCTGCCCAGCAATGCGCCGGCTGCGCTTTTGACGGCTTCCCCGGCGAACCTCTACGAAGCCCAAATCAGCGCGAAAGTCGGCAATCGGGTTCAGCAGTCCCCACGCGTTTCCTACGGCTACCGCAGCATCCGATTCGACAAGGACACGGGCTTCTATCTCAACGGCATCCACACGAAGCTCAAAGGCGTGTGCGTCCACCACGACGGCGGCTGCATCGGCGCGGCGGAGAACCGCAGCGCCATTGAGCGGCAGGTGGATATCCTGACCAACATGGGCTGCAACGCGATTCGCCTGACGCACAACCCGTTCGGCGCGGAATACCTCGACGTATGCCAGCGCAAGGGCGTTTTGCTGGTGGAAGAGCTATTCGACTGCTGGACGAAGAGCAAGAAGCAGAAGGATTTCGGGCGATATTTCGCCGACCACTACGCCGAAGTCGTGACCAGCGCGATTCGCCGTGACTGGAACAATCCGGCGGTCATCATGTGGTCGCTGGGCAACGAAGTGCGCACGAATTTGACGCTCGGCGACTATTCATCCAGCGAGATTGTGAACGTCTGCACGATGGTCAACAGCGCCGTGAAAGCCCTCGACGCAACCCGCCCGACGACGATGGGCAACAACGCCCCCGGCGGCAATCTATCTGCGCTGATGGCTATCGTGGATGTCGTTGGCATCAACTACAACGGCAACAACCAGACCTACCAGACCGACCGCCCGATTTACGGCAGCGAAACGACCTCGGCGCTTTCCAGCCGCGGCGTATACGCGTTGGACAGCGCGAACATGGCGTATCCGTCCTACGACAACAAGGCGGTTTCGTGGGGCAACACGGCGGCGGAAACGGTGAACGCCTACTTAAGCAGCGCTCGTTCCTGCGGGCATTTCGTCTGGACGGGCTTTGACTACATCGGCGAACCGACCGAATGGAACAAATATCCGGCGAAGAGCAGCTATTTCGGCATCGTGGACACCTGCGGATTCCCGAAGGACATTTACTTCATGTACCAGTCCATGTGGGACAGCCGCCCGATGATTCACATCCTGCCGCACTGGACGCACGAATACGGCAATATCGACGTATGGCTGTACTCCAACTGCGCGTCTGTCGAGTTATTCTTGAACGGCGTTTCGCTGGGCAAGAAGGCGCTTTCGCAGCGCGGGACGAAGAATCAGTACGCCTACACGGTGGCTTACGCGGCGGGAACCATCGTCGCGAACGGTTACGACGCTTCCGGCAACCTGATTGCGCAGGACATTCAATACACGGCGGGAACGCCCGCGAAACTGGCGCTTTCCAGCGACAAGACAGCGGTCAGCACCGCGTCGGATGATTTGGTCTACATCACCTGCGACGTACTGGACAAGAACGGCACGCTCTGTCCGAGTGCTGACAACAGCGTGACCTTTACGGTCGTGGGCGGAACGATTATCGGCACGGACAACGGTCACGGCGCGAATGTGGAGAAGCTCTCCGGCAGCACGCACGCCGCGTTCAGCGGGAAGTGCCTATGCGTGGTGAAGCACGACGGAGCTTCCGGCGCAATGAAGATTACGGCGACGGCGAACGGCTTGACGGCGGGAACAATCAGCGTGACGAAGGGCGAAACCACCATCGCGGCAACTGCTCCGGCAGCGTCTTTTGTGGACGCGACGAATCCGCCGATGCGCGACGTGAGCGAACCGGCAGAAGCCGCGCCGACGATTTCCGCCATCAGCGCGGACAAAACGACGGCGGCGCTGAACGAAGAAATCACCTTCACGCTGACCGTGGCAAACACGACGAGCATCCGCGTGTACATTGACGGCAGCGTGAACCGCTACATCTACGACGTAACGGACGGGACGATGACCTACAAGCTGTCCTTCACGGACGCGGGCAGCGGAACGCGCACGGTTGCGTTTGAGCCTTGCAGGGGCGACGTGGTGGGCGCGAAGACGGCGGAAACGGTGATTACGCTGGCGGCGAACAGCTGATGCTATCAACCCAATCGAAAAGGGAGCAGCTCATGCGGGCTGCTCCCCCTTTTCTTTGATTTCGATTTCTGGTATAATGACTTACGCCAGATGCCGCGCAAGCACATTCTGCACCAGCGCGCCGTCTGCCTTGCCCTTCACGCGCGGCATGAGCGTTTTCATGATAAGCCCCTTCTGCTTCGCGGTCGGCGCATCCAGCCCCAGTTCCGCCAGCACAGCGGTCACTTCCGCCTCCACCTCGTCCTCGGACATCATCTTCGGCGCGAACTCCTGATATACCTTCATGCGCAGCGTGTTTTCCGCGATAATATCCTCACGGCCGTTCGCCTGCTCAATGGATTCCTGACACTGCTTGATTTCGCGCAGGACGACGGCGTTCTCTTCGTCCTCCGTGAGGTCGGCGCGCTTGTCAATCGCCTTGTTTTTCAGCGCGGACAGCAGCAGCGACAGCGCTTCCTTGCGCTCCTTGTCGTGATCCTTCATTGCCTGCATCATCGCGGCGCGTACGGTTTCGATTCGAGACATATTCCTCATCCTTTCCTGATGGATTTCAGGCATATTGTACACCCCTTTGACCTATTTGTCCAGCATATCAAGGAGGATTTTGCGATGCTTTCCAAGCGCGAAAAGCTGTTTGCCGCCGTTTCTAACCTGCACGGGCTGATTTGCCCTGTCTGCCGCCAGCTGCTTTCCCGGCAGGGCGACAATTTGATTTGCGCGGGCGGTCACGCCATAAATGTGAACCGGCGCGGGTGCGTTAATCTGCTTTCGGCGCAGGCAGATACATTCTATGACGCGGCGCTGTTTGCCGCCCGTGAGCGCGTGTTCGCTGCGGGGTGCTATCAGCCGGTCGCGGATGCCATCGACGCGCTGCTGCCGGATGCGCCACAAAAGCTGCTTGACGCGGGCTGCGGCGAAGGCTGGTACCTGAACGCTCTGCTGACACGCCGAACCGACAGCATCGGCGCGGGCATCGACATCAGTCGGGACGCGATTCTGCAAGCAACCAATCAGCCCTGCCAAGCCGTCTGGTGCGTGGGGGATTTGCGCCGCCTGCCTTTTGCGGACGGCACGTTTTCCGCCGTGCTGGATGTGCTGACCCCCGCGAATTACGACGAGTTTCGCCGCGTATTATCCCCGGACGGCGTGCTGGTGAAGGTCTATCCGGGGCAGGACTATTTGCGGGAGATTCGCGCGGCGCGGGGCATGTCCGCCTACGAGGAAGGGCAGGTGGATGCGTACCTGCGGGAGAAGGCGCAGCTGGTGAAGGCGGTGCGGGTGCATGAGACGCTGCCCGTCTCGCCGGAATTATGGGGCGATTTCGTGCGCATGACGCCGCTGAATCACGATTTGTCGGCGGCGGAAAAGGATGCGCTGGCGCAAAGGGCGGATGCGCATGTGACGGTGGATTTGCACGTTGCGCTGTGCAGATTCAGATAAAGAAACGGCAGCCTTCCCGCGATTTTGGGAGAGCTGCCGTTTTGATTATTTCCGCTTCCACGCAACGAGCGTCAGTTCAGGGCCAACATAAGTGCCAATCAGGCACCCGATTTTGACGCAGCGGATGTCCTGAATGCCGAGATTCGCCGCTTCAATCTGCGACTTGATGAGCGCAACCGTCTCCGGGCAGTCCGCGCCGCCGATATAGACCGGGACGTCCGGATCGGGCGGGCATTCCTTCAGCTGCTCGATGTACCACGCGCGCCCCTTCGCCATTCCGTGCACCATGCCCGCCTTGCTGACGATGCCGTCCTCAATCTTCAGCGTCGGCTTGATGCTCAGGCGGTTGCCCAGCTTGCCCACCAAAGGCGAAAGGCGTCCGCCCATGACGAGATATTTGAGGTCAGCCGCCATGCCGATGATTTTGTAGTGCGCCATCACGTCGCGCAGCTTCGCCAGCATGGTCTGCATGTCGCTGACACCCTCGCGGCGATAGCGCAGCGCCTGATCGACGAGCATGTACTCCGCGCACGTCGCGTTGAGCGAATCCAGCACCGTCACGCGCGCCGGGTCGTGGCACGCCTCCCGCGCAATGCACGCCGACTGGTAGCACCCGGACAGCTTCGACGAGCCGGTTATCACCAGCACTTCGTCCTCCGGATTCTCCAGCAGACGGTTGAAGCACTTGCGGTAATGTTCCACCGGCACCTGGCTGGTCTTGGGCAGCTCCTTGGCGACCCGCAGGCGCGCATAAAAATCATCCTGCGTCAGGGATACGCCGTCATCCCAGTATTCCTCCATGCCGAAGCGAATCGGCAGCGGCATCACGATGAGATCAGCGGCCTTGGCTTCCTCCTGCGTAAAATCGGACATGGATTCGGTGACGATGCGAATCATGCTTTCCTCCCATAATACGGCAAAACGCCGGGAATATCAACAAATACGAAGCATAGCATAAAACCTTGACCGTGTCAAGCATTCAGCAGAAAGATAAACGGACGTTGAAAATTCATTCTCTCTCCGCGGCGCGCAAATGTAAAAACAGCGCCCTTTGCTTGCAATATCCGCCGAAAACGGGTATACTGATGGAGGAATCAACGAAGAGGAGGCGCAGTATGCAGCCGCGGCAAATGATTCAAAGGCTGATGAACAATATCAGCACCGTTATCGTGGGCAAGCAGGAAGTTATCGAATATGCGCTGATTGCGCTGTTGTGCCGGGGGCATGTGCTGATTGAGGACGTGCCGGGCGTGGGCAAGACGACGCTCGCCAGCGCATTGGCGAAATCGCTGGACTGCACGTTCCGGCGCATTCAGTTTACCCCCGACCTGATGCCCTCCGACGTGACAGGCTACACGCTGGTCAACTTCAAGACCGGCGAAACGGAATACCGCGAAGGCTCGGTGATGAGTCAGGTGGTGCTGGCGGACGAAATCAACCGCACCAGCCCGAAAACGCAGTCCGCCCTGCTGGAAGTGATGGAAGAGCAGCAGGTGACGGTGGATGGCGTGACGCACCCCGTGCCGCAGCCCTTTATCGTGCTGGCAACGCAGAATCCGGGCGAATTTGTGGGCACATATCCCCTGCCGGAAGCGCAGATGGATCGCTTTTTCCTGCGCCTGTCCATCGGCTATCCGACGATTGAGCAGGAGATGGACGTGCTGGAACGCTATTCCGGCGTGGTGAAGCCGATGGCGACGCTTTCTCCCGTCTGCTCGGCGGCGGATGTTATCGCCATGCAGGAAATGGTCACGCAGATTTACTGCTCGCCGGAGGTTCGCTCGTATGTGGCGCCCATCGCCGCCGCCACCCGTCAGGATGCCGCCTTGCAGCTGGGCGCATCCACCCGCGCCGCCATTGCCCTCATCCACGGGGCGCAGGCGTGCGCGCTGCTCGCCGGGCGCGACTACATCGTGCCGGAGGACGTGCAGCACATGGCGGTGCAAGTGCTTGCGCACCGCCTCGTGCTCAGCCCCGAAGCGCGCATGAAGGGCGTGACGCCGGAAAGTGTCGTCCGGCGCATCGTCCAGAATACGCCCGTGCCGGTGAAGCTGTGAGCGCCATGAAGCAGGCAGAGAACCGTTCGGCGCGGCAGGTGACGCTGCATTTGACACTGCCCATTCTCGTCACGCTGACACTGCTGACAGCAGCGTTCTCCACCGGCAGTCCCGTTTTCCTGATGCCCGCGCTGCTGATTGCGCTGCTGTGCCTGAGCGGGATTTACGGCGTGTTCCGCGCGTCCGCCACGCTGGAGGTATCCTCCCGCGCCTCCACCGAGCGGGTGCAGCGCGGCGAGGATGTGACGCTGAACGTGCAGGTCAAGCGGCGCGGGTGGATTCCGCTTGCCCCGATGTGGCTGGAACTCTCCGGCGTCAACGGCGCGAACAGCACTGCCAGCGGTACGCAGATGATGCAGCTCCGTCCGGGGCGGTCACAGGCGCTGGAGCTCTCCTTCCATGCCGCGCACGTCGGCGCGATTCACCCCGGCGTGCAGAGCGTGATGCTGTCGGACTTCTTCGGCGTATGCACGATTCGCCAGAAGCCGAATATGGACGGCGGGGAGCTGCTCGTGCTGCCGCAGCTGTTCGACATCGCGCCGCTCCGCCTGTCCTCCGGCGAAATGGGCACGGAAGCGATGGCGCGCGCCTCCGAGGACGTGACGAACCCCACCGACGTGCGCACCTATCAACCCGGCGACCCGATGAAAAAAATCCACTGGAAGTTATCCGCCCGCAAGCAGGAGGCGCTCGTTCGCCGCTTTGAAGACCCCGTTCAGCCGGACGCGCTCGTCCTGCTGGACTGCGCCGAACCGCCAAAGCAGGCCGATTCGGAGGAAGACGCCGACCTGCGCGACGCGCTGATTGAAACCGCCGCGTCGGTGATGGTACAGGCAGCGAAAGCCGAACATCCGGCGCGCCTGCCGCTTCCCGGCGCGCACCCGGTGGAGCTGGACAAGGACATGGGGCTGAAAATGCTGCTGGAGAACCTTGCGCGCGCGGATTTCAGCAATCCGGAGCCTTTCGCGAAGGTGCTGCTGCTGGAAATGCGGCGGATGCGGAAGGTGGGGTGTACGGTGGTGATTACGGCACGTTTGGATAGTCAGATGGTGGATGTGATGCTTTCAATGCGGAGGATGGGGCCGAATGTGCGGCTGTATCTGGTAACGCAGACGCCGGAGGACGCGCGGCTGATGCCGATGATTTTGAAGCTGCAGGAAGTTGGGGTAGAGGTGGGGTATGTGAAGCCCTTGCCGCTGTAAGGATAGGGGAAAGCCGCCTTGCTGTCCCCGCTGTGGAAGGTAAAGCCGCAGCGACGGATGAGGTCGGCACATCTGTGCAAATTTACCTTTCCGTTCATCAGGAGATTTTCGCCATGCAATACTGCACCTTGGAAAAAGAGGGTTTTCTGGGGACATTCTACAAGCGCGAAACGCCGTCGGAGAAAGCCGTCATCCTCGTGGGAGGAAGCGGCGAGGGGCGCGCCGTCAAGGTTTTGCAGCCTTGCGCGCGGAAAATCGGCATGAGCGGGCTGTCCCTCGGCGCGGCGTATACGCTGCTGTGTGCGAATGGGAAAATCACCCGAAGCGACACAGCGTCTGCTGGCGAAAATGATGACGATGGAAGCAAAATACCCGGAGGAGTGCAACCGCGCCCGCGCGGACAGCTGGACGAAGCTGGTTGATTTCTTCCAAACAAACATGGTGAGGAGGTGTCTGCTCTGCCAAAGGAATTGCGCAGCGCGGTTTCGCGCGGGATTCTGGCACTTTTGATGGCGTCGGGGCTCATCCTGACGCTTTTGTGCGTCACGGGCGAATCGTCGCTCTGGGCGCTTGCGCTGGGGACAAGCCTGCCGGTGATTGCGCTGCTGTCCATCCTGCGGACGCACCCCCGCGGAAAAGTGCTCGCGGCGGGCATCACCGCAGCGGGCGTGATTGTATGGCTGATTGCAGGCGGCGCGGCGGACGCGGTTGAGGTCGTTCGGGCACTGCTGCTGCATTTTTCGGGGCTGACGGCGGCGCTTCCGCTTGTCGCACGACCTTTTGCGGCGATTCTCGGCGTAACTTGCGGTTTCATTGGCTATGGGCTGACCAGCCGCCGCGTGGGCGCATATCCGGCGCTGGCGACGGTGCTGCTGATGGCGCTGCTGCTCTGGCTGGGCAATCGCCCGGACGCGCTGTGGGGCTTGCTGCCCGCCATCATCCCGTGCGTTGCGCTGCTGATGGTGTCCGGGTACGACGAAATTTCCGTCACGCGCGTGCTGCCGCTGACGCTTGTTGTCGTTCTGCTGAGCTTCACAGGCGTTGCCATCGGCGGCATCACCGTTCAGCCAATGAAGGAAGCAGCGGATGCCCTGCGCCAGAAAATTTATGACTACCTTTTCTTCACCAGCGCACGCGACGTGTTCTCCATTGCCTCACAGGGGTACTATCCTCAAGGGCCGACGCAGCTTGGCGGCGCGGCGACCCCCAGCGAACGCCCCGTTCTTCGCGTGAGCGGCAGCGGGCGAATTTACCTGCGTGCCGTAACCAAAAGTTCATACACAGGCAGCATGTGGATTGACGAAACAGGCGGGCGGCGCTACCTGTGGAGCAGCCCGCGCTGGCAGAATCTGCGCTCCCAGACATTCGACCTGACGCTGCCGGATGAGACACTCGCGGCAAATCTGCCAACAAAAACCGTCACCGTCACCATGCTGTCGGACAGCGCAAGCAGCCTGTTTGTGCCGCAGCGCATCCGCGAATTGTCCGTGGGCAGCGGCATCGTGCCGTATTTCAACGCGGGCAGCGAGATTTTCGCGACGCGGAATTTAACCTCCGGCGACACATGGACAGCAACGTATGTTGATTTGACCGCCGGACAGAGCGGCTTGGCGGAGCTGATTGATGCGGGCGCGCAGCTGACCGACGCCCAGTACGAGGACATCCGCAAGCTGTACACCGGGCTGCCCGGTCACCTCGAACAGCGCCTGTTCGACTTCGCGCGCAATGCCGCTGGAAGCGCCGATTCACCCTACGAAATGGCGCGCAGCATCCAGTCGTATTTGCAGGCGTACTGCCGCTATTCGCTGGATATTCCCGAACAGGCGTCGAACCTCGATTTCGTATCGACTTTCCTGCTGATGACGCGCGAAGGCTACTGCACGCACTTCGCGTCCGCCATGACGGTGCTGTGCCGCATGGTCGGGCTGCCCGCGCGGTATGTGGAAGGCTTCGTGGCGGATGTGGACGCATCAGGGCAGACGGTTGTGACCGGCACAAGCGCCCACGCGTGGACGGAAATCTACTTTCGGGGCGTGGGCTGGGTGACGTTTGACGCAACGCCGTGGACATCGACGCAGAACGCCTCGTCCGCGCCCAACCAGCCGGATGATCTGCCGACGCCCTCGGTTTCGCCGTCTCCCTCGCCCTCCCCGTCGCCATCGCCAACACCCTCGCCTTCGCCGGAGATGGACGACTCATCGGCTTCACACGAACCGACCAGCACGCCATCCCCCGCACCGTCGCCCTCGCCGGAAGCGAATCTGCCGACGAATACCCCTGAACCCGCACCGGCGCCGCCGGACAATCCACCGCCGGACGTGCCGTGGCTGCTGCTGATTCTGCTTGCGCTGATGGCGGCGGCTGGTGGGCGCATTTGGTGGACATTGCCGACCACACGCGACAAGCAGGCGAAGGATGAAAGCACGCGCTGCATGGTATGGATGCAGGCGACGCACGATGCCCTGCGGATGGCGGGCTTGCGGCGCGGACGCAGCGAAACGCCGCAGCAGTTCTTCCAGCGCGCGGACGAAGCCGTTCACGCACAGGGTGCGCTGGCCGTCGTCGGGGAAATCGAGACGTTGGCGTTCTATGCCCGCGCGGACTTGCTGCCCAGCGACGCGCAGGCGCTTCGGCAGGCGTATCAGACGCTCTGGCAGGGCATGAAGCCGCTCCGCAAAGTGCGGCTGACGCTCTACCGGGCGATTGTGCCGATGAAAATGCGCAACTTTACACAAAGCTAATACCAAAAACAGGGCTGCCTCGAGCGTGAAGCAGTCCTGTTTGTATTTATACTATTTCCAGATAAAAATGCACCAAGATGCGCCGCGAATTTTTCATTCTGGCTAACGTGAATGAAACGCAGCGTAGCAGCGCTACGCTAAGTGGAATGAGCGGACGCCAGAAAGGAAAAGGCGCAAGCAGATGGTGCAGTTGAATCTGGAAATAGTATTACCTGATAGTTACGAAATTGTCTGGTCGAAGAACACGTTTTCGTCGCCCGTCGTGGTGATTCTCATCTGTACATGGACACCGCGTTCCGTCTTTTCCACCGTTAGCGTGTCTTCCTCCACCATCTCCGGCTCGAAGATTTTCAGCGTCAGCCGACCGTCCTTCATCCCCCATGCCCCCAGCGCCGGCGTATCGGCTTTATCGCGCATGAAGAAGGGTTCGCAGTGCACAGCGCGGTGAATCGTGTGCCACCTGCCTCGCCCGGCGATGACAAGCAGCTGCCCCTGCGTATTCCGCATTGTCAGCATATCGCCATCCAGCGTCAGGCGCATCCAGACGTTCGGCGCATCCAAGTTCAGGTATTCCGGCGGAATCGGGCTGCCGTCGTCCTCCGGCAAATCGCGTTCGTAGCGCAGATTCGCCGTCTTTTGGCGCAGGTGCTCCGTAACCTCTGGTTCATCCACAACAGCATCCGATTCGTACTTCATCAGCACTTCGTCGAAGTACGCATTCAGCACGCCGCCCATGTTCTGCGTGATGCAGTTCGTGACCAGAATGGTGTCCGTCGCCGGATGCACGACGCAGAGCTGCCCGTACATGCCGGCCGCGCGGAACGCCCCGTGCCGGCACTGCCAAATCTGGTAGCCGTAACCCTGCGCCCAGTCGCTGTTCGGGTCGTCGCCGTTGCCAATTTGCCGCCTCGTCGCCTCGCGGACGTACCATTCCGGCACAAGCTGCTGCCCGTTCCAGCGCCCGGATTGCATCAGCAGAATGCCGAGTTTAGCAATATCCTCCGGGTGCAGGGAAAAGCCGAAGCCGCCCGTGCAGATGCCGTTCGGGTCGCGAATCCACCGCGTGCCGGTGATGCCCATCGGCGTAAGCAGTTTCTCGCGCAGGTACTCTTCAAGGTCGATGCCGCGCTGTTTGAGGGCGGCAGACAGCATATACGTCGCGCCCGTATTGTAACGGAAAGTTTCACCGGGTGTATCCACGAAAGGCTCGCGCAGGAACGCCGAAATCGCGTCATCCCACGCATTTTCCTGATGGAACGGCTCGTTCCCCTGCCCCGTTGACATCATCAGCAGATGCCGAATCGTGAGCATTTGCAGCTGCGGCGAATCGGGCGCGTTCTTCACCTGCTCCGGGAACAAATCGACAATGCGCTCATCCAGGCGGATTTTCCCCTCGCCCGCCGCGATGCCAATCGCCATGGCCGTGAACGTTTTGCTCAAGGAATAGACAGTGCGCAGCTGCTCCTGCGTGTAGGGCGGCCAATATGCTTCGTACAGCACCTGATTATGGCGCAGCAGCATCATGCTGACAACGCTGATGTTCTCTTTTTCCAGCCGCTCCAGCAGCTTCAGGATGTTCCGGCTGTGCAGCCCCATTTCTTCCGGGGTTGTCCGCATCAGCTGATTCATGGTTTCCGCCTCCTTCAAATCGCGAAAGAACCCAAACTCGAGGGTGAGCGACATGTTTTTCTCCACGATTTCCGGCACGCGCAGCACCCCGAACCGCCACATCAGCGGGTACACATAGCTCACACCGCGGATATCCCCCAGCGCCTTCGGGCGGTCGGCATACCCAATTTCCCGTGCGCGCCGGAACGCCAGACAGACGCTGCTCCACGAGAGCGTCTTGCTCTTCTCGCGCCGGTCGATGAGCAGTTCGCGGTTCGGCTGCCCGTTCTGCCCGATTTTCAGGCAGTAGGTGAACGGCAGCCCCGTCGCGGTGCGAAACGGCATCCCCTGACACGCCACCACCGCGCGCCAGAGCGCCTCTTCCGCGTTCTCCGACGCCCCTTGCAGCGCCTGAATCGCTGCTTCGGCTTCGTTTGTCATGCGCATTTTCCTTTCGCTTCTTTTTCCCATCATAGCACATTTTCCCGTTCCGCGCAAGTTCCTTCTACTATATGCCGAAAATCAATGGGGAGAATAGCCAAAAAACAATACAAAAACAGCAAAAAGGGCTTGACAAGCGCGCAAATTGCGTGTATGATTGTCGCATAAACCGGTGACGGAGAAGAGTACCTGCTTCTCAGTCCGGCACAGGGAGTCGCTGATAGTGGGACGGCGGCGCGGACGGCAGCAGCGAATGGGCTCCGGAGGGTTTGCCCCAAGGTGGGGAGTTGGGAGAGCAAGGGCGCAGGGCGTAAGGGCGGATGCATGGAGACATGCGGATGCGATTGCTTGCCATCAGCCGCATCGTAGGGCAGAACGGGAATCTGCACCCGTTATCATGGCAGCGCATATCAAGTGTATGCGGATGAGTGCGCTTTTCGTACAGAAAAGCGAAGCTGAGTGGCACCGCGGGAATACCGCCTCAGTCGGAAACGACTGGGGCGTTTTTTGTTCCAATAAAAAACGACGACTTAGGAAAGGAAGGTACCCCATTATGATGAAGAAGCTGACTGCCCTGCTGACTGCCCTGTTCCTCCTGCTGAGCGCGACCGCCCTTGCGGACGAGGTGATTCACATCGGCATCATCCAGTTCGCCGAACACGGATCGCTGGACAACTGCCGCATCGGTTTCATCGAAGGTCTTGCCGAAGAAGGCTTCGTCGAAGGCGAAAACGTTGTGTTTGACGTTCAGAACGCGCAGGCGGACACCGCCATCTCTGCCCAGATTGCCGATGTCATGGCGGGCAAGTACGACATGATCTGCGCGATTGCGACCCCGGCGGCAATGGCTGCCTTCAACGCCGCGGAGGATGCGGGCATCCCGGTCATCTACACGGCCGTGTCCGACCCGGTCAGCGCCATGCTCGCCGGCGCCGACGGCAAGAACCCCGGCAACATCACCGGCACGAGCGACGCGCTGCCTGTGGAAGCCCAGCTGAAGCTCATCCGCGCACTGATGCCCGATGCAACGAAAATCGGCATCCTGCACACGACGAGCGAAACCAACAGCGACGCGACCCTCGCCCTCTACAAGGAACTTGCCCCGAACTATGGCTTTGAAATCATCGACAAGGGCATTTCCACCGGCGCTGACCTCCCGATGGCGCTTGACGCGCTGCTCCCGCAGGTGGACTGCACCACGAACCTGACCGACAACACCGTCGTCAGCTACCTCGCCGTTGTGCTGGAGAAGTCCGAAGAATACGGCAAGCCCGTGTTCGGCAGCGAAATCGAGCAGGTCATCAATGGCTGCGTTGCGTCCGAAGGTATTGAGTATACCGAACTTGGTCGTCAGACCGGCCGCATGGCGGCGCGCGTCCTGCGCGGCGAAAGCGCCGAGGATATCCCCTACGAGACCATCAGCAATTCCTACCTGTACGTCAACCCCGATGCGCTGGCGGCATACGGTCTGACCGTCCCCGCGGAACTGTCCGAACGCGCCATCGACGTGACGGCAAAGTAAACAAGCCATTTTCTCTTCTTTCCTTCCGGCTGCCTTCCCGCAGCCGGAAGGGTCTTGCATGTCCGGGCTTCCTTCCTATTATTATGCAGCTTCTTTCCCCGCAAACATCCACACAACGAGGTGACTGATTATGACGCTGAACATGCTCATCGGCATTCTGGAGCAAGGGCTCATCTATGGCATTATGGCAATGGGGCTTCTCATCACCTACCGCATTCTGGATTTCCCCGACCTGACCGTCGATAGCTCCTTCCCGCTGGGCGCGGCGGTCTCCGCCACGCTGACCCTCCAAGGCGTTGCGCCGTGGCTGACGCTGCTCATCGGCTGCGCGGCGGGCGGCATCGCCGGGCTGATTACCGGGCTGATTCACGTCAAGTGCCGCGTCCGCGATTTGCTCAGCGGCATCATCACCATGACTGGGCTGTACTCCATCAACCTGCATATCGCCCAGAACAAGGCGAATCTCCCCCTCTTTGGCGGCGATA